>JGI25128J35275_1000248_pt1 | contig 16978 bp, 18 predicted proteins | sample ETNvirenome_2_60_FD_35275 | JGI IMG/M metagenome (IMG submission 35275)
TTTAGCTTGAGCTCTTTCTAGATCGGCTCGTCTTCTTGCTAAAATACTTAAAACTTTATCAGTAGACCCAACAATACCACCAAGATTTTCTATCTCAGAAACTAATTGTCTTGCCAACTCAATATCTTTATCAGATAATCTACCGCTTGATTGTCCTAAAACTTCTTCTGCATTACCAATTGATATTTCTCTTAGTAAATCTTCAACCGCAGTTTTTGGATCCATTGTTGCATCTGCATTAAAAATTGATCTAAATTTGTAACCAATTTGTTTGGCATAAGCTTTGATCCCTGTTACATCATTTTGTGCTAACATAGCCTCAATTTGATTTAAAAAATCCAAAGAACCAGCATTTTCAGACATTTTAGTAGAATTTTCTATATACGCGTCATCATATTTTTTCTTTAACTCTGGTTTTACGATATTTTTAGCACCTGCTTTTATTTTTTCTAGTTCTATAGCTGTTTCTTTTACTGCTCTTTCTTCTGCTGCTTTAGCTGCACCTTGAGCTAAACCTCTTCCAATATCACCAGTTTCAGTTAAAGCTTTTCCTGTTGTTCTGAGTAGTCTGTCAAACTCTTCACTTCCAAATAAATCAGAAACTTTAAATCCACTAGGCTCAGGTGTAAATAACTCATAACCATTTTTAGTATATATATAAATTTGTCCATCTATAATTTTTTTAGTGCCGATATCAGGAATCTCTGCTTCCTTTTCACCCTTTTTTTCTTTTACCTCTTTTTCTTCTACATCTTCTGCAGGCTTATCTTCTTTAATGTCAGGCTGTAATGCCTTTATTTCTTCTTGCAATTGCTCGCCTTGTAATGGTTCTTGGTAGGGCAAAGCTTGTGAACCAGCTGTTACAGCACCAATACCTCCAGTTGTTTTAGCTGTTGTAGTAAGTGCACCACTTGGTGTAAAAAACAAACTTTTTAAACCTGCAACTGCTTTTGGTACAAGCTTGGATGCTGTTGCACCAACACCACCAAAAGGTAAAGCAAAAGCTGCTATGTTTAAACCACCCAAAGCTTTATTTCTTTTTTGTATTTTTGCAGCTAATTCTGGGTTACCAGGTGCTAAAGCCATATTAACTTTTTCATCAGTAAAAGCATCAGATATGGGACTGTAAGTTCTAATCACTACATTAGCTTTTGAGGGATCAGGATTATTGTCAAATACAATAACTTCTTCTCTTTGTATTGGTCTGTTACCTATTGACATTATGTTGTACCTGGTGGTTTTAGAGATGTGTAAGCACTAAAAGCAGCACCTAATCCCAAAGCAGTTGGATCAGCTGGTAGTCTATACTGTGAATCTATTTGTGTTCTGCCAGCTTGGAATTGAGGTAGTAGTTGACCAGTAAGTTGTAATGCTTGTAACGGTCTGCCTTGTTGATCTAGTTGTTGCTGGAATAATCTAGATAAACCAGTTTCCTCTATACCTCTTCCAGTTTGTCCAAAGCCTGCAAGTCCTGCTCTTTCTCTAGCACGTAAATCAGCTAAAGTAGAACCTACTTGTCCTATATCTCTTGCTGCTTGTTGCTCTGCTTGTCTTTGTTGTGCAAAGGTAGTGAGTGCATCTCTTTGTGCTTGACCAAAGCCCGCTTGTCTTATACCACCTAAAGCTTCAGCTAAGCCTCTACCTAGAGCTTCTTGACGGTCAGCGGCAGCAAGCCTTGCTCTAGAGCCAAAGGCTGATAAACCGCCTGTTTGTATATCTCTTGCTCTTTGTTGTATATCTCTTTTTTCACCAGCTTCTAAAACATCTTGTATAGTTTGTTGCACTACTTGATCTTCGAAAGGATTAAAAAACTGTTGTGTCATACTAGGATCAAACTGTCTTGTTGTTCCTCTGATTAAATCTGCCGACTCACCAACAAAAGGCTCAGCCACACCAAGATCAGCTAAAGCTCTATCTTGAGCTATTTGTTCAAGTTCACTAAGACCTGCTGTTTGTTGTAGCGGTACATCACTACCAATAAGATTAGCCGTAGCTTGCTGTAGTTGATTAATGAAGCCAGGTTGATCTGCAGTTCCAAAATACAAAGCTCTCAACAGGGGATCGGTTAATATTTCTTGTGTATCTTGTTGTGCTAAAACAGGATCAACTTGGCCTCTGACATCTTGCGGTATGGTTGTTACGGGGACTGCCCCCACATCACTCGCCACTGCAGCTGGCGTGGTAGGGGCAGGTTTAATAACTGGGTCTGGTGTAACTACAGGTTCAATAATTGGGTCTGGAGTTATAACAGGGGGGACAACTGGTGAAGTTGTGGGCGTGGTTGTGCCTGTTCCTGTACGTGCTAAAAAATCTGCAAATGATTCTTGTATTGGACTTTTTCTGTATTCTGAAAACTCAGGTGGGGTTACCCCTGCTGAACCAACAACAATATTGCCTAACTTATCTCGTAGTTCTGAAGGTCTAACGCCTGGACCAAAGCCAAAGTCTTGTGGTGGTATTGATGGTGGTTTATCAAAACCAATTAAATTTGGTATTTTTATTGGTTCTGGATCTGGACCACTTTTTATTCTTGGCAGTTGTGGTGGTATAACAGGTGGTATTATTGTTTCAATCTCAGGTATATTATCTAACCTTTGTACGGAAAAAAAATCATCTCTTGGTGATCTAAGTGGCGGTCTTTCAAATGGTAGTTGTGGCTCCTCGATCGGCAAGGGTTTAATTGGTAAAACAGGAGCTTGCGGTATCGGAAACGGTGGTCTTGGTGGTCTAATTGGTGGTGCGATAGGCTCAATACGAGCTACAGGATTTCTTGATAAATTTTCTGCTAAATCTCTGTTTCTAAATATTCTTTTTAAAAATGCCATAATTAACTCATCATTTCCTGATAATCTTCAAAAAATTTCATTAACTTATCGTTGTTTTTAAATCCTTGTTCTCTGTCTGGTTTACCTGTTGGGAAAATAGTAAGACTATCTTTATTCTTTTCTATTTTGAATCCACCTAACCCTTTGTTTGCAGCAGCCGTCATAACAAATTCACCATCACTCAACATAGCTGGTATATCATCACTTGTTTCGGTACCTGGACCTTCAGATGGTCCACCCATACGCATGTCTAATTCACTAAATCCCATACCACCACCATAAGACATGCCTGGTCTTACACCAACATCAAAACCTTGAAATACTTGTTGTGGCATAAGATCTGGTCTAGTAGATAACCGTACATCACGTAAACCACCTTCAGTCTTTTCTGCAGCCTCTTTAGTTGCTTTTCCGTAAAGAGCAGCGAGCAAAGCAATACCACCAGCTCCGCCTAGGCCTAGGCCACCTCCTGTTTGTGTGCCTGTTTGTTGTCCACCACTTAATATATTACCAATAACTCCTGGTTGATCACCAGAGCCTAAAAAAGTTTGTCTTAATCTAGGACCAAGTGTTCCTCCAAAAGGTCCAGTTTGTACTTGATTTAGTGAGTCTGGTTGAGTTCCTGCTTCAATCATTTGATCTACTTCAGATTGTGAATATATTTGACCAGTTTCAGGATCTTGATACATCACTTCTTGCTGTCCACCACCAAGTCCACCACCAAATATGTTTTTAAATAAACCTTTTTTATCTTCACCTGGCAGTATAAATTCCCTACCTTGTTTTAAAATATTTCTAAATGTTCCTTCTTTACCAAAGAATTTACCTGATGTGCCTTTTAATCCTTGTAATCCTTTACCTGCTGTTCCTTTACCACCTAGAAACTTCGCACCTAATCCAGCAGTCAAACCACCTAGCAAAGCATCTTTTGTATCCATACCCGAAGCTTTGCCTGCTGCAGCTGTTAATACGCCTTTTAATATGGGACCCCCTGGTATAAATGGTGCAACTACAGGTAGAACTTTTTTTGCTATTTTTTTAACTTTTTTAAATAGTTTTTTTATAAAAAATTCTTGTAAGCCTGTTCTGGGGTTTATTGAGGGATTGCCACCCACTATATATTGATTAGGATCCATACCTTGATTGAGCATGTCCTCTTCTATCATCATTCGTGTTACTGGAGAAATTACTGGTGGTACTATCATTTCCCCTGTTGCAACGTGGGCTATTTGATCATCTTCAAATCTACCCATACTTGCTAATTTTTGTATATTATCTTCCATAGCTTTTACTAAGTTGTTTGCAGATACTTTTAGTATCTATTATTTACCAAAATTAGCAAGTTTTATAGACGTGGCACCATTATTCTTAACAGTTACCTTGCCTACTGCACTTGTTGCTTCTAGACCATCATCTACAAGTCTTGTACCAATATCTACCCATTTATTACCAGTATATACTTGTAATACTTCTAATGTTGTATTCCAAATAATACTACCAGCATTAAAATTTATAGTATTCAGCTCATTTTCGCTTACTTGACGCGTATTGTCTAGGTCAACAGCACCTAAATTTATTTCAAGTAATCTAATTAAACGGTTAAAAGTATCTGGTGTAACTTCGCTTTGTGCCAAAGGAAGCTGAGTTTGTAACAATTTACTCATCTTTTGCCGTCAGTTTTTATATCTATTCTTGTCGCTCCTAAACGCCATCCTATTGATAAATTACCGTTATTCGTAGCATCATCATTACTTTCAATACGTAAAGCCATTTGTCTTGCCCTGGCTCGTATATGTGATTGTTGTGTAGTGCTAGATATTTCATTAGTAGAATTAGTAGCTAATGAATCACCAGGAAAGTTTCTTGTTTTAACCACTACGTTTACTGATCCGTTATTTGCATCCTCTATAAATTTAAAATCAGGTATTATTCTTCTTGCAAAAGCAAACTTTTCTCCATCATCTAAATCAAAGTCACTACTTTCAATAAACACGCCAGTCATAGGAGAACCGTCATCATTAAATCCCTTTTCTTGTTGAAATAAATAGCCACCATTTACTGCTCTAGGATAATTTTCTATACCAGAGTCAAGCCAAGCTGTTCTAACAAGTTGACCATAAAACCATAAATCTTCTGCATAATTGTAAATCACGTATCTATCAATCTCAGAGGAACTAGCAGAACAATAAAACCAACCAACCTCATTTTTATCTTTTATAGTAAAAGCAGCTATTTTAAATGATTGCGTAAGATTTATATCACCAAAAACATAATTATGAACAGAACAAGGTAAGGTTTTAACAGAACCGTTGTAGAGATAAAAATTGTTATAACTCATAAAATATACCGCAGATGGGGTAGTTACGGCTGCCTTTGGTCCTATAAGTCCTGTGCCTTCATTAATTAAATTTACTGCAAAAGTAAAGGGTGGACCAACAAATTGCATACTATATAGTGCTGTATCTGTCCAAATAAGTATCTCTTGTCTAGCTTTAACACCACCAATTATAGAAGAACCTGATGACAATCTTAATGATCCTGCGGTATTGGTTGATAAAGGCTCAAACTCTAATTCGTTTTCTTGATCGCTAAAAGCTATTAACATAGGATCTATAACACCAGTTCGTGAAGTGCCTGAGATTGGATCAGCTCCTAATACTATTAAATGTCTATCAACTTCTGAGGTAATTACTTGTAAACCAACAGTAGGAACTAAATTAGCACCTGTAATACCTGATAACTCAACTGCTCTTGTACCAACACCATTATTTTCAGTCCATTTGAATATACCAGCATTTCTTGCATTTATAATTAAATCTTCGCCGTAATTATCATGTGTCCATAATCTTAATTGATTAGTGCTACTTAAAGATGAAGTGCTACCAAAAGTTCCTTCACCCCAACCGTTTATGCCCCAACCTGTACCAGGCACATATACATCTAATCCTACGTTTATTTGATAAGCACCTACAACTGAAGATCCACCATTACCACTATCAGAGGAGTTTGCGGTTACGGTTGTACCAGATGTGTCTTTAGCTTCTATTGTGTAGGTATTTGCATTAACTATGGTTGCTATTTCATACTCTTGATTTAATACGGCAGCCGTTATGTTACCGCCAAGACTTGATGCACCACTAAAAGTGACAAAATCATTTTTTACAGCCCCATGTGAAGTATCTGCTACAGTAATTGTTGCATCACCATTAGTTGCTGAAAACGTGACATCACCCGCTGATGTTGTTAATCTTATTGGTGTAACATCATTAAAAGTACCTCCACTTTCAATATAATATTTTAAATGCGTGCCTATACCTAAATACTTTGTACCACCTAAAGATATAAAACTATGCAGTGCTCTCGCTGTTCCTAAATATGTTGAAGATGTTAATTTTTCCCAACCACCAAACTTTTCTGGTCTGCCTTTTCTAAATCGCACTAAATTACAATCAAACCAACCGCCTTCATTATCATAAGCTGTGCCTTCTCTGTTAATACCAGGTCTGAATATTGTTTTTTGTAATGGCATTTACACCTCAGTCCAATCTTTACTTTCAAACAACAAAGATTCGCTTTTTCTTCTTTTTACCAAACCTTCATTAACTACACCATTTACTTTGTTCCAACGCTTTATTTGTTCTGGTACATTTTCATAATCACCAGCATTAAGAACTTTTAATAAAGTTGATGACTTAAAATTAGTTGGCCCTAAATTAAAAACCCAAGATACTAAAGCATCAAATTCATTTTGTTTTAATGGCACTTTGACCATATCATTTATATATTCTTGGTATTCTTTCAACTCATGTGTTAATAAATCTTCAGCTTCTTGCATAGTGATTGACATATTATCCTTTACAGGACTACCATCTATAAGCTTTAGGCTTCCGTATCCTATTGTAGGTTTGTTTGCAGGACATCTGTATGAAACTGCATTTCCATTTTGATCTTTTGGGCAGCCCTCATAATGTTTTATAAGCGTCACTCCCTCTTGTGATATATTCATTTTACTCTCCTTTTTCTGGGGAATGAGATGCTCCGAAATAAAACGAAATAATTGCACTCGCTAATCCTCCAAGATAACCAAGCACTAAATTAATTAATGCTTCGCTGTTTTGTTCTGGCGGTTGTAAAGTAACTAAAAATATATATCCCAAAAAACCGCCTATAGTAAATAATCCAATAATTCTTGCAGTCCAGTCTTTGCTAAACATGCCTCTAGCATTTTGTTTATCTGCAACTTCTAATTTAAAAACGTCTACATCAAGCTCTTTCATTTGTACTTCAAAATCTTGTTCTGCTTTTTTAAGCTCTAACATTTGTTCTGGTGTTGCATTTTGCATAGCTTGTTGTATAGATTTTTGATCGTTAGATACTCCAAGCACTTGTGCAATTTTACCCATAGCCATATTACCTAAAGGCCCGCCCATAGCAGATCCAAGTGTAGGAGCAACTGCACCCACTATATTTTTAAGCATAGCTTTCATATTATAAACCTCGTTAACACTGCAATACCTATCGCTCCTATAAAACCAAAGACCCCAAAGGTTGCTGCTTTTATAGTTGAATTTATGTATGTGATTTCTTGTTTTATATCAGAAAACTCATTAAATGCTGTTTTCCAACGCTCATGAGATATGGTTTCTAACTTGGTAAGTCTTTCTGCCACATCATTTACTGTTATTTTTTTATCCATCATCTTGTAATGTATATATTTTAATTGGTTTTTCTTTACCTTTTACAAAAATACTTTCAAGTTCTTTTAGTATTATTTCATCACTAAATGTACTTGAACTGATAGTATCATAACCTATAACAATATCTTCTCCAACTTCCTTAGTTGAGCTTTCTAGTCTTGCAGCTAGGTTTACAGCATCCCCTATTGCGGAATAATCAAATCTAGTATCGCTACCCATATTGCCTACAACAGCATATCCAGTATTAATACCTACACCAATTTCTACTCCTAAATTAGCCATTTTTACTTTGTCTTGTATATCTTTTGCACAAAGAACAGCTGCGGTTTCATGATCTGGCACATTAACTGGAGCGTTGAATATGGCCATCATAGCGTCACCTATGTATTTATCTACCATACCGTCATAATATTTAACGGTATCTGCTTGTATAGTGAGAACTTTATTCATTATCTTTGTAACCTCTTCAGGTTCCAATTTTTCAGATAAAGCAGTAAATCCACGAACATCAGTAAAAAGAAATGTGCAATATCGTCTTTCGCCACCTAATACTAAAGATTCTGGATTGTCTTGTAATTTTTTAACTTGTCTTGGGTCTAAGTAATGCTCAAACTGTTTTTTTATTTGTTGTCGTAGTTTGTATTGTTGTCTAAATCTTAAATAAAAAGCTATTGATCCTGTTATAAACTCTGATATTAACGTCCAAGATACATCTATAAGTAACCCTTTTTGTATAAACATGTAGCCCATAACACCAGTAATTATCATCAAAAATGTAGCTACAGATATACCCCAAGTAATACCTAGCAAATGCAACGCAAACCAAACTATACTAACAAAAATTATTAAACTTAGTAATTCAACAGCTAAAGCATAATCTGGTATGTACGGACTATCTTGTATTAATATTGACTCTGCTAAAGCAGCTTGTATTTTATGCGGCTCTAACAAACCTATAGGAGTAGCTATTTGTGGCATAACACCTGCAGCCGTAACCCCAATAAATACAAACTTACCTGCAACATACATTTGTTTTAGTGTAGTTTGTTCTGTATTTACCCAACTAATCCACTTACGGCCTAGACTATCTGTTTTTACAGGTGGTATTCCTCGTATTGATATTTCTTCTATACCATTATCATTAGTTTTTATAATGTAAGTATCTATATCAAATAAAGATTTATAAATTTGTGTACCAAAACTAGGTATCCATTCGTTATTAGGTGTTTTTACTAAAAGAGGTATTCTTCTTACTAATTGATCAACATCTGTGGGAGCTACGGCCAAACCTTGTAAAGTGCGATTGGATAGTAGAGGTAGGTTTTCCTTCACTCCCGTTGACATTATACCACCTTTACCATTACCAAGTACAACGGTACCTGGTGATGGAGGATAATTACCTTTGCCATCTTCAAACATAGCTAATACTGATGGTGCAAATTGTAAAGTTTCAGCAAATATTTTATCTCCACCCATACGATCTGCTTGTGGAAAACTTACAACCCAACCAATACCTATAGCTCCGTTGTTAATTAAATCTAGCTGTATCTCTGCTAATCTTTGCCTTGGTATTGGCCAACCACCCTCTCTTTCTACATCATCTTCAGTTATATTTAGTATTACAAAATTACCACTAGGCTTTGGTGTAGTTACAAAATTATCAAATACTTTAAGTTTTAATATTTGTAATGGTGTTGATTGATAAACTACGGGTGCTAAAAGTATTATAAGTATTGGTAATAATAGTCTTTTCATTTAATCACTCTGAGTGATAGTGATTACACTATCTCCGCCTCCATTTATTTTAACTATATTAGAAACATCATCTTGTATTAAAATAACGGTATACCCATTACCAGAGTTTAAATCAACCTGTACCGATTCGCTTACACTTCTTCGCAAGCTAATTGTTTGTCCTGTTACTATTGTTGTAATCTGAGTATTAGCGTCTTGACCAATAAGGGTACCTGTAATATTTACTCCTGTAGCTAAAGCAAGTTGATCTTCATCCTTTTCTATAGCTAATTCATCAAGTACATTAAGCAAATCTTCTAAAAAATTTACATCTAAATAATTAATATCTAGTTCTGTAAATTCTAAACTATTTTCTTCTAATAAATCTTCAGCTAAATAATCTATATCTAGATCGTTAAAATCCAATAAATTTACTGTTTTTGTAGATGTTGTTTCTTCTTGTGCTAATTGTTCTTCCTTAGGTGGCGATACTATCAACATATTATCTATAATGTCTAAAGTAAGATCTAATACAACAGGTTTGGTAGGAGCATTTTCAAAGACATCAACGGTAGTGGCTTGATAAGGTTTATTAAGCAAAACACTACCTGTAGCCGTAACTACCTCTATTTCGCCACTAGAAAGCCCCAGAGCGTCTGGTAACAAAATTATAAGGCTACGTCCCAACTCGTCAACTGTTGCCGTAAAATCAGTTCCACGTATCGCTATATTGGCTGTGGGTGTTTTAAGTTGTATATTTTGTTTGTCTATACGGTTTAGATTGCCACTAATAAACCTGGCTGTGCCAAGACCAAAGGTAAGTGCCATCTTTGCTTTACTAGGATCAGGGTCGTAGATGTATTCATCAATAAGCAGTTGACTATGCTCTGTAAGTTTTACTATTGATTTATCAAGAAAAGTAATAGCCATACGGCCATTTTTGGTTATGGCCTCATCATTACTTTGTATTGCAAACTTTAAGTCTGCTTCATAAAGTTTATCTCGTACAATTTGTGCTGTACCGTTTAATTCAGATATGTCACCTATATCAACAGCTTGTGCTTGTACCTTGGTCGTTTTGAATGACGCAAACAGTACCGCTATTACCGATAGAAATAATTTTAAGCCAGTCATTATCTAATGTGCTTGATTGTGTGATATTAAATGTTCTGCTGTTACCAGTCTGATCTAAATAAAAATAGCCACCTGCATAACCAGATCCAGTAAAGTTTAATGTATTACTATCACCATCTACGTCTACATAACTTGTTCCACCATCATAATTTATATCAAAATCAAAAGTGTTGCCGTCACCTTGTATAATCCAATCTAAATCAAGAGTTGCTGCTAGAGCACTAGTACCGTGGTCTAATGTAAAGGTGTTGGTGCTTCCTGTAACGTCAACATTATAGTTAGAACTATCAATACCATAGGTATTAGTTGGATCTCCTTGTATGGTAAAAGTATTACTATCTCCATCAAATTCAAAGAATCCTGTTATGGTATCACCCAATATATCACCTAAAAATTTATTAGAGTCACCTATCTGGTTTATATCTAGTGTCATAGTAACACCGTCTAAATCTAACGCAGTTAGCGTACCTGCAACAGAATTAAGACCACCAATAATGTTACCTGAACCTAGTTGTTCAAGATCTATATTAGCAGTAGCACCACTTTGATCTACATATATTTCGTTATCAGCCGCGTATGTCGTCAACGCAGTCAGCGTCACAATTAGGCTTATCAATTTTAATTGATTCATTCTTTTTCTCCCAGAAACCTTTATCATAACCTATTTTTACTATTTGCAAAACTGCCTCCTCTATAGCCCTTTGTAGTGCTAATGTAGTAGGTTCGTTTTCTGCATCACCCATTTCTATCTCTACTAGCTCTGTACCAGCTTCAATAAACTTAAAAACATCTTGTGATTGGCCATAGCTAAAAACTTGTTTACTTACCAAAACATCTATTAAAACTTCACCAGTAGCTATAGATACCATTCTTAATGCTACGGTTATATTATCGATTCTATATTGTTTACTGCTACTTATGCCTAAATATCTAGCACCTATACCACCACTTTTAATATTAGAGTCATAACCTAATACCGCTCCTTCCATAAGCACCCCAGCAAATAGCAACGGCATTATAGGTTTCGGACCGTCTGTACTTTCATTTTGTTCTCTTGCAGAACGTATAAGTTGTCTTTCTTTTGTAAGATTATCAAGTCCAACTCTTTCAGCTACTCTGAAAAACTTACCATTTGCCGTATGTTTTAAACTTCTAATTAATAAATGACTAGGTGCTTGTGTTAATGCTGTAGAAAATAAAGCAAATTCACTATTGCTTTTTCGCTGACCTGTTTGATCTGTAAAGCTATTTGGATAAACAGCTACAACAATAGGTACCTTAGGTTGTGGTGCGTTTAATAATTCTTTCGATTGTATTTGTAAAATATTTGGTAATAATTTACCTTGTCTTAAGTTTTCGTCAATCGGATTAATACTACAACTAGAAGCTAAAATCACCAATAGGCAGCTGTATTTCAGTGACATTTCCGTTTTCATCCGTAATAATCAGAGTGATCACGCCATCTTCAATACTATATTGAATGGTGTTTCCCTCAAGTGTTAAAGTTCCCTCTGTGCTTGGTGTTTCCCCAAATAAATTTTCTACAAGCTGTCTGGATAGTTGTGCATATATTCTTGATTCTAAATTACGAATAAATCTTGCTAAAGTTGTATTTTCTTTATCTCTTTCTAACTGTTCTTGAATAGCTTTAATTTCTTCTTTAATACTCATTTTTCTATTAAACTCTTGATTTTCTATAGTTAAATAATGAGAAGAGGTATTGATACCACTAAAAGATGGGTTTTTAAATTTGTGAGTTATAGTATCTGCTTTAATGTTTAATGCTATGACTGTTAGAAACATAATAGAGCCAACGAACAATAGCCAAATTGCTATTCTCATTTTTGTTGCTTCCTCCTCCATTTGTTCTTTTTCAGTCTTTTCTTTGATCATCTCTATCTGCTTTTGCTATTTTGTTACTATCAATTAATTGTGGCACACCTAGTATAGTTTTAATTAAAGTGTCCTGGCGTATAATTTCGTTGTCTAAACTACGCACTCTGTCTATTAATGCTACCAAAATACCATGTTGTGAATCAAGTTTTGTGCCTAGTCTTTCTTCTATTGCAGCTATTTGACCTTCTACCTTTTCATCAACGGTATCTAATTTGGTTTCCATACCGTCAACAATTCTCATAATAAGTTTATAAATAAACCACCCTAGGCCTAGAGCAGCTGCTATGGGAAAACCAACTTCTTGAATTAAAGTAACAGCTGAGTCCATTAATAGTCACCCCAAACTTTCTTTTTTTTGCCTCCATCATACTCTACGGCATGTCCTTCTTTGATAAGAACTTGGCAAATATCTCTGCCGTCTTCTGTATAAGGTATTCCAAGTATTCTGCCATACTTACCTTTACCCAAAGATTTAACTTTAAAATTACCTATACATAATTCTTTTAGTCTTGCTTTTGCAGCTAGACCTAGTTTTTTTTCTGCGAGATCCCTTGTGCGGCTTTCTGGAGTGTCGATCCCTGCTAACCTAACACGTTGTTTATGAAGTTTTACGTCAAAACCCAAGTCAAGACTACAATCAAATGTGTCACCATCAACAATACGCTCTAATGTAGCATTATAAACAAACGCATCAGGTGATTTTGCCATTATTTTTTAGAAGTTTTTTTCACTCTTTTTGTAGTCCAAGCTTCATCTACATCTGGTGTAGACTTATCATCAGCTACATAATGGCCTTTTTTGTTACGAGCTCTAACTTTTACTTCTTCTGTGTTAGTTAAATTACCCCATAATCTTTTTAAAAAACTCATTTTACTCTCCTTTATCTTTAGCTTTTAAAACATTTAATGCACACCAATCTATTATTTTGTATAAGTAACTAAACCAGTGATCATCTTTAGGTGTAGGTGTAATAGCTGCTATTACAGATGCTATAGATATTATTGCCGTCACCCATATTAATATATTAATTATTGTCATTTTTTTTCTCCTCTTTAATATTATCAGTTTGTTCTTTCATACTGTCTTGTAAAGCCTGTTGATAGGTAGTTAGACTAGGCATAAGTTGTTCTATTTCAAACTGATATTGGTTTATTTTCTTAGTCAAGCTTTGTATATGAGCTTGAAATCTTTTTTGTTCAGGAGTAAATTCTACCTCAACGTTTTCTTTTTTTTCGGCCTTTGCCATTATTGCACCTCCTGGGGTGTAGTTGTTTGCACATCCCAACAGTTTAAGTTGGATGCGATTGTTCGTCTTTCACCTTCGCCTTTGAAGGGATAGACCATGTGTTGTAACCAAGAAGGAAAAATAAGTAACTTACCTACTTCTGGGGTCATAACAAATGATTGAGCTGGTTTTAATCTTTGTCCGTCAAGAACAGATACTTGACCATATTGAAAAGCAATACAACCGTCAGAGTGTCCGCTTTCGTTATAAAGAGAGTAGGTAGGCGTGTTTGCTGTTGCATTTGCACCTATTTGAGAGGGTACTTTAGTCCAAGCTGTTGTAGATATACCCATTAATGTTTTAGTGCCATGATCATGTATGGGATTATAATCGCCGTCATAACTATGTACTGACCAAGTTTCGTCTATTTCTACTCGTTTTCCACACTTAAGAGAATTACCTGTCCTAGCAAAATAATTAATATACTCAGCACCAAGGTCACAGATAAAATAGTTATATTCAAGCAATCTTTTATCATTATGATCTAGTAATAGTTGTTCTCCTTTGTGTATTTGTCCTACTAAAGTTTTAGCTAATGATTCTTTGTGTTTACTTTCTCTGTATTCATCCATATAGTCATTAACATCATCAATCATTTCTTGCGGCATTTGTGTCTCTAATACGTAAACCGCAGGCATATTGTGTATTTGAAAAGGATGTTCGTTCATAATTAACTAGGAACATTAAAATCTTTATCTGGTGTGCTTAATGTTGGTGGATTAGTAATAACGCTATCTACTTGACTAGCAAATACTATGTCCCAATGTGATACAGGACATATAGCTACCAGGTCAGCGTTAGTCCAACTACTTTTAGCTTTTAGTGTAAAGTTTGCATTTCCATCTTCATCAAGTTGACTTATCGTTTTTGAAAAATCAGAAGTATAATAAGTGCTATCGCCTTCATTATCATTTTCGTATTTCATAGTTATATCCCATTTATCAACCTTATTACTACTATTAATGTATGGGGTACAACTAGTTATAGTTTTTGTTACTGCCATTTTATTCTCCTTTCAAATTTGTTATTTCAGTTTTTAGTTCTTCTACTGTTGTAGATAGCTCTTTCACTGCATTTATAAGTATAGGTATAAACTTTTCATAAGTTAAAGAATATTGTCCATCTTCACCTTTTTGTGTAACTATATTCGTTTTATTTTCTACTTTATAACCATACTCTCTTTCTATTTCTTCTACATCTTGTGCTAAAAGACCACCTATTAATTGTGGTTTTTTATGTGTTCCATTTGGCGTTACACTTAAATCTTTACTATAAGATGACCTTTTATCCCATCTATAAGTTACTGGATTTAATTGATTTACAAAACTTAATCCCATGTTTAAAGATTCAACATCTGTTTTATCTCTGGCATCAGAAGAAACTGTTAGTGCTTGATTACATTTAAAACTGTCAATAGCATCATCACCTAAAACAATTCTATTACTAGCAGTAGTAACAGTTTCGGGTGAACCACTACGACCAGCTAATCTACCAAGTAGAATATTATTTGAACCAGTCGTTAATGATTGTCCTGCTAATCTACCCAAAGTTGTATTGTTAGAGCCTGTTGTCAAATCTTCCGCAGACTCAGAACCAATTATTGTGTTTTGATCTCCAGTTGTAAGATTTGTGGCTGCCGCACGACCTAAACCTGTATTATTAGAACCAGTTGTTACGGCATCAAAAACATTTGCACCTATAGCTACATTGCTGGAACCAGTAGTACAATTTTTTAAAGCACTATGTCCAACAGCTACGCCACTAGCACCTGATGTATTTTCGGATAAAGCATATCTACCTACAGCAGTGTTGTCGTCACCTGTGCAATCTTTTAAAGCCTCAGACCCAACAGCAACACATGAATCAGCACCAGTAGAGAGTTCCATAGCTTCATAACCTACTGCTACATTTGCATCTTGATTGCTACTTTTAAGAGCCTGAAAACCAATAGATACATTAAAATCGCCAGTTGTATTTGATAGCATAGATTCAGAACCCGCAGCAGTATTTCTAGCACCTGTTGTATTAGCACCCATACAAGATTCGCCAACAGCAACATTAGAGTTAGCAGTCGTATTTGCATCAAGTGCACCTGAGCCAACTGCTGTATTTGAAGCACCTGTAGTGTTTTCTGTTAAAGATTTATGTCCTACTGCTGTATTATCGTTAGCCGTTGTATTTGCATCAAGAGCATTTACACCTATTGCAGTATTATTATCGCCTGTAGTGTTAGCAACCATAGATGATTTACCAACCGCGGTGTTTTCAGCTCCAGTTGTATTAGCTGATAAAGACAAATATCCTATTCCTGTATTATTTGATGCTGTGGTATTAGCATCTAGTGCAGCACCACCTAAAGCTACATTTTGAGCACCAGTTGTGTTTACTCTTAAAGCTGAAGCACCAACTGCTGTGTTATTACTCGCTGTTGTATTTTTATTTAACGCTTTAAATCCAATACCTGTATTTGCATCAGCAGTTGTATTTTCTTCTAATGCTGCTAACCCTATGCCTGTATTAGAATGACCGTCTGTATTTGATTTAAGTGAAGACTCACCAACAGCAGTATTATTTGAAGCTGTAGTGTTAGCTTCTAAAGAACTTTTACCTACCGCAACATTTGAAGCACCTGTGGTGTTTGCTGTTAAAGAAAAATACCCAACTCCAACATTATTACTCGCTGTGGTGTTAGCCACAAGTGCACCATTACCAACAGCTACATTTTTAGCACCTGTTGTATTAGCACCTAAAGCACCACCATATGAAGAACCATCACCCCCACCAATAGCTACATTTTCACTAGCAGTAGTGTTTTGATTTAAAGCTGCATAACCTATAGCTGTGTTAAACTGTCCTGTTGAATTAGTAGCTAAACTAAAAGAACCTATAGATGTGTTATTAATTGCAGTTGTGTTTGCTGTTAGTGCATTTTTACCTATACCAACATTGTAATCACCCGAAGTTAATGCAGCAAAAACACTATCACCTAAACCTGTATTTCCGATAGCACTTGATAAAGTTCCTGTACTTGCGTTTTGACTAATTAAAATACTGTCAGTAAAGTTTGTAGTATCAGCTAGAATATCTATACCATTTAAAGTGCTACTAAAAGTTATAGCTCCGTCTACTTGTAAAGTAGAAGCCATATCTACAGCTCCATCTATATCAACTGCATCTAAGTTGGCTGTACCATCAACATCTAAATCGCTTGATACATTTAATGATGATGTTGTAGTAGTACCAGCTAAGTTTAAATCAGTAAATGCATCAACCATGGCAGCACCAGAACCTGCTCCGTCTGAATAAATAGCTTTTACATGACCATTAGGTATGGTAATACTTGCACCACTACCTTGTGAAATAATTATATTTTGTGAGCCAGATGTACCATTTTCTATAAACCAAAG
>JGI25128J35275_1000252_pt1 | contig 16880 bp, 16 predicted proteins | sample ETNvirenome_2_60_FD_35275 | JGI IMG/M metagenome (IMG submission 35275)
GGAAACCTGCAAACAACTGGAACGCCTATTGGCAGCGAACTTTACCCTCACTCCAAGGCTGTCGATGTTCAGTCATTCCTTTCTGGATGGGAGGGTGGTCAGCCTCTAGTGGGTGGTAGCTTCCTTGATGGGCCGACTATTTCCCCCCGCTCAGAACAGCCGACAAGGGAGCAAATGGGGCCAACAGGAATAGGCGGTGAGGGCGAGGGCGAAGGCTCAACTAGATACCTTGACCCACAAGGAACAAAGTCAATGCCTGAACTGCCTCCGGCTCAAAGGGAACTTATGCAGGACTCAGGGATCAATGAGAAGCAAGCGGGAATCCTAGATGATCTTGGTATTGATTGGAAGAACTCAAGTATTGGTGGCGTACAGCTTATTAAAAGGGAGTTAGATAGGCTGGAATCAGATATTAAATCTGGCACTGACGAGTTAAATAGATTGGAGCGTCAATTAAAAACAGGACTAAAAGATGATAGAAACTTTAAGCCAAGCCGATTGGGCCTTGGTAGTTCTAACCCAGTATTATCCCCATCCCAAAAAGCCAGCCTTAGAGAAAAAATCTCATTAAGCGAGTCTGAGCTAGAGCAGATGAAAGCTCAAAAGGTAAAGCTTAACGACTCTATCAGGACTAAAAACCCCTCTGTCAGTCCTAAAGACGTAAGAATTCCTGAAGGTTCCCGTGAGCTTCTTCGTGAGTTAGAACGAATAAAGCGGCTTGCAAAGTCTAAGAGACGGGAAGCTAATGAGTCGCCGAACATAGAGCCAGTAGGCGTTACAGGTTCACGCCCAAATGCTGCCATGTACAAGGAGGCCGAAGCCTTAGAGGCGCGAGCTTTGGAAATTGAAAAGCGACTAGAAGAGTTAAAGTAATGACTTCTATATTTGAATGGTGGCGGCAGCGGTATCCAGATCAGTCGCATTACACTGATGCACAGATAGGTGTTGCCATACTGAGTAAAGACCCCTCTGCGTTCACCGCGCACCCTGAGCTTAACCAGTACAGGGACTCCTACCAAAGAATCAAAGACAGGGAGAATGGTGCTGCTTTTGACAGGCAGACTGTTCAGGGCTTCCAACAAGCAATGGAGAAGCCAGAGGAGGAGCGAGGCATATTCGGCACACTGCTTAAAGACCCAGCCAAGCGCGGCATCTTAATGTCTAAGCAAGCGGATATTGTTACTTCATTCTCTGGGGTCAATAAAGAGTTTACTGTAGATGACGCTCGCAACTTAATTGAGATAAGAAAAGAGTTAGAGGACTTAGAAGTATCTGACGAGTTTAGAGAGTTCCAAGAGGCTGATGGGTTCATTAAATCTTGGGGTGAGTTTTGGGGGCTAAAAGAAACCCCTTACATTATAGGTGAGGTAGTCACTGAATCTATGGCTGCGCTACTTCACAACGGCTGGAAGAATGTTGCTGGCGGTGCTGCTACTGGTGCTGCTACTGGTGCTGCTGCTGGTGCTATAGGCGGGCCTCTTGCTGGGGCTACTGCAATGGGTGGTGCGTTGTGGGGTGCAGCGGGTGGCTTAGGTAAAACATCTTACGACCTATCCGCCTCATCTAAGTTTCTTGAGACAATCGAAGCAACGGTTGGTCGCAGCGTAATGGATGACCCTGAAGCTTTGTTTAATTCTCTCAATGACCCTGAAACATTAAAGAAAGCCAGAAGCAAGGCAGCAAAGTACGGCATACCTATTGCCATGTTCGACACTTTATCTATGGGCCTAGCTGGTAGAGGTGTTAATGCTGGCGTGAGAATTGCCAATGCCGCAGGTAGTAGGGCTAAGGTTATGGTAGGCAAGGAAGGCTTACTAAATAACGCGGCAAGGATAGGGTTACTGGGAACACAAAAAGCTGCACCGATGGCTGCACCACTCGCCTTCCAAAGCACACTCGGAGCATCTGGGGAATTTTTCGGGCAGCTTAGTTCCGAGGGTAAGATTAACGATTGGAAGAGTGTATTCCTAGAGGGCATCGCTGAGTTCGGTATGGCTCCGCTTGAGATAGGCGCAGCTAACCTGACTAAAGATATGTCTGCCGATCACTCAAAAGCCCTGAACGGTATTATTAGGGATAGGCGAAAGGCTGGGGTGGACGCTGGTTCTATCAAGGCAGAAACTCAGAAGCTAGTTAACTCAGGTTACTACACTCAGTTACAGGGCGATGTAATTAACACCCATGTAGATGAAGTGTTTGAGGCAGAAGCTCAAGGCAAGACCCCTCCAAGCGAGATGGGTGCTATGGGCAGGATGAGTAAAGCCGACGCTAACAGGGCTTTGAATATGTGGATGGGTGATCGAGGTTATGGCCCACCCGTCAGGCCGAGTCAGCAGGTAGGGGAATCTGAGAGCCAGCGGCGAGGCACTGATTACATTATCGGGAAACGCTCATCTATCAACAAGTATAGGTCTGCCTTAAAGGGGGGTGACGAGAAGACCGCCGATGAACTTAGGAATAAAACTCTTGAAGAGGGCGGTGTTGAAATTGAAAACGATGCATCTCTTCTAACTAAAGGTAAGGAGGTAGAGAAAAAACTAGCTGATAAAGGCTACGTTATACAGGGGCTCAACCCACAAGCAGCTTTCGAGAAGGGCGAGCAAAGGTTAGTCGAAGCCCGTGCCGCCCAAGAAGAGGCTCTTTCTGAAATCAAAAGCTGGGAGGATATTACAAAGTACCAAAACCTTTCCGAGCTAGATGGGGATAAGGCTAAAGAGCTAATCAAAAACTTAAATGACGGACTAGCTGAATATAATTTTTATGACGAAACCGCCGTTGCTGTAGTTAACGATCCGTTCTGGCAGGATAGACTTAATGCTGATGAGACAAATGCCATCATAACCATAGGTGCTCACTTAGAAAATGAAGCCCTAAAGGAAGTAGACAAAAGGGTTACACCAGCAAGCGAAGATGAAACAGCAGCGTTTGCTAGGGGAAGAAAGGGCGACCCTAATCAAGGCGATCTATTTGCGCCAGAGCCGCCAGAGGATTCGGGTGAGGGTGGTGATTTCTACTCTTTACCAGCAGAACTATTTTCCCATGAGTTAAGACCGACAGAGCAGGAGATGAGTCAGATAGGTGATCCCGCTACTGAGCAGGACGCAATGTTTGAGGAGTTCCCAGAGGGTGAAGATAAGCCGGAAGCTAAGAGGAGCGTTCGCAGGGTCGGTAAGAGAGGTGATGCCCAGATTCCCGATCAAGGTATTTTCGGTGGGCAACCTCAGTTCGCTAGAGAGTATGGCGGTGAAGGTGACATAAGGGGCTTAGATCAGCGCATAGGCAAACAGGCGATGTCTGCTGACCCAGCCGAGTCATCCGAGCGTGAGCTTCTAGGCTTTACTCAGGGCAAGAGGCCAGAGCGGGAGGACTTAGTTCTTGAGCAGGAGCTTGAGATTTCCCCTAACGAACTAAACAAGCTTCTCACTGGCAATCTTCACACTAAGTCAATGGCAGAAGATAACCAGATGAAAGGTAGGCAGCCTCATCCGTTACTTCAAAAGCTTGAGTCAAAGGACTTCCCTATATCCATTTACGGTTCTTGGGGTATTGAAAGTAGTAACTGGGGCAAGCGTTGGAATGCTATTGATCCTGATACGGGGGCCATAGAAAATATAAACTACTTTGAAGGTGCTCGTCGTTCTGCACTGAAGCTTGCGGCAGGTAATGTAAGAGAGTTCGGCGATGAAGCATACGACATGGCTTACGATGCCCTTCACGGATTCAACACATACGCTCAAGGAACTACAACTGAAGAGGGTCGAGTTCAGTTCAGGGCGGGTATGATTGAGGAGCTAAGGCGCAGAGCGGAAGAGGTAATGGACAACGAGATAAGTCGTGGTGCTACCCCTGAGCAAGCTGCCCTAAGCCCAGACATAATGCGAGTAGCCAGAACCAAAGCACCTATATCCGGTGCGGCTATTCTAAAAAGAAACTTCTTGGATCAGGTTCGAGCACGGCGAAGAGAGGAGGCTAGGATCGAGTCAGTTAAGGGGGGTCAGTCAACTAAAGGCAAGAGGCTTTCAGAGCAGGAACGCAAGCGTAGGTCTAAGAAGCAGATTCGCGTAGCAGGAGGTGAGTCCCGCAACATAGCAGGAGGATCAACAGCGAGCCGTACAGCGAGTGAGTTCTCAGAAGGCAGCATGACCGGATGGGATGATCTTAGAGAGGAAGGTGGATTCAGGGCTGACATAACCGGAGAGGCTGAAACTGATTCAAGATACCCAGACATTATTTTTGATGGAGAAGAGTTTGTTGAGGCTGAAGCAGGAGTCGAGGGTGCAGACCTTACGAAGCTAGACCTTGCTATAGAGGAATACCACTCCGGTAGTGCCGAGATGTCTGGCATGGGGAGCAAGAAGATACGGGCAATGGAGGCGACCAAGATTGCTGTAAGGTCTTTCTTGTCCGACTTCAGGAAAAGGTTGCATGAGGATGAGTCNCCTGAGTCTCTGTCTGGCTGGAAGGATCAGCCTTGGTGGCATTACTCTAGGGTCAACCAAGATATTTACACTAAGGTTATTATTCCTGAGTTTGCCAACAGGGTTGATTGGAGGATGAAGGCCCAGAAGGATAGGCCAAAGGTCGAGTCTGATCTGTACCAGCTAAAGGAAGAGGTAATACAGATTCGTAAGAAGATAGATGAGCTTAACGGTAAAAGGTTTAAGCAGCACGTTAGGAGATTGGTTCTTAGCGAGATGATGAACCTGAGAGAGTTAGGCCCAGAAATATCTCCCAACAGATACACCGAGCTAGGCAAGGAGTCTGAGGGTAAATTCGCTGAAGCACTTAACTGGATTTCCCAAAACCTATCCACCCCCGAATCTCCCAAGTGGTCTGGTTATTTTATTAAGTGGAGTGATGACGCTATTAAAGCTCAGTTCGAGGGCTTTGAGGAAAACAATGTAGTAGCATCTGAGGCTAACACTAAGATAAAAGTAAAGATGGGAGGCATTGGTACTGGCCCACAGATAGGTGGCGGCTTTGTATCCCTAGACCCAGAGACGGGTGGTAATGTTATTAAAGGACAGCCATTCCAGTGGGGTATCCGCAGGGGCAACCAGACAGTTCCTCTCACCATAGCTAGTAGGCGACCCAAATGGGCTAAGGGTGCTAAGGGCTGGGAGAAAGCTAACTGGGTAGAGAGAAATGTTAAGGAATACTTGGGCGAACTATTAGCTAGGCAGTCCGTAGTTAAGAAAGAGATTTGGCGCAACCAAGTATTACTTAAAAAGCTAAACAACGAGCTTGCAGGTCAGAAGTCCAGAGGGACACGGATGAATGAAATCCGGCGGCAGATAAACAAGATCGTCAGCGTCAGGGATAGTCGCGTAGAAAGAAGCAAGCGGGGCATTGAGGTGAAGATTAACGGTGAGGTAATGGAAGCTGTCCCTCCCTACCTAAACGCAATCGGTGATCCTAGTTCTAAGACAGCAAGCTATGACCCGAAGATGACTACCGCTAAAGTTGCTAAGAAGTACAGCAATAAGCGGATCAGTAAGATGATGCTTGATATGGAGAACAGGTATCTCCGCGCCTTCCATGATTCTCAAAGGGAGTTTCAGGATGTGTTCCTTACTAGGAAAGATTTGCGAACAGCGTTTGATGAGGTTGGTTTATTCTCAAGAGGTAGAAAGAACAGGCCATACGTCGATATGTTCACTGAGAACTCTTTGGTAAGGTATGGCAAGCAGAAGGGTAACTTTAATATCTCGGAAGCCTTTGACACAGTTTTCGCTCCCTTGAAGGGTGAGGCTAGGGCGAGAGCCAAGAGGATTCAACCGCTGGTAAAATATCTTTTCGAGAAAGGTCACAGCCCAGATGTTTTCCTAGCGAGCATGGAGAATCCTATCGCTGGTGCTGGTATGTACGACCAGATAAACGACCAGATTGTAATTGACCCGACACGGATAAGTGATGATGTAGAGAACTTTGACACGCTTCTTGAGGAGTTCATCCACTCTGTAACCTTTGATGTACACAAGGATAAGGGTATAAACTCTAGGCTCACAAAGCTTCGGGAACAGGTAACTGCTGAGTTAGACAAGCGTGGGTCAGACATTGATAGGTACTTCTTGCAGGACAACAGAGAGTTCATTGCTCACGCTATCTCAGACCCGCAAGTCCAAGAGTTACTATCGAGTATTCAGGTTAAGGATCAGGGTATAATCCGCACGGCTTTCAATAGAATCCTTGAGCTTATATCAGAAGCCCTTGGGTTAGACGCTGCTCGCGGTAGCATACTTGAAGAGGTGGCACTGCACTTGTCTGAATCAGTAAGGAAGAGGGCTACTTATTCTCGCAGACCTAGACTCAATGCCGAGAAAGTTCCGATCCCATTACGCTCACCGGAAGGGTACGGTAAGGTTTACGTTAATCAGTTTGCTGGTAAGACTAGCGGCTTGGTTCTGACCTACAGCAAGAATCTATACTTTGCTAATGGCTCTAGCTTTGTTCTGGATAAGGCGAGCAAGGCTAACATAAACGAGAACTTGGTTATTGAGTACAGCCCAGAGGTTTGGAAGGCAATTAGAAGTGACCTAGCATTGTTCGCTGCTGCATACCACGGATCAGGTAGGATGTTTGATAGGTTTGACATTCGAGAAGCGGAAAAAGGTGATTACGGTTGGGGACTTTACTTCGCAAGCACTCAGGAAGTAGCTGAGTTGTACAAACGGTTAAGAAGTCGCAGTTCTAGTTTAACACAGCTAAAAGCTCCTCGACCAGACATTGAACAAGAAAGCACCGGATACGGATATAAGGTAGAGCTTGCGCCTACTGAAGATCAATACATGGTGTGGGAGGAACCTAGGCACAGGCAGAGCAAGACAGTTCAAGACGCTTTAGACAGAATAGAAAACAAGGTAGGCTTGCTTCCTGAGAACTTAAACAGCGGAAGGGAAATATATTACGCTGTACTAGAAAAGGCATACCCAGCGGGGTTGATTAACTCTTTAACACCAGTTGAGAGACAGAAGAGGGCATCTCTATTCCTGCTAGATAACGGTATCAGGGGGAACAAGTACGAGAGCGCGGAAAGATATGATGATGGCAGAGAAGGATACAACTACGTCATATTCGATGACTCGGACGTAGAGATGACCGGATCGTTTGCCAGAAAGAGAGGAGCTAGATCAGGCGAGGAAGTCCTCGATATAATCAAAGCAAAGACTGAAGTTCCAGAGGAGTCAAAGACTCTAGTAGAAAACTCAATGTCTACTTGGGATAAGTTTAAGAGCGCATTTGTAAGTTCTCAGCATCCTTGGGAGGTATTACAGAAGGTCGTTGATAAGACATCACTGCAAGGGAAAACAAACCTAGCCCATCTAGCGGAACTCCAAGCTGGTGCTGCACCTAAAGCGGATTGGGATGTTCAGGTTATGGAGCGTGATGTAGAGGGTGCTTTGGGCAGAGCGAGTGGAATGATAGATGATGAGTGGTCTGACTTTATTATCCTTGAGCGGATCAAGTCTCGCCTAATAGATCAGCAGACTAAGATGGGTGAGCTAGAGCCTAGGCTTAGACAGTTCCAAGATAAGAGCAACTGGGTTCTGGATGAGAAGGGCGACCCGATTGAGTTTGATCTCAGGGATGACAACCAAGACTTCTGGGTAGTTGATGGTATTAAAAAGACTAGGGATGAACTTGAGATGGAGTACCTCAGAATACTTGGCATCTCGAAAGAAGTTGCACCGTACAAAGATTGGAACTCATTCAAGGATGACTACTACTCAGGCATTGACTTCCTCAAGGATAAGATAGCTGACCCTGAAGTTCTTGATATGGTGAACGGTGAGGTTACTGGTAAGTTTGTTGACGCTCAGGAACAGTATCACTCGCACATGGAGGGAGCACTAATGAAGCTGCGTCAGGCTGGTGTACTTAGCCCCACACTGTACAACTCCATACAGAGAAGCACATCATTCTACGTTCCCTTCTATGTTGTTAGGTACTTTAACCGAAACCCAGAGGACACGTTCGGCCAGACCATTAAGGGAATCACTGACGTAGGTGAGACTATCGTTAAGCCGATGGATGCTGGTAGGTTTAAGATTTACTACAGTACGCTGAGAGCGGAGAAGAATGAGTACATAAAGAAGATAGACCTATGGAGAAATGACTTTGATCCTGACGGCAATCACATCACTAGGATAATAAACCCAGAAGATTTGTCGGAAGGCTCAGGCAAGGGTGCGTTAATGTTCTACGAGAACGGACGCAAGCGTTACATTGNANTNGACAAGCGCGTTACTGATGTAGCTAACAGGTTCACGCCAGTGAGTGCATCCCAAGCACACAGAGCAATGAAGGTGTTTGGTGATATATTTAAGATGGGTGCTACTGGTGTTAATATATTCTTCCAAGCATTTAACTTTGCAATGTTTGACCCCATCCGCTTGCTGACTACATCTAGGGCTGGTCTGAAGAATAGAGATAAAGGTCTTAACCCGTGGGTGCTGGCGCAGCAATACATCAGAGCAATGATGGCAGCATCGTGGGCCAACCTTACACCTAACTCTATCAAGAACCTGATGTCTGAGAAGTCGCCTGAGTTTACTCAAAGCTTAGACAATCTTTACAGCGAGTTCATTAACAGCGGTGCGGCGGGTTCTACAATCGCTGAATACTTCCACAAGCCTGACCACATAAGAGACGTTCTCAGTGGGGAGAAGTTGTCACGCAAGAACCCGTTAACGGCTGTCACTGCAAAGCTCTCTCAGTTTGGTAAGACTCTTGAGCAGACATCTAAGATGGTGGGGATGCAGAGGATGATGGGCTTTGAAGAGATAGAGAAGCTACGATCCAAGATGGATAAGGCTAAGACATCCGCCGCAAAGGTAGCCATCAAGAATCAGATTGATGAGAAGATGGACTTCATTGCCACTGAGATAAGGAACTTCGCTGGCTCCCCAGACTTCTTGAGGCAAGGTGAAGTCACAAAGAATGAGGCACTGAACATACTGTTCTTGTTCTTTAACGCCAGAATACAGGGTGTTGAGCGTGACCTCAGTAGATTGTCTAAGGTGTTCAGCGGTACATCTCAGGAGAAGGGTGAGGCACTGATGGTCGGCATGAAGATTTCCGCATTCGCAGTCCTGCCTACGATCTGGGCTTGGTCAATGAACAGAAGGAACGAGGATCGCGAGGATGATTACGACCAGATTTCTGATGAGGATAAGAAGAACTACATACACATCCCTCTAGGTGAATACTTTGAGCATCCGTACATTGAAGGTAAGATGGTTGCTGACTACATCAGGATTCCCAGAAGGGAGACATTCGGCTTGTTCTCTTACACGATGGAGAAGGCTCTTGATTGGTACTATCAGAAAGACCCACAGGCNGTTAGCGAAATGNTAGGTCACTGGGTTGAGGCTAGTATGCCAGTTAATGTTGCTGGTNTTACTGANGGTGAGGTTATCAAGACAGGTGAGAGTGTGATGTCCAGCCTTAACCCGATCCTGAAAGGCCCGATAGAGGTTCTAAGTAACAGGAACTTCTTTAGGCACAAGCCAATCGTACCNCCCTCNCTGGAGAGAGCAGACGTTAGCCAGCAGTTCTTNGACAAGACACCAAACATATACAGGAACGTACACNTTGGGTTGGGTGCTTTAAGGATGGAGCACATGGTCAACGGACTGACCGCCGGATTGCTTACGCAGTTCACGCCACCTGAGAACACAGGCATACCGAACCAAGATGGAACGATGCCTATTGGTCGGACGCTTTCATCTACGCCGCTACTGAGTAGGTTAGCCCGTAGCACATTCCTGAAAGAGACTGAGCTTGATGAGATACTGAACGACGAGAACAAGCTGGATGCTACTCAGCGTGTTATGAGGCGGCGTGTGGTTGACAAGTTCATGACGGACACTAGGGGGATGACCATTCAGGATAGGGTTAGGATGTTGCCTGTTCCTCGGAATAGTAATGAGGAGTTGGTGAACATGGCAGTAATCAGAAGGCTGAGGGAAATGGCTCTTGGCCTTGAGCCTGATGAAATAAGATTGAAGAACTCATCGTCTGCCGCACGGGCATCGGTGGTGTTGAAGAAGATGCAGGGAATGCAGCCAGCAGAAGTAAAGGTCTACCTAACGGACTTGGCTAGTAAGAAGATACTGACTCAGGATGTTGCCAACGTCTTAATGGAGAAGATGGCGATGCGCGGTGAGTCCATGTCTGATTACATTACCGAGCCCGTTAGGTAGGTTGCACTAAATATCAGGTTCCAATTCCTTGATCGACTTATTGATCTTACCGATCTTGATATTCAGTTCTTTGATCTCGTCTACTTTGGTCGGCTCCCATTCCTTGAGCCTGTTCCGTTCCTCGACGAGTGTTTTCTTGTGTTCTCCTAGAGCCCACAGCTTACCTGCGTAGGTTTGCGGCTTGCCCTTACTACCCGAACCACCACCATTATTGGGGGCAAATATACCTTGCCATCCCTTTGTCATGGTTGTCTCGATAGCTCGTATAGCAGGTTCAGCACCGCCCCACCCGCACATCTCTGACCACATCTTGCTCACTGAGATAGGCTTGAGCTTCTTCATACCGTTTTGTCTACGATACTTCTCATACTCTTCCCATTTCATCTTGAACTCATCAGTGTCCAGCGGGGGTGGTATCTCTGGGGTGTCGTAATCTTCTGTACGTTTCTCCCAGTATTCCACACGCTTTCTTGCTGCGTCCTCTACCTTGGTGTTGACTGACTGCCACTTGTCCCAGCCTTTGATCTCTCCAGCATCGTTAACCCATTTAAGTTTCTTAAACAGTTCAATGATCCTGTCGAATCTGGCTGAGTCTCCGATACCCTCTTCGGTAAACATACCTAGAGCCTCGGCTACACCTTCCTTCTCTATCTCGGATAGCTCCCTGAGATCAGGTCTGGTGCGTTTCCAGCAGTCGGATTTGACCCACTCCCATACAGCGCAACCAGCACAGTCACGCTTCTGGAGGTAGATCATTTCCTTGTCATCCATCATGTACACAGAGTTCCTGTACCATACGTTTGGGGTCTTTCTCATGTTTTAGTTTCTCGTATTCTTTCATAGTCCTCTTGTATAGCATCTGGAACTCAGCAAACGCTCTCTCATTAGGGTCTAGTCTCTCGTCAACGATGTTAATACCATTGATGATAGTACCGTGATCCCTACCAAGAGCCCTACCCAGACTGCTCCGAGAGAACTCTACGTTTGCGTTCATGCAGATATGATAAACAATAAACCTAGCGTCACATACTTCAGGTCGCCTGTCCTTGTTGACAAGCTTGGCTGGAGATACTCCACTAGCTATTGCTACGGCAGCTATCGCTCTATCCAGAACGGCAGCTTGTTCTTTGTCGGGGTTAGTTAACATCCCAACCTTGCCCCATTTCCTATGGGCGTATGATGCTCGCTCGCTCATAACGTCCTAGAATGGGGGCTGATCGTCAGCAGGTGCGTTGCTCTGCGGGGCAATGTCCTTCTTGAACTTCTCGCTAATCTGGAAGCTGAAGTATTTGTCACCTGCCTTGAGCCGTGCCGTATCTTTCGATGCAGTCTTAACCCAAGCGGCGATCTCTGCCTCCTGCTCCATACCGTTAACGATTAACGTGCAAGGCCCAGTGTACTCTGGTTTCTTGTCACCCTCTTCTTTGTAACCGTTCTTCATTAGAACTCCGTTACCTAGTTTTTCTTGTGGCATAGTATTATGCTTTATCCTTTCTCCAGTATTTAACTGGGTGTCCTTCTTTTATTACGGAAGAGATAAGGGTGGACAATTCCCTATCTGCTTCTTGCTCGCTGACTCCTTTGTGTTCAGCAAATTGTTTCCTAAGCTTTGAGTACGACACGGTACAAGCGTTAACAAATACATCGGCTGGCATTCCTGACTGAATCAGTGCTCCGGTTATATCTGTTATCTTCTTGGTTCCCTTGCGGGTAGACTTTGACCATCCATCTACCTCGTCGAACTCATCTCTTTTCTTCTTAACCATTTCAATGAACGAACCGCAGACCTGAGCAACGTCACTAAACACGCCCATCGTCTTGCCGTCCGTGATTGCATCGACCTTCTCCTTGAGTATCAGCCCTTGCTTCTCGGCTACCGTCATTGCAGTAGACCTGAGTGCGGTGCAATACTCAGTGTGGTGACACCAATTACAGTAGTCACACGGGTTAGGTGATCTGGTTGGGTTGTTAACTGAATCCACAATACGAAACGCAAGTGTCTCAGCTTCTTCCCTGCTGAATGTGAACTGGTCGATCTTACCCAGAGTAGAGTAGATCAGGTGGCAGGTGATTTGTTCTATTCCATCCCGCTGACATATAGCTGCTGCATACACAGCCATCTGCGGTACATAGTTCCTCTCCATCTGACCTGTCTTTAAGTCGAACAGATGTCCTTTACTATATGCGTCATAGGTTCCGAATGTTATCTCTTCACCATCACGCATCAGCTTGACCTCTATCTCTGACTCGATTGGGTTATCGCCAGACACACGCTTGATGTATTCAGCAGCCTCTACAATTTCTTTCTCGTAAGTCTTACTCATTTTGTAGTAGCTCGCTTAGTTGTTCGTGTAGTTCGTTCCCTCTCTCAGCAGCCGCACTACTCCCTCCCTGTCTAGACTTGTAGCAAGGACAAGACTCAAGGGCGGGGAATGAGGATGGTGATAGGGTTTTGTGATGCCGACTAGGGGCCGTTTTCTTTTCCAGATTTTCTGGGATTAGTGTTTTTGTGCTTGTTATACCCATAAGTTCCTCCGAATCGTTTCTTGTACCANTTGTTAAAGGCACGATTAAACTCATCGCATTCTCGTATGGTAGGGACGCGCCCCCCGTGTTCTGGTTTGGAGGACGCGTCCTTAGCCACTACTTACCTCTCCCTTCTGAAGCTTCTGCATCGTCATCCTTGAATGCTGGGATAACCAACAACCCAAGGTAAGACCTGCGACAAGCATAGGTGTGCTCACTAGCCATAGCCTGTTGCCCCTTACGTTCAGGGCTCATGGGCCAGTAAGACTTACGCCACTCACCAGATGTGTGGGATAGCACAGTCTCTAGGAACATCCTGTCCTGTCCGTTGCAGGTCTTAGGTACAGTTGATTGGGTGACGCACAGACCGTTCTTAGCGAGCACAGGGGCAGCGATACTAACGCCATCCTTTAGCTCGACGAACTTACTATTGAAGTGCGGGTTGTCTCCGCCAGCCATAACACCTTTAGCCCATTCAGCCTGAGCCTTGGATAGTGCAGCAGCCAGCTTTCCAGTACCGCCACTGTATGTTGCCCAATCCTCACCCTCTTTGATCTTGGCTTGCAGTTCTTCCATGTGTTCGGCCATCTCCTCAATGACCTTGTTCAGTGCATCTACTTGCTGTTCCGCAGTAACGGGAACACTCTCTTGGTTCTCTTCGCTCATACTTATTTTCNTTCTTGGTTAATGGGGATTTCGCCCCGTACTAGTTGAAAGAAAAGGTCGGACTCCATTGTAACCAACCAGTTCTCTCTAGATTTCTTGTGTGCTACTAACGGTGGCTTGCCATCACAATCATTCTTAGCCTGAGCCATTGCGTTAGACACATTGAGTTTCTCTACGAACTTAACTTCAAAGTGGAAAGGCAGGTTTGTTATTACNTCGGGAGCCTCCTGCCCTCCTGCGAAACGGCCAGCGTTCTGACACCCTCGGATTGCATCGAATCCATAAGAGCGTATGACATCACGCCANAGCCTCTCGCCNCTAGCTCCCTTCTGTTTCGAGTTCATCGTCTACCTCCGCTAAGTGAATGAGTTCTTCGACTACCTCGGTCTTGGATTTACCCGTAGACTTTGCTAGATCATCCAGCCTCTCGACTGTTGCGTCTGATAAACGATAGGAACGGAGTCTCTTACCGTCCTTGTACTTGTCCTTCTTAGTGATCTTGATTGGCACGGGCGCATTATATGTACGCCTGTACTTACAGGTCAACCCCGAAGTGCTCGCAATGTCTTGCCCTTACTTGGGTGAGCCATGACCTTCTTGTACACCAGCACACGAACGTCCTCCTCAACCTCGTTAAGAAACTCCTTGGATACCATAGTGAACTTGCCACCCTTGAATCTATTGGATGTTTCTATTGCTTCCTTCTTTACATTGGTGATGTTTATTAAGTGCATTACTTCTTCCTCCTCTTGGATTTTGTTTCTTCTACTTTCTCAGTGTGGCTAGTAAGTAAGTCCATCAAAGACTCAGCTTCTTCCCATGTATCGAACGGCCCCCAGCTTTTAACAAACGGCGGCGGGTTTCCCTTCAGTAGCCTTGGCCCAGCGGGATTGCCACTAACTGTTACCACACGATACTTGTAGTAGTCAGGTATATCTTGTTCCATAAACTTCACTTGCATGGGTTCAACTCGGTAGGGCATAACCTGTGATATTTGACTAGTATCTTTCATTTGATTAACCTCCTCTCAGTCATTACAACTCTCACGACTCCTCGCTCGTAACGTCAAAGGAGGGGCAGGGAAATTAGGCATCAGCCCCCTGCCCCTCCATTTCTTTTAGTTGTTGGCTGTCTCCTGTGTGGCAGTAGTAAGAGGTCGGTGCTCTCTCACAGCGTACCCAGTGATACCACTCTTAGGTGTCCTGTTTGACTTGCGCTTAGTAACACGCTGACCAGTGAGCTTGATGTCCTTGAACTTGTCATCCTCTCTGGCACAGAAGTCAATCAGTTCTTTGAGTACACGCTGGGTTTCTACTGACCGCTTGACCAGTGATCCATCCTCATGTGTTAGGTGCTGCGTGATGCAGTTGAATAGATCACCAACAGCAGCGGTGGATTCCTGATCTGTGCGCTGCGGGAACTTCCATGCTTCCTCTCTGCTAGTACCCTCATCTAGATTGACAAGCCTGTTGTTATCGTGGAAGGCGTTGTACCAAGTCTTGCCCATTCTCGGATGCCTACCCAGCGGTATGTTATTCCACCGTGTCGGCTGCGCCCAGATGCTTTGGACAGCCTCACGCGTGCTCTTTCTACCGTGACCGAACAGGTTCTCAATCATGTTAAGACCTTCTTGGCAGGTAACTTGAGTGCGTAAGTCTCTGAACATAAACCCGTACTCGTTGACTCCCATACGGAAATCCTCTAGGGAATTGTTCAGTGCTTTCACTACGGTTTCTATGTTGATGTGCTTGGTGTGCCTTAGCGTAGCCCGCTTGACTACTGACCGTGTTGTCCAGCCATTCATACAAGCCACACGAGTAACACCAGTTTCAGGTTCGACAGACCAGCTACCATCGTGACTGCTCCTAATGCGAACATCCCATGCTAGTATGTCGCCTGTCTTTACCTCCGTCTCTTGGAACATTGGCAGACTCCAGTTCATAATGCATTTGCCTCCATCATTTTTACCTCGCTGAGATGGGAAGGTCTGCGATTGGAACTTGAGCCCGACATCGTTCATGTTTTTCTCTCCTAGGTAGAACTCAATGGCGTTGTCTACACACTCCTTGAGGTCTGGGTATTGTACAATACCGTAGTCATCTGAGTGCTGACCTAAACATAAGCCATTGTCCTCCCTGTATATTGCTTTGTAACCCTCAATCGGACGCCCTTCTTGTGGGCCGCTGGGGTACATTGCATTTCCACTCACAACTCTGAAGTCATGAGCCATCTTGGTTTCTTGTGTATCTTCCATTGTTCTAGTTGAGTTACCTGATACTATCGGGCAACTGCATACCGCCCACGACTAGCCCTGCATTGCAGCCAGCCATGAACGGTGTTGCAGTAGCCTAAAAGCTACCTAAGTTCACGCCTGTAGAATCTCAGCATTTTCAAGTGCCTATTGAGTATATTATTTACATCCTCTCGGCTGCGCGCAAATCGTAGATCACCGCTTTTCTGAGCTTCCGCCCAAGCATCATGCCGTAGCCCCCTTTCTTTTTCTTCCAGCTTCTCCCTCTCTTTCTTTTCATATCTTTCACGCCTTGCTTCTATACCCAACCAATAGGAAGTCTTTTCAAACTTAATATCTAGCGGGTTAACTCCGTGCTTAGTCTCCATCTCCTTACAGCAGTCAGTCATACTCATCATCAATGGGTAGTAGCACACCGAGTCTCCATCGGTTATCACTACGTCATAGCGAGCTTCGCCACTGGAAACGATTTGTTTAGACCNAGAGTCTTGAATCCCTATGTCATCCTTAACTAGTTTGCCTATAATTTTCATCTCTTGCTTAACTCCTTATAGTAATTAGTTTCTCTTTGCTCAGTTTTAAGCTCATCCTCTAATAGCTGGATTGCCTTTTTAAGTTGGGCTTGCTTGGCTCCGTACTTAGCCTTCATAGATTGAACATAAAACCACAAGTCAATGATCTCATCGTCTATGTCCCTGAACCTAACTCTTGTATCTAAGTTTCCTCCGTGCTCATCCTGCCCACAGTTAAACTTTGCATAGGCTTTCAGAGTGAAGTCTTGAATGGCCTCGTCTCTTATCTCATCAGGTGTTCTCTCACTCATTGTTATACCTTTCGTCTAGTATTTCGTTTGCTACCCTAGCGACTGAATCATCTGAGTACACAGACCTGAGCCGTTTCTTGCCCTCTCTTGTTGTTATCTCTGTCACCAGAATAGGGCTGAGTTCCGGTGAATCCATCGTGGCTTCTATCAATGCCCTTAACGGACACTCTTTTGACTTGGCAGGGAAGGACTTAACATCCTCGCCGCCCATCATTAGTATTTGCATACGTTTCCTTTGGTTACTTGTTTGGTTTGAAATTGTCTCCTGCCCGATTAGATACCTGCATTTTTTTATTTGAAAGGAGTCGCAGGACGGACAGGAGCGCGAGATTGAGAGAGCATATAAGGTTTGTTTCAAGTGTGCCAATGACAGAGGGAAAAACCTAACCCTCTAAACACATATCTACGG
>JGI25128J35275_1000253_pt1 | contig 16845 bp, 20 predicted proteins | sample ETNvirenome_2_60_FD_35275 | JGI IMG/M metagenome (IMG submission 35275)
TCTTGCAACTGCTAATCCTACTGCTGGTATTCTTAGCACTAGAGATTTCCATACAGATCAACTTAGTGTAACTGGTCTCTCTACCTTTACTGCTAATGTAAGTATTGCTTCAACCTTATTTGTGAAAGCAAGAGCAGGTTATGGGAGAGATCAATTAATTATTGGTGATGAAGCCACACATGATGAACAAATAAAATTATGGCGACAGAGTAATGGTTCAGTAATAGATTTCACTCATGATGATGACCCTAATGCAGTTAGATCGGCAGATACTTTATCACTTAGAGCTAATTACGGAACCAGCACAGCAAATACTTTCAATGGTTATGGTATTGATATTGATGATTCTCAAATTTTTCCATCCCATAATTATAGACCCAATTTAGGAACTCCACTCAACAACTTTGGTAACATATACGCAACTGGTGTGGCCCTGTTGGTATTATCACATACTATGGTGATGGTCAATATTTAACTGGTGTTACAGGAGGCGGTGGTGTTATTGTTCAGGATGAAGGTACTCCATTAACAACAACAGCAACCACTCTTAACTTTGAAGGTGCTGGTGTTGTTGCTGGTGGTAGTGGTGCAGTTAAAACTATTACTATCTCTGGTGGCGGTGGCGGTGGTTCTTGGTCTCCTGATAATGATCAAAACTTATTTGCTGGTACTAGAGCTGGTAGATGTTTAGATGGTACCAATGGTTGCTTCAACATATTCCTTGGATGTAATGCTGGACAATGTACTGATGCTGGTGCTGAAAACATATTTTTAGGTAAAGGTGCAGGATACGCTAACACCACGGGTATTGATAATATTTTCTTAGGCTCTTACTCAGGTAAGTGTAATACTGTTGGTCAAGGTAATGTTCTTCTTGGTAAAGAAGTTGGATATTGTTTGAACGTAGGTATTCATAACTTCTATGCACTAGAAAGAGCAGGTAGTAATGCTTACAGTGGTGACGATAACATTGCAATCGGTAGATGTGCTGGTTATGAAATGACNGCTNATGATAACGTTCTCTTAGGCCGAAATGCTGGTAGAGGACAAGTCTTTGGTAGTCGAAATGTTATCATTGGTATGGATGCTGGTAGGTGTGGTGAGGCTGGTGATAATAATGTAATGATTGGTTGTAATGCAGGTCGTTGTAACCAAGGAACAGGTAACGTATTCTTAGGACATAATACAGGTTCTGCTGTTACTAGTGCTAGTGGTAACGTTGTTATTGGTTGTAANGTATCTCTTGCATCTTCTNTTCTTGATCATCAACTAGCAATTGGTGTTGGTAATACAAACTGGATCACTGGTATTGAGAACTATAACCTTGGTATCGGAAGTGATAGACCAAGAACTGCTCTTGATGTTGCTGGAACTGTAGCAACTAGATTGTTCTTCCAGAATGAAGTTGAATTACGTAGCAGTGAAAACTTCCCTGCTGAAGGAGGCCCAGTAAATGGAGGTGTATTTGGCCCATACACTATCGGAACGGGTGCATGTCTTACTATTGGGCCTGGATCTACATTCACCATCATTGGAATACCTGAATAAATAATGAGACAATTGAAATAGATTATGAGTACGTTAGTTCTTAAGGGAGACATCTCTGGGTTTACAAAACTGCAGGCCAAAGATGAAGCATCATGTAAGATATTAAAATTACCTAATACAGGCAATTTTAAATGGGAAAGTTATGCATTAGTATTGGATAAAAAAAATTCTGGTACTAGCAGTGGTACTTTTACCAGAGGTACTTGGAAGACAAGAGATCTGATTACAAAGACTGATATAGATAACATTATATCTCTCTCTAATAATCAATTTACATTAGGTGCAGGTACTTATTTAATTAAATGGTCAGCACCTGTATATAATGTAGATGGTCATCAAACTAGATTAAGAAACATGAGTGACCTGACTACTGATATTGTTGGTTCTTCTGAATCTNATAACTCAAGATCTNTTGGTGTTGGTGTTATAACTNTCCTAGAAAATAAAACTTTTGAGATACAACACAGAGCAGAAACTACTGTAAATAATAATGGATTTGGTTTTAATTTAGATTTTGGTGAGAATAATATTTTCACTGTGGTTGAAGTATATAAAGAGTCGTGAATGATGCAGTTTCTAAAACCAATAAATAGTAAAAACTGGTTATATTTAACCACCATTGTATAAATAGACAAAGGTATTCGGAGAATATGGGAGTTCTAAACGCAGATAGAGTTAACGCTGGTATTTTCAGTGGTGATGGTTCCCTACTGTCTAATGTAACAGCAGTTGGAACAGGACTAGCGATAGAAAATAGCGGATCTCTAGTTGGAACTGCACTTACTATTGACTTTAATACTGGTGTAGACGTTCAATTTAGTGGTGGTATTGCTACCATTACTGCTCAAGCAGCCTCTTGGCAGGGCAATCAAGCAGGTACTTATACATTAAATTCTGTTGGTATTGGTACTACCAATCCGAATTCTTCGGTTGGTGTGGCTATTACATCTACATTGGCTGTAGGTATAGTAACGGCTTATAAGTTTTATCAAAACTCTTTACCAGTTGCCAATCAATCGGAAGTGATAGCATACGCTGTTGCACTCGGCTAATCCATCTATAAATAAAAACAAGGACAGAGGTATTTGTAAGAAATGGCAAAACATCTAATTTATAACTATACGTTTACACCAGGCACTAGTCTGAATGGTACAATAGTTGTTGAGGGAAATTACCCTGTTCGAACTTGGCAGTTGGTCACAAATACAGGAACGTCTGGTGATTATAATCATACATTTGTAAAGGACGCACTTGCTGGTAGTACTGGTGCTATTGATATTATCAGTGGTGGTGGCGGAGGAAACCTTACAGTTTCTGCATCAGGTACAAGTTATGATCCTATCTCAGGTATCATGACCATAACTACCACTACTAGCCATGGTCTAGTAAATGGAGATACTATAAAATTCCGTCAAGATTCCCTTGTNTTGACTTGTGAGAANGATGGAAACNANGCACAGAAAACATATCCAAGAACAACTGATCCTACTTACGATCAAAATATAGTAATTACAAAAGTTGATGCTGATACATTTACTTGTTATGTCGGTGATGCATCAACAGATAATCAGATAATTTATAATTTTTCTGATCCTACTTTAGCTGGATCAACATATTATAATAGTGTCCTTGACACAACTACAATGACGTTGATCTTCGATACATCCGCTATGGATTATCGTGATGAACTACAAATATTTGTAGATGCTCAACATGAGAAGATGGAATTCTCAGAAACTTTTATTGATCCTGTAAGTAAATTAAGAGTTTCTAACCCACAAAACCTAATTGATACTGACTTTGAGTATGGACTACAACCAACAAAGTGGGAGACAATAGAACTTGTAAACCAGGTTCCATCTTTTTATTCTAATTCAGCAGACTTTTCTATCTCTGATATTGTTGCAGTTGAAACTTTTTCAGAGAGTCAGAACATTTCTGTAACTACTCAAGGTGATCATGGATTGGTAGTTGGTGCACCTATTGATGTTCAAGGTCTTTCAACAAGAACCGCAGAAGGTAAGTTTCTTATAACGGCTGTTCCTGATGCGAATCAATTTGTATATAGAGCAAAGCAAGTACAAGTGAAGACAGGAAGAATTGATGGTAGTTATACTGTTATTGTACCAGGTCAGTTCTATAATGGTTCTGAAATTGCTTATAATACTGATATTGGAATTGAGACAGATGGTAATGAACCATCCACAATAAAAGTATATACTAATTATGTTCATGGATTTATTGCAGGTTCCAGTTTATACTTTACTAATACTATTGGATCTTTAAGATATACAATGGATGCAGGTGCAACATCCACTGCTCCTGATGGTAGACCATATGTTGATTTCTCAAACACTGCAACTGTAAGTTTCTCTCCAAATCTTGCACTGACAGAAACAAGAGTAAAGAAATCTACTTATACTCGTAAGTTTCAATCTAGTGATGTAAATACAAGTAATAATTCAATCTCTTGGCCAAATCATAGATTGAGACAGGGTGATGCTGTTCTTTATACCCCTCCTTCAGGAGATGCAGCAGTTGGTGGACTACAAAGATTCCAAATTTACTATATTAAGGATGCTAATGATGCAAATGAAGTTACCTTATGTGAAACTACAAACGGACAGTTTAATAATAACCCAGAAATTAATATAACAAGTGCAGGTACTTCCACTTATGGATACCATGCCTTGATGTTATGTTATGAAGTTGGTCAGCTCTATAGTTACTCTGGATATCAGACAAGAATTTATGCTAGAAGATACTATTATGGTAGTGGTTCAGGTTGGGATTTAACCAACTATAGTATAGGTTATAATGGATCTAGATGGACTGGTATTGGACAGGTAGTTCCTAAGAACTTCATGATGATGGATAAGAACACTGGTACGACTATTAATTATCAACAATTTAAAGATCCTATTTATTCTACCCGTTCTAATTCAAACTTCACCTTTAATAAGGGTGGAAGTACACCTGATGGGTATGAATTCACAGAAGATTGGCAGAGATGGGATCAATATTCTACTACAGGAGATGGTACTGAGAACCAAATATATGCTTCTTATGGACAAGTAAGAGTTTATCAAGCACACGACTACCAAAGTAGCTACAACTATCAGTATGGTGGAAACTATGGTACAGGTGGTAGATGGTTCTGGATGTATCTTGATAATGATACTGAAGCAGATTCATTCTTCTATGCTAACCATGGTTTAGAAGATCAAAGTAATATGGCAGTTGTTGTAGGTTCTGGTGCATCTATTAAGTATAGAACTGATACAGGTACCACTTATAATACAGTACCTACTTATGGTTATATTGGATCTGGAACAACTCATAGTATTACTGTTGTTGGTGATGATAGATTCCAAATTAATACTGCAGTAAGATTAACTAGTGCTTCAGGATCATATACATTTTCTGGTGAAGGTAACAACCCACTTAAGAACACATTCTATCTACCAGATACAATGATAACCAATAACCAAATGGGAACTATTGGTGTTGGTGCTGGTGGATCTATTCCTACTTCAACTTCTGGCCCTGTTATTCCAACTATTGAAACTATTAATGTTGTCCATGAGGCAGTGAAAGCTAAGATGGATGTTGTTAGAACAGGAATGGGTGGTGATGCTATCCAATTACTTTTTGATGGTGGTGCGAAAGGATACTCACCTTTCCAGGGTTATAACAGTAATGTACCATCCCCAGGTGGTATTCAGTATCTTTATCTGCAAAGATATAATATGAGCGTATACCTACAGAATGCAAATGGAAATCAAAACAATTATCAGAGTGGTAGTTTGAGTAGTAAACCAAACTTTGGAACTGGTACAAGACAAGATTTATTCTCAACAACATCTCTTGCTGGTAAAGGATTTGATATTATTGAAACTCCATATACTAATAACACATATACAAATTACTGGTATAGTATAAAACAGATCCCTGAAATGTCTACTTTACAAGTTAGTGGTTTACCTGCTAATAGGGCTAGATATGACTGTACTAGTATGTGGAGTTGGAACGGTGCTCAGTATGGTCAATCTAATAATAACCAAGATGCTAACTATACAAACTATGATACTTCAATTGGTAATGGATGGAGATATAACTGGGTAGCAAACTGGAGTTATGGTAGTAGTTATAATAATTATCTTTCAATGTCTTTAACTATTGATAACAGTAATTGGCCTTCTTATTATAATAATATAAATGGTAGTCATTACTATAATCCTTGGTATTCAGTCTATGCCAATGATTATACTTATGGTGGTCAAAGATATGTTGTTGATATGTTGTTCCCACTACTAAAAAATACTTCTAGTAGTAAATATGGTCAGTCAGGTAGTGTATTTACTAATGCTCAGATAGCAAATACTATTGCAGCAGGTATTGCAGCTAGTATGACCAGTACAGCGTTGACTGCTGGTACTATTAAATTTGAACAGGTTAATGCTGTTAGATTTGCATTAAGAGATCCTAATGATGTTCAGTATGATATTACCAATCCAGGTCTTACTCCATTAGTATTCACTACTTTAGAAGAAACTGGTGGTGTTGATGGTTACTATAGTATTGATGCTGTTGGTGCTGGTGGTACTCAGATGCAATCATTCTCTCAAGGATTAGTTCCTAAGAGAACAATTGGATTTACTTCTACTGCTATTTCAGAACTTAGTGGTATAGTTTATATTAATATTCCTAACCATAAGATGGCCAATAACCAAAGGTTTGTCTACACTGGAGATGGGCCTGGTGGTATTAATGGATTAACTTCTTCTTCTAATTACTATGCTGTTGTACCTGGCCCAGATCATATACAGATAGCTGCATCACCAGATGGTGCACCAATTGGTATTGGTACAACATCTGTTGGTAACTTTACATTAACGGTTCCATCTGTAGCAGGAATTTCATCTGCTGTTGGTACTGTTGCGATCTCAACTGTTTCCAAAACAATTACTGGAACTGATACTCTATTCAGAAGATTCTTCAAGGCGGGTGATGAATTTAGGGTCAATGACTCAACGATTACTCCACCAACATATACATTATTTACTGTTGACTCAGTGATCGATGATACTACTTTATCAGTTACTGATCAACCAGCCTCTGGTATATTAACCACACAATATTATGTTACAACCAAGATTAATACTCGACCAGATGGTGCTTTCTTACACAGACCATTTGACGGTGGAGTTGAGATTGATGCTGGTACATCACCAAACAGTTCAATTGTAAGACAGACACGTAAGTATTTCCGTTATCAGTCAGGTAAAGGTATTCAGTGTTCATTGGCGATTAACTTCAACCCATCNAGAATAGCGACATCAATTGTAAGTAGTGNAAATACTTCATTACCTAATGAGTCATATANCTTTACTCTTAATAGTAATGAAGGAAACTCATGGAACATTGCTGGTTATTCTAGAGATGGACAACATCTTTGGNGAAAACGTCCCAATCGTTTCTATCCTTGGAGACACACTTAACTTTACTGTTAACTCTCCAGGCGAAAATCTTTGGATTAAGACTTCTCCAACCACTGGAACAGGTAATTCTGTAAGTGCTGTTGGTAATGGTACTGATTCTGGTACTATTAATTGGAATACTAATGGTTTAGGTATTGGAACTTACTACTATCAGGCTGAAAGCACTAGTGCTATGAGTGGAGTTATAAATCTTGAAGCAGTTGGTGCAGCAACAACAATTGCTAAAGTAACTACCAGATATCCTCATGGTCTAACCAGAGTTAATCGAGTAACAATTAAGGGATCTGATGATCCAGCTTACAATGGAACCTTCCAAGTTAGATCATCTAAAGACTTTGAGTTTAGATTCTTCCTAACTGATGCTACTACATCCAGTATTCCAAATGGTATTATTGAATATAATATTGACTCATGGCAAAATAGTAAGGTTCGTTGTGGACTATTTGATTATCAGAACGGAATGTTCTTCGAATTTGATGGTGAAACCTTATGGGCAGTAAGAAGATCTTCAGTTCAACAGTTACCTGGTGTTGGTGCTGTTCAGAAGGGTAGTAACATGTTGATTGGTACTGATACTAACTTCACTGGTCAACTAGTAGTTGGTGATAAGATTGTAATCAGAGGTCAGAGTCATAGAATTACTTATATTCCAGATAAGACTTTACTTCATATGCAACCAGCATATCAAGGTGTTGATGCTTCTGATGTTATTATTACGAAGACAATTGATGCTAGAGTTCCACAAACTGAATGGAACATTGATAAGGCAGATGGTACAGGGCCTTCAGGATTCCTATTAGATCTAACTAAGATTCAGATGTGCTACCTTGATTACTCTTGGTACGGTGCTGGTAAGATTAGATTTGGATTTAAAGATACCTACGGTCATGTTAAGTACATGCATGAATTCCGTCACAACAACAGACTGGAAGAAGCATACATGAGAACTGGTAACATTGCTGGTAGATATGAGATTGAGAACGAAGGAATTCCAACTTATGTTCCATCACTGTTCCACTGGGGTACTTCAATCATTATGGATGGTAAATTTGACGATGATAAAGCGTACTTATTTACTGCTCCATCTAAGTCACTAGTGTTTACAAACGGTGACTCTAACGCTGCTGATACTGATGGTACTTCTAGCCTTACCTATCAAGGTAATGGATATTGGAGAAGATACTATGTGAAGATTCCATTCGCCACTGCTGATGCTGGTAAGTTTAGTACTGGTTCTGCAGTTTATACCGCAGACGGAACATTGAATGGTAACTCTGCTAATCCTGCACACGTAATTGACTATACTGATTATAGTGGTGGTAAATTCAATATTTACATTTACTTAGGAAGATTTGCATACTGGCAACCACCTGCTGTATATCCATCCGTGGGTAGTGCAGTTGCGGTTAGTGTTGGTGCTCCTCCAACTGGTGTTGCTGATGATGAGTTGACTAGCAGGATTCCACTTGTAAGTATTCGTCTTGCACCATCTGTTGATAACAACCTCACAGGTAATCTAGGAGCAAGGGAAATTGTTAACAGGATGCAATTACAGATGAAGTCTTTGGGTATCACGTTAACTCATGACTGTACTGTTGATCTAATCTTGAATGGTGCAAGTAGTAACAGAACATTCTCTGATGTTGCATCTCCATCATTATCAGAACTGGTTCAACATTCTTCTGGTGATCAGATTGTTTCAGGATCTACTATTTACTCCTTAAGAGCATCTGGAGGTGCTGAAGCCTCTGGTGGTAGAAGACTTCCTGCAACATCTGACTTCGACCTATCACAGATTACTGACTTAGGTAATGCTATATTAGGTGGAGATGGAACGTATCCAAACGGGCCTGACTTATTAACCATTGCTATTACACCTGTTGATACTGCAGCAATTAATGCTGACTCACCATTAGAAGTATCCGCTAGGATATCATGGACAGAATCACAGGCATAGTGCTATAATAGTTCTAAGAGTTATAATGTAAAATTGAATTTGAATAAACAATATTATTTTATGGGGGGTCTTCCACGTTCTGGAAGTACCCTCCTTTCTGCTATCTTGAATCAGAATCCAAGATTTTATTCAGGCCCATCAAGTCCTGTACTTGGTGCAATGGTTTCTGCTCATGATAATTTTATGGCGAATGAACTATATCATGGTTATCCAAAACCATATCAAGTGAATGAAATTGTTGGTTCAATTATGGGCCACTGGTATAGTGATGTAGATAAACCAGTAATTATTGATAAGAATCGTGCATGGACATCAAGAGTCTCAATTATTGAGGGATACTTACATCTAGAACCAAAGATAATTGTACCAGTAAGAAGAGTTGATGAGATATTAACATCTATACTTAAGATGATTCATCGCAATCCTTTCAAAGAAGGCCAATCAAGAATTAATTTTGTAGATGAATTCCTAGTAAAAAATAATATTCCTATCAATGATGAGGAACGTTGTAACCATCTTTTAAATTCTAGTGGTATTGTTTATGAGTCATTAAATGCTATCATGGATGGGTTTAAGGATCAAAAACGTGACAAATTTCATTTTATAGACTATAATGATTTGGTGAATGATCCACAGAAAGAGTTGGATAGCATCTACGATTTCTTAGGTGAAGAACCATTCGAACATACATTTGATGGATTATCTAATGAACATAGAGAAGATGATCTCAATACATATGGTTTGGCTGATATGCATGAAGTTCATTCGGAATTAGTAAAGACATCTGATTATCCATCCAATGTTCTTCCACCTTCTATTATTGATCTATATAATAGAAATAGACAGAACTTAGAATTCTGGACTGAACCTGAGGTTGTTAAGATTAATCCCCCTAAGGCACCTTTGACTAAACCTAATACATATAATCTTTTTTCATAATTATGGCTCAAAAAAAATATTCTCTGTTTCATGTACACGGTGGGTTTGGAAAACATATTGCAGCAACCGCAGTAGCAAAATGTATAAAAAATAATCACCCAAGTAGAGAATTAATATTAACTGCTGTTTATACAGAAATATATCAGAATCTTCCATTTATAGATCGTGTTTACCAATTAGGAAATACAAGTTATTATTATCAAACTTATGTGGAGAATATGGATTCATTAGTCTTTGCTAATGAGCCTTATTTTACAACTGATCATGTAAATAAAAAGTTACCTTTAGTTCAGACTTGGAGTAAGATGTATGGTCTGAAGTATAAAGGTGAGATGCCTCAGGTTACATTCAATCATCTTCAAAAAAAGATTGCTAAAGAATTCTGGACTGGTAGGGCAAATGGTAAACCTATCATGGTCATACAGACTAATGGTGGTCTATTAAATGAACAAAGACCTTATCTATGGGCTAGAGATATGCCTATAGCATTAGCACAGAAACTTGTAGATCATTATGAAAAAGATTACCACATCTTCCAGATAACTAAACCAGCTGGTGAAGTATTGGATGGAGTAGAAGTTATAAAAGATCCCATGAGTAACATGGAACTTGTAAGTATTCTATTACAAAGTGAGAAAAGAATTCTTATTGATAGTTGTATGCAACATGCTGCAGCAGCATTGAAAATGCCTTCAGTAGTTTTATGGAATGGTACAAGCCCTAAGGTATTTGGATGGGATATGCATACTAATATACAAGCAAGAAAACCTGCTAAGTTTAAACTACCTAACAGTGTGTTCTTTGACTTTGATTTTATTGGTGTCGAATCAGAGTATCCATACGTAGATGAAGAAGATGACATATTTGATTTTGATAAGATTATAGAGGCAGTCGGTTAACATGAATGTTGTTGGACTTTATGGTGCAATCGGTTGGAATGTTGTACTTTCAGATATTCCTAAGCTAGAAAAGCAAGTAAATGATAGTTGGACACATGGTGCTAGTGTAACTTTATTTAAGGATGATGACCACATATGTAGTGTTAGTGAGGAAAGACTTAGTGGAGTAAAATATGATGGTAATTTTCCTAGAAAGTCTATAGAGTATTGTCTATCTATTGGTAACTTAGATAAGAATGATATTGATTTAGTAGTCATCCCTTCTATGGCTAATCAGGAGTTCTATAGGTATTGGGTGAATAATACTATTACGAAGAAAGTTAAAAGATATTTTCCAAATGCAAGAGTACAGGTAGTATCTCATCATTTATGTCATGCTGCATCAACAGTATTCTCTTGTGATTATAATGAAGGTTCATTCATTACATTAGATAATGCAGGATCAGTTTTATTTGATACGGTAGGACAAATCTTTGCTTGTGAGAATCATTCATTAGGTTATTTTAATAAGAAGAAAGGTATATTCAAATATTTTCCTGGTATTCCTCAGATGAATAACTTTGGAAATTATTATTGGTTGTGGGCATATAATATCTACGTTAATAAAGTTGATAAACAAATTAGTCTTACTAATCCTTACTATAGAGAGACATTCTGTGGTAAGGTAATGGGTCTCTCTGCCTATGGAAATTTAAAAGACCTACCAAAAGATGGTAGAGTTGCTATGGAAGGTATACCTCAGGTTGCTATGGAATTTCTACCTCAGACAGGTAGACAGGGGCCATATGAGAATCTAACACCAGAGAATAAAGCACAACTTCTTCAACATAATTTTGAGCAAGGTATATTAACATACATGAAAGCATTGAAAAGAGAAACATATATTCAAGATAATCTTTGTCTTGCTGGTGGTGTCTTCTTAAATATACTTGCTAACTCTGTGCTCCGTGATAATAATATAGCAGATAACATACACATACCACCCTTCCCTGATGATACTGGACTCTCATTTGGTGCAGCATGTTATGGTATTTTTAAAGAGAAGGGAAAAATAAATTTACCNCATAACATATCATTACTTGGTAAAACTTATAGTGATGAAGAGATTGAAGAAGCACTTGGAGATACTAAGTATGAGAAGTATGATGACTTTGATGAATTATGTAAGGTGGTATCAGGATATCTTGCAGACAATAAAATTGTAGGATGGTTCCAGAATAGATCCGAGTTCGGGCCTAGAGCACTGGGTTCAAGGTCTATCCTTATGAATCCTAAGCCTAAGAAAAACAAGGACGTTGTAAACGCACGTATCAAGCATAGGGAGGAGTGGAGACCCTTTGCTGGTATCATGTTGGAGGAATATCAAGAAGATTATTTTGTAGAGGATTATCCAAATGAATATATGTTATACTCTTTGACTGTACGGAAACATAAGAGAAAAGATCTTGGTGCTATTACTCATAAAGATGGTACTTGTAGAATACAAACAGTGAATGAGGAATTGCATCCAGAAGTTACGAAATTATTACAAAAATATAAAGAAGAAACAGGGTGTCCTATTCTTCTAAATACATCTTTCAATGATAATGGCCAACCAATTGTTGAGACACCAAAACATGCTGTTGACACTTTTAATAAAATTGATTTAGATTACTTGTGTATCGGTAATTACATTATAAATAAAAATTCCTAGAGGTTTAATTTAGATATGAATTTCGCAGTCTATACGAAAGAAGGGTGTCCGTATTGCGACAAAGTAAAACAGGTATTAAAGTTGACAGAGAGCAAGTATGTAGTGTATAATTTAGACCAACACTTTGATAAAGATTCATTTTATGGTGAGTTTGGCCAAGGATCAACTTTCCCACAGGTAGTCTGTGATGGAAAAAAATTAGGAGGTTGCATTGACACAATCAAATTCCTCAGAGAAGAAAAAATCCTCCAAACATAATATAAATAAAACCAACACTCCTGATATTAATCGTGGTGTTGAACTTATGCTTCAGGGAGGTAAAAAAAGAAAAAAACCTGTTCATATAATATGGAATAAGATGATTTGTTTTTTTAATACAGAAATAGATATCTACTTTGAGTTTTCCTTATCGAAAAGGAAAAAAAATTAAATACCGAGGAGTGTAAAATGGATTCGTTTACGATAGTAACATTAACATTAACAACTTTAGTATCGTTACTTGCATTATTAGTGGGTGGTATGGTAGGATGGATGGCAAGACAACATTCATACGAAACAACACCACAAGTTGTGTATACACATCCAGAGATGTTAGATGAGAATGGAAATTTAATCCCCGACGAAATTGTAGCTGTACGTTTTGAAAATTATGACACCGACGACGAAGAAGACGACTAAACCTAAGAGAACTTTACAAGTTAAAACTCTTCCTGATTTACCAAGTAATCCTTTTATTTTTGAAATTCTTGATTTAGCATCAAGACAAAGATCTAAGGCCAAAAAGATAGAAGTCCTTAGAAAATATGATCANAAAGCATTAAGACAATGCTTGATTTGGAACTTTGATACTTCTATACAATCTATTCTTCCTGAAGGAGAAGTTCCTTATGTAGGATATGATGAGAATGTTTCCTATAGTGGAACTCTATCCACCAAACTCACTCAGCAGGTTCGTAAGATGCATGAGAAGGGTAATTTTTCTTTAGGTTCAAGTGATCAGCAAGGTCATACTACTATTAGAAGAGAGTCCAGACACTTTTATAGATTTGTGAGGGGTGGTGATGATCAGTTGAATGCGATTCGTAGAGAAACAATGTTCATTAATATTCTACAGGGCCTTCATCCATTAGAAGCAGAGATTGTTGTTCTTATTAAGGATGGGAATCTATCTGATTCTTATAAGATTACTAGAGAAATTGTAGAGGAAGCATTTCCAGATATTCATTGGGGTGATAAAGCATGACTACTGAGACGAAGAAACCAGAGGTAAAGAAACCAGAGAAAGTAGTAGAAAAAAAGAAATCAATATGGAGTTCAGAGGAAGTAAAGAAACTGAATGAATTATATGGAACTGATATTCTTGTAGAAAATGGATCTCATGAGGAACTTACTACAACTCAAGCACCTAATGATGCTTATATTATCAAGTATGTGTACGATGATTCCGTTCGCTGTGACCTTACAAGGGGCACCAAAACGAATTTATTTGATATGTACTGGGATAAACTTAAGAATGATCTGAAGTCCATAGATTATGGTAAGGGTACCATTAAACCTAGTCTTTGGGGTTATAAGTCTCCACAGTCATCAAAGAAGAAAAAGAAGTGAAATATGTAGACAAGTTTCTAGATAATCATTTATTACAGAGAATTAGGAATGACATCCTTGATGAACATTCAACTAATTGGTTTTGTGTTAAAGATATTTCTGGCCGTGGTATAGAGAAGGATTGTTATTTTATTCATATGTTATACGACACGGAGATGAATTCAAATAAAATGTTAGTGCCCGTAGAGGATCCTTGTAGTCCTAAGTACTGGATTGTAGATGTATTAAAAGAGGCTATAGGTGCAGAAAACTTAATTAGAGTAAAGGCAAACTTATATCCTAGAACAGATATTTTAGTTAGTCATAAACCTCATAAGGATTATGCTTTTGATCATAAAGCAGCATTATTATCTTTGAATACGTGTGATGGCCATACTAATGTTGATGGTACAGAAGTTGCGTCCGTGAAAAATAGAATGTTATTTTTTGATCCTCAAGTTACTCACAACAGTACGAATTGTACTGACCAACAGTTTAGAATTAATATTAATATTAATTACGTTTAATCTCTGGCCACCAAAATCGACTTTTAATTTCAAATATCGGGGACAAAAAACTCCGACATTTTTTTGAGCCACAGGATTTTGTAACAAATTTACATACCTACTTGACTATATACTATAACTGTGTTAGTATTAACACAATCGTTCAACCTCACTAGAGGTCGCAAGTAAGCCGACTCGGAACGGAATCGTTCATCCTATGTTTCACTTAGCTGTTATCGCTTCTACTTTCTCTTGTGCCGATGCTATTGTTCTTATTGAAAAAATGAGAACATATAGAGTCGAAGAAGAGACACGAACTGAAATGATTCAGATCGTGAAAGGAGAGACGCAGGGATGTGACTGGGACGCAAAAGCCGACTAAAGGAACGGATTAAAACCCCTACTACTTTGGAGAAAGCCAATGGCACAAGTTACTTACCGTGGTGTCGAGTACGACACTGAAGAGTACAGATCACTGCTCATCAAAGAGCATGATCAAACTCGTAATCACGATCTAATGTATCGTGGTCTCAAGGTTAGAAGCAAGGCAATTCCTTGCAGTTAAGATAAAGGGAGGGTTGCTACCCTCCTTTTTTTATGGTATACTATCTAAATACCATATAAAAATTATGGAAAAGGATAAATTAAAACTTATCGTTCGTAATTTGGAACTATTAGTGGATTCTCTTAAAGCTGAGGTCTACTCTGATGTAGATGCCTATTCTGTAGGATTAAATCCAAATGAAATCTGCGGTATAAATGATTATGATGAAATCTTCGAGGATGATGACGGATGAGATCTAAAGAAATCTTAAAAAACCTTAAACAAGCACTTCAGCAAGATTATCTATATGATGCCGAAGAGTTGAGTTTTATGAAAGAGCAATTATCTGTTTTAGAGGCAGAAGTGGCAAAAACTAAAAGAAAAAAACCTGAAGGATTTGGAAAATGAATGTAAAATTAATTCGTATGTGGTCTGGTGAAGATGTAATAGCAGATCTTGTTAAAGATAAAGGAGAGTATCTTGTAATTAAGAATCCTATTGTTGCTATTCCTTCAGGTCAGGGCCAAATGGGATTTGCTCCTTGGTCACCACTTCTTGAAGCAAGAGATACTGAATTAGAAGTATCTGGAAAATATGTTGTNTATATTGCTAATACACAAGAGGATATTATTGAACAATATCGGGAAATGTATGCTCCTATTGCAACTCCACCTAAGAAAAAACTTATTCTATAATGACTGTAAAACTTGTAAGTATCACTCCTGACGCAGAGAAGACAATGGGTTATATTGCCCGTGTCTCTAATCCATCGAATCAGGAAAATGAGAAGTATGCGGGATTATTAAAGTATTGTATTAAACATAATCATTGGAGTGTATTTGAACAATCCTCTATGAGCTTGGAAATCGAGACAACTCGAGCTATCGCTGCTCAAATTTTGAGACATAGGAGCTTTACGTTCCAAGAGTTCTCACAGAGATATGCAGCAAGTACTGCATTGGGTGATATTGACCTACCAGAACTCAGAAAACAAGACATGAAGAATCGTCAAAATTCTACAAATGACTTGGAACCCGAATTAGTCGAAAAATTTGAGAAACAGATGATTACCCTGTTTAGTTCTTCAAAGGCACTTTATGAGCAAATGTTGAGTCAGGGTGTTGCGAAAGAATGTGCAAGAATGGTGTTACCTCTATGTACTCCTACCAGAATCTATATGACTGGTTCTTGTCGTTCATGGATTCACTATATTAACCTGAGATCTGCACACGGTACTCAAAAAGAGCACATGCAGATTGCAGAGGCATGTAGAGAAATCTTTGTAGAGCAATTCCCGAACGTTTCAGAAGCGTTAGACTGGGCCTAAATAAATTACATAAAATTATAATCATGGCAACATATCCTGTGGTTCACAAAGAAACTGGTGAGCAGAAAGAAGTAGCAATGAGTGTTACTGAGTGGTCTCAGTGGTGCGAAGATAATCCTGATTGGAAACGTGATTGGTCAGATCCATCTACATGTCCAATGGCTGCCGAAGTAGGTGAGTGGAGAGATAAGTTAGTTGCAAAAAATCCAGGATGGAATGAGGTATTACATAAAGCTTCAAAAGCACCTGGTTCTAAAGTAAAGAAAATCTAAATGGCACGTAAAAGAAAAACTTCTGGGGAGCAACCCATTGGTGTCGGTATGACGGCCAAACAAATGAAGAGG
>JGI25128J35275_1000255_pt1 | contig 16746 bp, 18 predicted proteins | sample ETNvirenome_2_60_FD_35275 | JGI IMG/M metagenome (IMG submission 35275)
TCTCATAAGACCGGTCCCTGTTCCACCTGCCATAAAAGAACCGCCTAATGCACCAAGTCCACCTAATAAAGCTACTTTACCTATAGGACTTTTAACTATTTTCTTAACGCCTCGTACCGCTTTCTTAACGATACTACCTAATCCATAGAGTTGTCTGGGTTCTTGCATTCTAGAAATTGCCATAATTTTACCTTAATCTCTCGTTTTACTTTGTTTCTCCCAATAAATCAAGGTTCGGCATGATGACTTTTACGTCTTGGGCCATTTCTTCTGGCTTATAACCTTTAGCTTCCCATGATTTTTGGTCTTTAAAAACCTCATTTGTTACCTTATGCCTGTAAGTAGTAATTACTTCTGTAGCTTCTAATACAGGTACTTCTTGACCATCTATTATTGTAGTTTTCATTAGTCTGTTTTCTCCTTTTTAATGTTTAAATAACTAATAGCGATATCAAACGAATCAGTTGTGCTTGATTGAACAGTAAAAGATTTACCGCCCTCAATTATTAGTGGTTGTGTTAATAATTCTTTAGTTTCATTAGCAGTTAAAGCTGCTGATTTTATAGCTGTAATGCTGTTGTTTGTAACAGTAACAATTGGTGTACCAGCAGATGTTACTAAAAGAGACTTAATAATTATAGTTTCATTAACTCCAGGTATGCTTGCTCCCAAAGGAACTAAAGCTCCTCCTGTTGTGCTATTGTCTATACCTTTAAATTTATATTCGTTTATTACTGCCATTATTCTAAAAAGAAACTTTTAGCTTCTATCTCCTGTTTAACTTCATCTTGGAAAGTTGTGTTTAATTTTGTTATAACATCGTCAAGATCTCTAACTAAAGATTGAAATGTTCTTTGTTCGTATTCTTTACTTGCTCTTGTTAATGATTGTACAATTCTTGCCATTATAATATACTTGCTAGTCCTCCATAAAAATAACCCACTCTACCACCAGTTGCCATTCTATCGTCAGGATCTCTTCCTTTGCCTTTACTGCCTTTACTGCTTTTACCTTCTTTACTTGATCCACTCCAACCAGTTTGAGTATGTGGATTTGCAGTTCCTCCTTTATAACCTTGTTTTTTACCATAAGCTGAATTAGGGTTAACGGAACCTATTCCTTCATTTTCGTTTATTTGTTGACCTTGTTCAGTTGCTTTATTAATATCCGTTTCACGTCTATCAATTGCTCCTTGTGTTTGTCTAATCTCTTCTTTTCGTTTTTTATTTTGTTCTATTTGTTTTTTTTGATTTTGATTAACAGTGTAAGCTTCTAAAAACTGTATTTCTTTAAAACCAGTTACTCTGTTTCCAAACGCATCAACTACATTACCATCATCATCTAATGATAAACCATCTGCACTTAAATCATTAAATAGATCTACTTGATTTTCTACATAATTATCAGCAAATGAAACTATGTTTTTACCTGTAGCAGTTTTAAAACCACCTGGTCCGTCAAACAATAAACCTTGGCTGGCTAATGAATCATATAAACCTTTTTGTTGATCACTTAATCCTGCAATACCATAACTGGTTCGATTATAAGGATTATCATCTGCCGTCATTGGTCCTGTTGGATTCATTTTATTTTCTATAAAATTTACTGCAGTATTTCCAAAAGGGACAAAAGAAGCTGCTGCTCGTACCAAACCTGGTAATTCTTTTCTAGGTGTTAATGAATAATCTTTATAAAAAGTTCCTGTATTGTCGTATTGAAAATGTCTACCTGGTCCTTTTTGAGTATAATCCCCTGGAAGACCTCCTTGATAATTTGGAGAACCATAATAACCAGATTGTCCAGCATAAGGGTCACCTTTTCTAAAAGAACCTACATAAGGGTCACCAGGCTTAACAGCTGTGCCATATCCAAAAACATTACCTTGTGGATCAAATTTATTACTACCCGTAAAAGCACTAGTTGCAGGTATTCCAAAACTTGTTTGAATTTTTTCTTCGTCGGTAATTGTTTTAGGTGGTGTAAATGGACCTAATCTAAATTTTTCTTGTGGAAGATATTGTATACCTGAGTCATATATATTTTGATCAGCTTGATTATAAAATAAGGGTGCTGCCATTATCTTCTACCTCCAGGATGTATGTCCAATCTAAATGTTCCTAGTTTCCAATCTTCAGCTACGGCTGTGTTAGATACTTTTATAGCGATTGATCTAGCCCGTAGTCGTGTATCAATTTTATCAGTGCTTGTAGTAGTTGTAAAGCTTGTAGTGGTTGCAGAGTTGTTAGGATAATCTCTAGTTAAAAAACTAACTTGTGTATTTCCTGTTTGAGAAATAAAATCTGGTATAATTCTACTAATTCTCATTATAAATTCTCCGTCTCCTCTAAGGTCTGGTGTTCCAACAGTTTGTCCTGTGTTACTTCTTCTTTGTGTAATATCAAAATCTCCAGATGTAATTGTTCCAGCTATTACAGTTGTGGTTCCACCAGCAGTTATTTGATCGGTCCCTGATTCCTGCTCATAGTATATTGAACTACCATCCGTGTTGCCAGTAACATCATAAGATGCATCGTCTGTTATACTATAATAAGTTGCATGCGGTTTAGCAAATACTGCAGAATCCTGCCACGTTGTTCTAGCTAAACTTCCTGTAGTCCATATAGGACGTTTAACAGAAGAATCTAAATAGTTATATGTAACTGATCTATTAACTACTTCTGATCCACCATTAGGATAGAACCAAGTAACTTCACCAAACAAGTTATTTACCCCTGCAAAAATTAAATCTCTTGGTGTGCTATTTAAACTATCGTAAACAAAGTCTTCTACAAGACATGGCATAGATTTTAATTGACCATCGTAAGTAAAAAATCCGTTTTCTGACATCCAGTACGCTGTGCCATCAACTTCAACACACGCATTTTTGCCAAGTAATCCACAGTTGGTACCGACTTGTGAGAAAGAAAATGTAAATGGTTGACCAACAAATTGCATTAAGAATAAAGAAGTATCACTCCATACATAGATAGCATCTCTACCTTTGATAGCTCCCATGATTTTAGAACCTGCTGCTAGTCTTTGTGTGCCTGCAGTATTGTCTGCTCTAACTGTGTAAGAATCTGTTTGATCAATACTTTCTTGAGAAGAAAATCTAATAAACATATCGTCTTGTGTGGTAGGATCTCCAATAGTTGTTTCTGTCCCAAAAAATACTAAGTGTCTATCTGGTGTAGATACTAACACATGACGTGATGCTGTAGGTGCATTAGCAATTAAAGTTGCTCTTGTCGATGTTGCATTGGTTGCAGCTGCATCCCATTCAAAACAAAAACTATTGTAAATAAGTGCAATTAATTTTGTACCGTAGTTGTCAAAAATCCATAGACCCGGGTCAATTGTAAAGTCATCGGAAGAGGCTTCTCCCCATCCAACATAATCAGTTACATTAGTTACTACAGCTCCACTAAGATGAGAGTCTTTAGTTGTACCATCTACTTCTCTTGTTGCTCCTTCTAAATTATTACCATTGATAGAAGTGTAAGAAATATCTTCTGTTCCTATTCTAACTGTTCCTGTTGAAGGAAAACCATTTGTAGAGTTTAAAGGTATAACGGTTACAGAGTCATTAATACCTGTGCTTAAAGAGTTAGTTACAGGTCCTGCAACTGTACCAGACCAAAGTCCTGTACCCCATCCAAATCCACCTGCTTGTTGAGCAGGCCCTACTGTATAATACATTAAACAAGAAGCACTTGCTCCGGGCACTGGATTTTGTGAAGCATTAGCTTCTACTACAGCCATAGTAATTGTTATAGATGTATTGGTAGGAACTGAAGTAACCATAAATTTTTGGTCTTCAAAAGTAGCATTTGTAAATGTAGAGTTAGCCCAACCTGTTACATTATCAAACATAATAATGTCGTTTTCATTTAACCCATGACTTACTGAAAAAGTTACAGTAACTGTTTTACTGTTATTTGTAGTAACAAAACTTGCAGTGGTTAGTGTTTGTCTAATTGGGTGAATATCGTAATACGTTCCCCCTGAATAAACATATAAAATTCTATTAGTTCCTATAGCTGCGTATTTAATACCAGCATTATCATCCCAATGATGAAGGGCTCGAGCTGCGCCTGTAAGTTTGTCTGCTCCTAGTTGTCTCCAACCGCCTATTTTTTCGGGTGTACCATATCTAAATCTTACATTGTCCCCATCAAACCATTGCCCTTCGGCCCCGGTTTCTGTGACTTGTTTATTAAATCCTGGTAGAAAACCTAATTTTTGTAACATATTAAAAACCTGTTTAGTAGGTAATATAACAGATAATCGGGAAATTCAATATGTTTTAAAGCAGAGGGAATTGTGGTGGAGTTCCCCCTGCAAGCTTATTTTATAATCTATTTCTTAGATTTTGTCAACTGCATACCTTTAAACCATGCAGGCAAACCAAGTAATGGTCGTTTATCTAAATAATTTTCTTTAGCCATTTTTGAATTAGCTTTATTATAGTGTAAAAATACTTGACCACAGTCGGTGCCTTTAAATTCTTCTCTCCAATGTTCAAGATCACATCCAGAATATATAAGCATGTCTCCGGGATCTAATTCAACTTTAACACCAGCTTGTTTTTCTTTTCCTGTTGGATCAAGATATATTGGCCAATTATCACCACCTAAATTTAAAGTGGTTGATATCTCGCATGAATATCTATCTTTGTGTCGAGCTAATACATCTCCTTTTTTATATATTCTTGCATAAGAATAGGTTTCACTTAATTTTAATCCCGTATGTTTTTCCATAACAGGTTTTACTTCTTGTAATAAAGTTTCCATAGCTATGTCTCCATAATGAGAGTAAGTGTTGGGAACTTGTGCGTCGTTCCATATACCCCAATAATCTGTAAACGGTGACATATATTTGGTATCAAATAAAACTCTTGCTACATTTTTTTTATTTTTAAAATATTTGTATACAAAGTTAGCTAACTCTTTTGAGATAGCTCCTTTTAAAACACTGTATTTATTTTTTTTAAACGACATTTAACACTCCTTTTGGTATTGCTTGACAGTTCCAATGTATAAATCTAAATGGATTATACCCCATATCTACAATGTATTGATGAGGTAAATATGATGGAAAAAATATCATTCTGCCTGGTTTAACTTGATAATTAACTTGAGAGGACGCATAAGTTACTTTTGTTTTATCTTGTTCAGGTAAAAGATTCATTATGTTTCCTGGTCTTGGATCTTCAAACATAGGTAGAGATGTAGATTCATCTGCTTTTAAAAAATAAAAACCAGATATGTGGCCATTCCAATGTGTGTGTAATGTGTGGTGTCCACCACCTTTTTTAGCAAATTCTTGTACCCACATTTCTGTAGTAAACAATTGATAGTTTGTTAAATCAAACCCCATTTCTACTAATAAATTATGTGCTGTTGCACCTATGTAGTTTTGTAATTCTAAAAAATTAGAATCACCAATTAATGATGTTGAATGAAATACATGACCCATGTCTCCTTTATCTCCAAATTTTGTATTACGCTCATCAATAGATTTTTTTAAATTTTTTTTAGATTGTTCAATATATTTGTCTGATGCTTTATTTAAATCTTTTACAAACCCTGGTTCATCTGCAAACCATATAGGACATTTAAAAAATTCTTCTCTAGTTAACTCTTGAGGAAAACTTATTTTGTTTTTTTGTTTTCTTTGTTTTAATTTTTTATTTTTCATTTAAAAGGCCATCCTAAATTCCATATTACTAAACTGTGTCTAGACCCTTTTTTAACGGGACATACTCTGTGCCATACAAAAGAAGGAAATACTACTAAAGATCCTTTAGGTAATATTTCTGTGCATTTTTTTATATTAGGTTTTTTATCTGGATCTAAATTTCTAAAATCAAATTCTAACTCACCGCCTTTATAATCTTTTGGATCAGATAAAGTTACAGTAACAGATAACTTTCTAATTTTTCCATGTGATGGTGTATTAGGTTGATGATAGGGTTGATCCCAACTATCACAATGCCAATCATAATATTGTCCTTTATTATATTTTGTAAATTGACAAGCTTCGGAATAACTCCAATCAAAATTCCAACCGGCACTAGCATTTGCTTGATGAACATAGGGTTGTATTTCTTTGTATACCCAACGATCTGACATCCAAACAATATTTGAATCTCTTTTCTTTTTTAAATCTTTTATTTGTTTTTGATTTAATTTCTTAGGATCTCCATAACCACCTGTAGTAGCTAAACCATCTTGTATAGATTTACCATACTTAACAATATCATCACAAACTCTGTGAGGAACTACTGATTGAAAATACCAATAATAATTTGTTAGGTTCATATATCTTTATGAACTTAATATAACATTTGTTATGAAACTGTCAACGTTCCAGACACTGTAAAAGTAGCTAATTTATCTCCACCAGGGTGAGTTGATATTGAATTTGTTCCAGGGCCTACTGCGAATGTAACTGAACTTGGACCTCTTATTATTATTATACCTGAACCACCAGCACCACCACTAGCTCCACCAGGAGAGTTTCCACCTCCGCCACCACCAGTATTTGCCGTTCCCGCCGTACCTGCACCTCCAGGATGATTTCCTCCAGCTCCACCTCCACCAGATCCACCGGATCCACCAGATGCATTTCCAGCTCCACCTCCACCACCAGCATATGTTGTACAAGAATTATTAATATTATTTGTTAATCCAGCTCCACCAGCACCACCATTACCAGGTGCACCAGATCCAGCTGCACCAGCACCACCTCCACCACCTGCAGAAGAAGGAGGACTTGCTCGTCCTACACCACCAGGGTTACCTTGTTGTTTTGTTTGAGGAGGCGTATTACTTCCTCCTACACTAGGACCTGAAGTATTGTCAGATGAACCTCCACCTGAACCTCCAGCATTTCCGGCTCCACTACTAATAGGTTGAGCACCTCCGCCACCACCACCAGAAGATGTGATCATTGTAGTATCTTCAGAACCACCTGGATTAAAAATTGAATTAGTCCCTGAGCCAGCAGGACCTCCTCCTGGTCCTGGATTAGTTGCTCCACCACCACCAACTGTTACGTCATAAGTTGATCCAGCTTCTACGTTGGTAAAAGTCATAGAACATCCATTTATAGGTGCAGGACTCCCTTCTGAAGCTCTAAAACCTCCAGCTCCACCACCACCACCTTTAATATGTCCTCCAGCTCCGCCTCCAGCTATTACTAAATAATCTAAACTATATGTTTGTACTACACTTGGCCATGTTCCTGCTGCTTTTGCTTCAAATTGTGATTGCATTGACCATACACCACTTGCTTTATCAATTTCTCTAACGATAACAATACCGGGTCCACCAGCTCCTCCAGTAGATAATTGATTACCGCCACCACCGCCACCACCACCGCCAGTGTTAGTTGATCCCGAAGTTGCAGTTCCACAAGCCACAATGCTTCCAGCTCCACCACCTCCAGTTCCACCAGAACCCGCTGATCCTGAACCTGCGCCACCACCACCGCCGCCTCCATATACTCCAGAATTTGGGGCAGTTGGAAAACTTGGGCTAAAATCTGTTCCTGTTCCACCATTACCACCAGAACCTGCACTCGCAGTAGCTCCTACGGCTCCAGCTCCACCGCCACCGCCACCAGCTTCATTACTACCAGCTGTTCTTGCAGCGCCTGTTCCACCAGTACTACCTTGACACGTGACTCCAGCTCCACCAGTTCCAACAGTAGGAGTTCCTCCAGATCCACCGCCACCTGAACCACCTGCATTTCCGTTTCTGCAAGACGGAGGTCCTGTATCAACACCACCACCGCCACCACCACAAGTCTTATATGTTGAACTTAATACGTTTGAAGGGTTACCATCTCCCCCTTTATTATTACTACTTCCTGATGATCCGCCACCACCAATAACTATTGGTACAGCAGAACCACCACAAACAGGTATGCATGAAATAATTTGTGCTCCACCACCGCCACCACCACCAGCGTCTTGTGAACCACCTCCACCACCACCGCTAACTATTAAACTTTCAACAAGTGTAGTTCCTGGTTGTGTAGTATGACATCCTGTGGCTGTTACAGATGTAACTGTATTTTTTCCAAACGAAGTTTTATTCGTTTTTCCTATTATACCGCCGTTTGCTGATCCTGAAGGACTAGCCATATGAGTCTCCTTATGCGGATACCCAAGCTAGCGCTGATGCATCCCAATTAAAATTATTCGGTGGATCTTGCATATCTTCTGCAGTCCATCTTAGATTAGGTTCGTCCCAACTAATTATTTTATCTGTTGTGTCAGTTGGATATGTGACTGGCGCTTGCCAATCATCATCACTATTTAATGACCAAGATGCCCAAGGTTGTGGGGATAAAAATTTATCTTTTGTTGAATCGTAAACAAAACCTATACCACAATATTGTTTTCTAAAATTATTATTGTAAGAAGTTTGTTTCCAGCTTCCACCTTTAAAAAAATTAATACACCATGTTTCCCCGTCAACATGCATATCGTTATCTCCAAGAGTTCCGCTGCCTGCAGCAATATCATTGCCTACAACAACTACTCTTTGTACTACTTGATGTGTATCTGACGTAAATCCAGTAGGATCTGTCATTGATTTAAGTTCTGCGAAATGTGCCATATTTTTACTCCTTAAAAGTTATTTTATATTAAAGTTTTAACTTATTGTCAACGTACCAGTTACAGTAAATGTCATTACAGTATCACCACCAACAGGGGCTTTTGTATTAGTTCCTGGGGCTACTGTAAAAGTAGGTCCAGCAGGTCCAGGGGCTCTTAAAATAACCACTCCTGATCCACCATTTCCTCCATTTCCACTTGGAGAAGGGGCACCATAATTACCACCTCCACCACCACCTCTATTTGTTGTTCCAGCGGTTGCACTCCCTCCGTTAGGTGCGCCAGCTCCACCAGTTCCACATGGACTAGCGGCTCCTACAGCTGCTCCATTTTGAGTTGCTCCACCTCCGCCACCTCCAGCATAAGATAATGCTGAACCTGTAATTGAGTTTGATCTACCTGCTCCACCTCTTCCTGAAACTGGAGAAGTACCGGTTACACCAGCTTCAGAAGCTCCACCACCTCCGCCAGATGCGTACGGACTTCCACCACCTGAAATTCCATCACCACCATCAAAACCTTGAACAGGTCCTATTGGTGAACTTAAAGCAGGTGAATTTCCAGAACCACCAGATTTACCATAAATACTTCCACCACCTGAACCTCCAGATAAACCTGTTCCACTCGGAGATGCTGGTTCCGAACCACCACCTCCACCACCTGTAGTTTGTATATATCCAGCTTTTGAATCTGTTCCTGAATTACCTATAGCGGCACAACTACCACCATTTCCACCTCCACCAATTGTAATTGTATGTGGTCCTGGTTGTAATTGTAATTTTGTTCCACCTGGAAAAGATGATCTAAAACCGCCAGCTCCACCACCAGCAGCGTATCTTCCTCCACCACCTCCACCGCCTGCTACTACTAAATAATCAAATTCTGTACCACTAGAACCACCAATAGTTAAATTAGCTGATGCATTAAAAGTTGCAATTTGGTTTAAACCATCTGTAGATGTAATGGGTGCACATGCACTATCTGTTGTTAATAAAATTCCTTGTGGTATTCCTACTGATCTTACGACCACAATACCTGAACCACCACCATTACCGAAAGGACCACATCCTCCACCAGATTCACCGCCACCACCACCGCCAGTATTAGCTGTTCCAGCTGCTGCACAAGGGCCCGGACCACCTGCTCCTCCACCACCTGATCCACCAGCGCCTGCTGGTCCTTGTCCGCCACCGCCACCACCGCCAGCGTATGTTGTAGCCGTTCCTATAATTGAATTTGATTTACCAGCTCCACCAGCTCCACCAGCAGAACCTGTACCTGCAGATCCAGCTGCATTAGCGCCACCGCCACCACCTGCACCCTCTACTGATCCAGTAGAAACTCCAACTCCTCCAGGATTACCTTGTGGTCCTCCTAAAGCTGTTGGGGCTGTAGGAGTATTTCCTGTTCCACCAGGGTGAGGCCCTGAAATATCTGCACTTCCAGCTCCACCGCCACCAGATCCACCGTCTTTTCCTGACATGTTTGGTTGACTACCTGGAGGTCCACTACCAGCACCTCCGCCACCTGCAGATGTTATTGTATCAAAAATTGAATTAGTTCCTGTGGTACCTTGAGCACATTGACTAACTGCACCAGCTCCACCAGCACCTACCGTTACTGCAAAAGTTCCAAATTTAGAACCTATTACTCCTGCACAAGAATTACAAAAAGAAGTTCTATAACCTCCAGCTCCTCCACCACCACCTCGGCCAGAACCACCTCCGCCGCCACCAGCGACTACTAAATATTCTATATTTGCTTTATTATAAACCCAATTGTCATTTTTAACTTGGCAATAAACTGTATTCATTTGCCAAACACCTGAAGCTTTTGCAGCAACTTCGGGTTCTTTAATTAATACGACACCTGGTCCACCTGTACCACCATCTCCTGATGTTGGACCATTTGCAGATGATCCTCCACCGGCACCTCCACCTGTATTTGTTGTTCCGTTTCCTGCATTATTACCTGGGATAGCGGGTGATGCTCCTGCATTACCGCCTCCACCTACTGGATTAGCTAATCCGCCTATACCAGTTGGAACAGCAGGTTGATAATATCCTCCGCCACCACCGCCAGCAACTGATGTAATAGGTGATCCTGGAAATAAAGGTGCAACATTTAAACCTGCTCCACCTGCTCCACCACCAGGACCAGGATAAGCAGATCCATCTGCTCCTGCACAAGAAAAGCCACCGCCTCCTCCCGCAAATCCATTTGGAGTTGGCCCAGCAGCTCCACCTGCATTTCCTTGACATGCTGTTCCTGCTCCTCCAGCTGTTGTTACTGGAAAAGCTGTACCACCACCTGAACCACCTGAATTACCCGAAGTTCCAGCTCCACCACCACCGCCACCACCACCGGTTGCAGTATAAGTTGTACACCCCACTATTAAACTTGAATTTGATCCACTCGTTGCAGTGCTATGAGGAGGACTTGCATCGGTAGCACCACCTGCTCCAATTACTACTGCTCCTAAAGCTGTTCCACCTGTTACTGCTACGCAACAAGTTTTTATAACACCACCACCGCCACCGCCACCACCACCGATGTTTGATGCTGCAACACTACCACCGCCACCACCGCCGGCAACAACTGCAATATTAATTTTTGATGTATTAGGTTGAAGAGTTACAGCCGAAGGCGTGCTTGACGTAACTGTTGTTATTACTTCTGATTGAGCACAAGACGTGATTGTATTTACAGGTCCGATAATTCCGCCATTAGCCATAGCTGATTACCTCCTAATCGTCTAGTACTTCATATGAAATGAACAAGTCTAGATCAGATGCAGCACTAGCTCCACCTTTTAATATATCACCTTCTCTTAAATAAATTGGAGTGTCAGATAAAACTAAAGATGCATCGGCTGGCACTGAAATTGTTTTTGCTAAATAAACATCTGCTGCACCACTTGCTACTGTAGCACCAGATGAAGTTTGAACACTAGTGTCGATAAAAACTGTAACGTCAGCTGCCGCAGATCCATCAACATTTGCAACTGTCATTCTATTAATTTTAATTAGTTTACCAGAAGAAACGGTCATTAAAGTTGTAGTTGTAGTTGCTGTTAAATTCCAGCCTACCGACTCACCGTAAATACTTGCTACTGATACTATATTTGGATTTGCCATAATTTATTTCCTCTTTGTTTTTTATCCGAAAACTATTGCCATTGCAATAGCTTTTCCTATCCCAATTCCAGCATTAGCTTGCATGGTAGGGGCTGCTGCGGATCCATTTGATGTTAGTACAAAGCCGCTAGTTCCTTCAGAAACTGCTGCAAAAGCACCATTTGTGTTAATTTGAACTTGTCCTGTTGTACCTGCTGGTTCTGTAGCATCTGATACAGCTACTACGTCTTGACCATTAATATATAAAAGGACACTAGTTTTATCAACTGCTGCAAAAGTATATCCAGCTCCTGAATCACTTGCACCTTTAATTTGAACTGTGTATGCACCCGATGTTGAATTTTTAAAACAATAAAATTTTTCTACTCCATTTGGAATAGTAACTATTTGATTACCTGAAATAGTTCCTGTTAATTCTATAACAAAATTTCTAGCAGCATTTGTTAAACTATCTGTTGTAGAAGTAGAGTCTCCATCTGTAATTAATAAAGCAGTTGTTTGAACACCACCAGCTATTGATTGTGAGTGATATCCTGTTGCAGCTTGTTGAATAATGTTTAAATTTGTATTAGTTTTTGTTCCCCATGTACCAGCGTTTTCGCCAGTAGCCATAAGTTCTATACCTAGATAGTTATATGTAGATGCCATAATTTTCTCCTACGCCTGATTTACATGCTTAATGTCTGTATAAGATGTATTTCCAGTTATGTCAACATCTGTATATCCAGTAGTTGCAAATTGTGCAGTATCTAAAACGGTTGTTAATTCAAGCCCAGTTAATCCAACGGTCTGTTCTACAGGACTTATAGACCCTACTGTGCCTGTTAAATTAAAGCTATCTGTAATACCTACAGCCATAGATGGCACTGTTAAAGTACCTAAAGCTGTGCTTAAAGCACCAGGGGACGTTAAAGGCACGTCTGTTCTTGTTTCATCTAATAAATTGCCAACTCGTATAGTTAAGCCTTCATCTAACGATAATCCTACAACATCACTTGGAGCAATTGCGCCTACATTTGTAGTTAAACTAAAGCTTTCTAAACCAACATCTTGATCTGATCCGTCGTTTATATCTAATGTTCCTTGAGCGGTAGAAACTAATAAACTTTCAGTAAGAGTTAAATTAAAATCAAATTTAGTATCTAGTGTTCCAACAGCACCAGTTATATTAAAGCTGTCTGTTATGACTACCGGAGTTTCAACACCTGTAGTTAAAGATCCTACACTCGTGCTTAAAGCTGTAAATGTTGGTAAAGTTTCTGTACCACCTAAAACATTACCCCAACCATTTTCTCCCCATGCTTCTGTACCCCAACCTGGAGAAGGATTTGCTGCAACATCTGCTGCATTAAGAGCTGTTGTTAAATTAAAACTGTTTGATATAGCAACAGTTGCATCACCTTGTTCGCCCCATTCACCATCACTCCAATTTAAAGCACCCCATGTGTCACTAGTTTCGTCCCAAAAACCACCCATGCCGATTCCATGAATCCAACATGACCAATAACTTTGAGTTGCAGGTAATTTAAATTCTACGTATCGAACTGAAGCAGCGTTAAAAGTTGTAGTATTATAATAACTAGATTGATTAGAAGCACCATCTAAATAATAAGTTATGTTTGAAGTCTGTATTGCCGCCTGACCTGTTGATAAATTAGTGCTAGAACTAGTTGTAATGTATAGCGGGTGATTATCGTTACTAGAATCAGATTGAATTAATCTTATTGTACCGTCAACAACCCAGTCAACATTATTACTTGCCGGTTGAGAACCGTCAAAATAATAAACGTTACCCGTTCCGCCAACAATATATTGTGTGCCGCTTCCTACTGTGACTGTGATTGTTTTGTCAGCCATAAGGACTTACTCCTTATGAAACTCTTATAATAGCTGCGCTTGTACTAGCTGTTGGGAATTCAATTGTAAAAGTTCCTGCTGAAACTGATTTAGTTCCACCAAAAGAAACTACACATACTGCTCTGTTAGTTGTAAAACCAGACACTGCAGTTGTGTTATAAATTAAACATCCAGCTGTTGAAAAAGTTGCTGAAGTCCAAGCAGTTCCGCCTGATAAATCTGCAAAGTCAACATAAGCTGTAGTTGCTGATGAACTTCCTGTTACACCATTATTTACTAATGCTTTTCCCCCAGGAGAATAAGCTGATCCAGAATCATTTGAAGTTTCGTTTGAAGTTGAATACACAGTTGTTGTAGCATCCATGTTTGCTGAACTTGTATATAGTGCTAGTTTGAATGCATTTCCTGCAGGTGTTGAGCCGGACGTATTAAAATTATGTCCTCCTTGTAACAACTCTTGTTTGAAGGTGTTGCATATTGCCGATGATATTGCCATAATATTTTACTCCTTGTTTACGGTGAAGGAGACTTAACTGGTATTCTAACTGTTCCGTCAGTATAGTCGTCTCGTCTTCTTCTACCCAGTTGCATACCTGCAAACTGTTGTATAGCATTTTTATACTTTGTTTCGTACAATGTCAACATGTCTGTTGGACCTTTTAAATATCCATAAGCTTCTACTAGGCAGGCATATAATAGGCCTTGTGGTAAGTAGTTACTCAGGTAGGTACCTGAATTATTAGTCTCTAATCCGCCTGGCATTTTATTATAATATATTCTAAATTTATAATTAGCGGCAGGTGTAGGAGCTATATAAAGGCCTCCTGATGTGCTGTCAGTAGTTCCTGTAGCTCCGCCAAACATGGCGTAATATTTAGGAAAACCGGTTACTGGCTGACTAGTTAAGTCTCCTTCTGGACCAGTTAATCTGTCTACATACTCTGATAAATATGTTTGATCTTTTTTCTCTAACCATTTTCCCTCATCTTCTGTGCTTGTAGTAGAATCAAATACTTCTACCCCTCTAATAAATAAAGCTCCAGCTGGAGAATTAATAGTATTTTTATTTATAACTAAATTACCTTCTTGAACAAATCGATCAGCATCCATAGGAAGTTCTTGATTAATTCTAAATTCTGCATTTTCAATAAATCTATTAATAATAGCTTGTGTTAAAACAGTTGATGAAACTTCTGTATAGTTTCTAATATCGTCAGTTAAATTTGAGTAAGTATATCCGGCCATAATTAAGCTCTATCATTAACGGGTCCAATTGTACACTGAAAACCGCCTCCTGTTTCTGTACTGCCAGCAGCAGTAATTAATGTTACATTTAATCCATCAAATTGAGTGCTGTATTGAGGTTGTCCTGTTCCAAGCACTTGTGTTGTATTTAAAGAAGCTACTTTATAAGATCCAAAAACTTTTGCTCCACTCGCATGTGTGCCAGCTGTAGTGTTTTCAAATGTAACTCCTCTATATGGAGCAGAAGTACCTCGCACACAACCAGTTAAAGTATTTGAAGACCTTCCTGTGTACTCAATAGTTTCGTTTACAAAAGAACCCTCAGTATTTACTTTTTCAATAACAATAAAACCACTCGTTGGAAATTGTGATCCGTCTGTTAAAACAATTGAGTCTGCTGTAGCTGTAATATCTCCATTTAAAGTTGTAGATAATTGCAATGTAGCAATTGCCACCCCACCAACAGGTGATTTAATATTACGTAATCTAATTTGATCGTTTACTTGTAAGTCCCCATTTGGAAAATTAATTTTTAAAGTAGTATTAGATGCAGTTACTAGAGGATTGTCTGGTAAAAAATCTTCAGTTGGAAATTCTGTTCGTGCAGGTCTAGCTCTTTGTAAAGCTTGTGGATCTGCATTAGTTGGTTTTGGTTGTAACTGTGGTTGTTTAGGCTCAAATTCTGAAACATGAACCAGGGCTCCATTCCATTCTCTGACCATTTCATTATATGGAAATGCCAAACCAGAACGATCTGATATTGCAAGAGCGTATTTACCTTGTGAAAAACTACTCATTAGGCAACACCAGGATAATATATTTTAGGTGCTATGTAAGTTGAATTAGAAGAACCATCTTCATCTTCCGCTCTTAATAACTCATCTTCGTATAACATCTTCATTTCTTGAGTTCTTTGTGGTGCGTATTTTTGTGATAGATAAAACGCAAGTCCTGTAATCATACAAGGAATAAATCTGTAAGGAACATCGCTAGCATTTGTGTAAGCCCCTACATCATCAATTCTTTTTGTGTAATAAAAATTAATATAATTTCCATCATGAGCTGCTCCCGGTGTTAAGTATAAAGTTAAACTAACTCTATCAATAAATCTCTGTACCCAATATTGAGTTGGCAAACCTTTGTCTGTTTTGTTAGAAAAAGCTTGGTATTGAGATCTACTAATTTTAGTCATTGGTGTATCTACAAAAGTAGATTTTACCCTATAATTAGCTTCTTGAATGTCTGTCATTCCTCTTGGAGATTGAGCAACAGCATCATCTGTGCTGTGAATAGCTGCAGTTGTACCATTAACTCCTCTAACACAATCAGTTAAATTTGAACCTGAAATAGCTGTATATGTAATTTCTTCTGTACCAATTAAAATTGTTCCTGAAGTAGCAAAACCAGTTGTAGAAGTAAGAGCAATAGTTGTGGCTGTTGCATTTATTCCTGCACTAAGAGTTGTGCTAACTCCATCAGAAGTTCCATCACTCGGTGATCTATAAAAATTGTAAGTAGCTTGACCATCTACTAAAGTAACATTTTGATTTTTTACTTCCCAAAAATGAAGTCCTCTATTACCCCATTCAGAAAATAAAACGTTTAAAGATCTTTTTGCAGTTTTTAATTGATAGCCAGAAACACCTTGCATACCAATTCTTTCATATGCATCTTCAATAATTTCGTCTATGCCTAAGTTCTTATCAAAAGTATAAGACCTTGAAGTAGTGTTAGCCATCTAACCTCCTACCCGTCGTAGAATACTGTTAAACCTGTGATGTCGCCTTGGTCAGCAGTTAAAAACGCTCCATTAGGAAATAATACTCCATCATCTGGAATATATGGATCTAGATCTCCTGCACTTGCAGATAAAGTTAG
>JGI25128J35275_1000263_pt1 | contig 16548 bp, 20 predicted proteins | sample ETNvirenome_2_60_FD_35275 | JGI IMG/M metagenome (IMG submission 35275)
AAGCGTAGTGCCGATATTACTTGAATATTGTCATTCAGAATCTTCAGATTCTACAATATCTTCAGTTTTTTCGGGAACTACTACTTCCTTTACCTTCTTAGCGGCCTTTTTAGCAGTGGTCTTTGCTTTGGAGGCTACTGTTTTCTTAGGTAAAAGTAGAGCGACTAAATCAGAACCTTTTGGTGTAGAAGGTAGGTTTAGAATTCTTGTAGACATTTCTAGAATCTTATCACTAAGACCTAGCAATTCCTCTTCATCGGATTCTTCAAATGTAATGAGAAGGTTGGGGTCGTCCATTTTTAGTAGACCTTTTAGTGCGGAGATTTCACAAGAATTTTCTCTTGTAATTTCCTCTCGCCCAACTCTCAACCTTCCCATTACAGAAGATTCACTAAGAATAATCTTAGCCAACTAATTCACCTCAAAGATTTCCGTAGACTCTAATTCGCACCATTCCAATATCGTCAGTATCAGAAGCAGTGGCGTTTGAACCATCTAAATCTGTTGCTACCATCTTGAATGACGAAGAAGATTCATAAGAACCATCAGCCGCATTTAACAATACTTTGGGGAGAAAGGTATCAAACTTTTCTACTCCTGTAATGTGTACCGNATTGATAGTCGAAAGTCCTAGTGAACTTGCAGTTATTTCAACGCCAGCCGCTAGATGCGGGTTAAGGTCGATTGTTGCATCAACGAAATATTCGTCACCCGAAACTCTCGGCCTAGCATACCCTTTATGGTCTGCTAAAATTGTAACTGTCGCCAATTAAAACACCTCATTGAATGTTGGTAATCTTACCTTGACCCTTGAAGAAGGAACAGCCCATTTCACCGATTGTGCGGTAAAGTGCTTGGTTTCCTAGGCGACCGACACCGAATGGGTTTCCATTGGAAATACCATCTTCAAAGTATTGTGTAGGTTTCATAACTGCCAACCATAGATGGTCTGTGTCAAGGAAAAGTAAATCGCTTAGTTTGCTAGATGCGTTTCCTGTGGAAGCCATATCCTTACAAGGAATTAGCGGAATGTCGTAGTATGTTGCAACTCTAAATCCAACTTCTGCTCCCTTAACTCCACGAACACCATTTACAGTAGGAACGATTTCCTTTCTATCCATGAATCTTTCTTGGCTTTGTAGCAAATCAGCAACCGCTTGAATAGTATCATATCCTGTTAGAATTACCTTTGGAGAACCGCCAGCAATTCGCAAGTTGCGAATCATGTTGTTAAGTAGAGTTAGAGTTAGAGAACGAACATCTCCACTAGCATATCCACTTCCAAAGTCTACTTCAGAATCTAGGAAAGAAGCCGCAGTGTGCCTTTCATCTCCGTAAATCTTACCCAAGTTGTTTGATGCACTTGCGGTATCGGTTGCGATAACTCCACCATCAATAGCCAAAAGTTCTGCACGGCTTGTAACAATCTTATTTAGAGAAGTGTAGTTTCTCTCGATGTTTTCTAGACGGCCTGTAGATTGGTTTGTTGATTCACCATAATGTTCTAGAGGCATAAGAAGCATCATATTCTGTGCTTCTGCATGAGCAATTCCCATATCTTCACGCATTTGNGCTCTGATGTCACCAATTCCATCATCAATCTTTGCCATTTCCATAGCCAACTCGGAGAAGTCGAATTGATGTGCAACTGTTTTTGGACTCATAAATAGTTGAGCATATGTTGGTGCCATAGAACCTAGACCGTCTGCCGCAGTAGAAAGTCCAGCGTTTTCTGAAACACCACCAATCAAATCAGCAGAAGGTGCATCTGCACCAATGCCGGAGTTTGCTGTATCGGAATCATTTACAAGTGCTTCAGCAAGTGTGTTTCCGGAACCACCGAAAGGTCGGCTCTTTAGAACTCTCCATCCGGAAGAAGTATATGGCCTCTTTGAAATCATTGAAAGTGCATTTACTTCACGGTTTAGCATAGACCAAACTTTCTGCCCGTAAAGAACATTGTAAAGTCCGGTTGTTGTGGAAATTCCGGTAACTCCGGAAGCCCCTGCGTCTGCTATATCGTGAGCAGTGTGTAATCCTTGAACTACACCTGCTTGCTTTAGAATATCGTTGCCGCCAAATGCGCCACCATATCCGTATGTTTCTGCTTCTAAATCTCTAATTGTGTTAATGTACCCTGTCATTTTTTATTCCCCCTCAATTTCCAGCAAGCCTGTTTAAGTCGGCCCAACTCATGTTAGCAACATCATCCATTGACGGAATTGTAACGGATGGTGTAGTTTTGGATTTGAGAATTTCAGATGTTTCTGAAGAAAAAGACTTTCTCAATTCAGCCAATTCTTCTTTTAGTGCGCTAACTTCGCCCTTTGCATCATAGTTAGCCTTGGAAATAACACTTTCTCTGTGTGAAACTTCGTTCTTAAATCTACTTTCAAAAGTTTTCTCTAGGCTTCCTAGAGCCATCTTTTCTAGTTGCTCTGCCTTGTATTCAGCATAAGCCTTCTCAATGTTATCCGGAGATAGGTTTAGAGAAGAGATTTCTCCATTATTAAAGGACTTAACCACTTCTTGCGGCTGATGTTTTGGATTTCCGTTTTCGATAATTACACGGCTAGGATTGTCTCCAATTTCTACACCGGCACCGTCCACTGTTGGAACATATCCTGCGTTCTTAGTGTCTTGGTATTCATTCATAGTGTCTACCTCTTCGTCTAGCATTTCCATGCTCGGTGCTTCTTCCGGCTTCTCTTCCATCAGTTCTTCTTCTTTTCGTAGAGTATTGACTTCTGCTAACAGAGTGTCAAGTTCCTCTAGTGCTTTTTCTAGTTTGTCGGTCATTTTATTTCCCTCATTTTCTTGTTTCAAAATATCGAATTTCGCTTCAGGATTTATTCCCTTTTCGCATATGGTTACTTCGTGTAATTCTAGTTTGCTAATTTCGCTATATTCGCCTAATTCCGAATTTTGCTTCTTAACTTTCCGAAGTGCCTGTCCCCCTATGCTAAAAGACCTTAATGTTCCTTTGCGAATTCCTCTGTTTATTTCTTTTGCTTTTTCGATGTCATCTCTTAATTTTATTACTACAAAAAATCCTACATCATCTACTTCTGTTTTCCATAGTTTTCCATTTTTATCTCTATATTCTTTTACTACTTCCCCGACTTGAACATTTGAATGGTTTGTCATTACATTTCTAAATTTCGGGTTCTCCATATAATTCTCTACGGCTTCTTGTAATGCTTTGAGTGTGATTAAATCATTTTGCTTATCGACGATTTCTATGCTTGCATATCCCCCAATCATTAAATCGTCTTGTGCTTTGAGTATTTGGAAGTCGTTTTCTTGTGTCGCTAAGATAGCAGTTTCCATTTTCCTCACCTTTCGCTTTTTAGTTAGGTATTTAATACTTTATGATTTATTCCGGATTTATTAGCAATTTCTTATATTTATCTTCATTAATATTCCAAAGGCCATCATCCCCCTCGGTATCGGCAGGTTCCTGTTTGTAGCCCGTCCATGCTAACCACATATCTTTTCCATCTACAGGTATTACTCTAAAGTGCATTTTAGTTTCAAACTTGTTTCCGTTTAGGAAATATTCATGGTAGCCAGCCCTTTGTACTCCCAAGGTAATCTCTCCTTCATCTAATAGTTTAGATTCGGGTGAAGTATTGGTGGCAACTTGAGCAGGGTATTTTCCCGCTTTACCAAATAGAGANAATATATCATCATCCGAAGTCATGTCAATAGTCCAAAACATAGTGACATCTGTAAGTTTAATTGCTAANGTNAAATCNTTATCNTTTCTAGAATATACTTTGAATTGGCCTGTTCTAAATTCAGAAGGAGTTTTGTATTCTTCTTCCGACATCATTATTTTATCAGAATCAGCAGTAAATTTTTTACTCGCAGAGTCAAAAGTAATTCCATCTCTACTATCAAACCAATCTTTTAGTTTATCCATTTTGCTTTCTAGTACACTATCATATAGTCTACCGTAGTCCTTAACTAAATAATTATGAAGGTCTTTGATATTCATAGAGCCTCTTTCCTTTAGTCTCTGATAAACAGCAACCGTTAATTCGCTCTGCTTAGTTTTCATTATCCCTTCTGCATCAGCCTTCCAAGAATCTAGATTCATCATGGCATGCTTAGACATCAAGTTATCCTTTTCAAACTCATATAGAGCAAAGCCATCCATAGACTTTAGAATCGCNTCACCATGAATATAATCCGTAATCAGTATTCCTTTTTCTAAAGCCTTAGTCTTGTATTTTAGGCTAGATTTAGTTTCTTTAGATAACATTTCCAAAGTAATTATTTTCTCCGGAGATTCTACTTCGGGTATCTCTATTGCAGTAGAACCGTATATTGTGAACTTATCACCATTTGACTTAACTTCATCAACCTTGACTCTAAGGATTTTTCCTACATCTACTACTAACTTAGTATTGTTTGCCTTTCCGACATTCATGTATTTTACGCCGTCCATTTCTACAATGTGCTTTCCTTCACCTTCTGCGGGGCCAGCACCTAAAGTATAGGAAAACATATTGGATTTAGTTTTCTTCTTATCTAAAACAATTAAATCTAAGTCTACAAACTTCTTCCACTTAATCCATTTAGGATTCTTTTTGGTTCCTATGAAATAAGTTGAAGTTATGTCTTTTATTACTACACCTTCAGCAGTTGGCATTTCCATAATCGCTTCGCTGTATTCTTTAATGTCCTTCATGTTATCTGCAATTCTAGTATCTTTTTTAGAAGGGAATTGTAAATTATCATCAGAGTGCATAGAATAATTTGTAAATAAAGTATTTATTCTCTCACTAAGTTCTTCTGAAGTTAGATTTCTTTCTTCGTGTCGCATAATATCAAACACATGCGCTTTCAATTGTGCATCTTTATACTGTCCTTTGAATACATGGGAAATAGTATCTGCACGATGTAAGGCTTCTTCTCCATCAAATAGAATTAACTCTGCATCTAAAATACAATCGCCAAAGTGCTTTCTTTTCATTACTTCAACTTGGTCTTTACATCTCTCTGTAATATCCTTTTCATTATAAGAATAGATAGTAACTTTACCATCTATCTTATGAATCTGTATTCTCATACCATCGTATTTTTCTTGAACTACCCATTCGCCGCTAAAGCCCTGTAATTCGTTAATATCTTCTAACTCAAATATTCTATACATTGGTTTATTTGGAACAATGAAATCTACGATGGCTTTTTCCTCTTGGGATTTTTCTGCCTTCTTTATTTCTATTCCCAATAATTTATTCCATTCCTTTTCACTGTGTTTAGATAGGAAAAATAATTTTAATAGTGAAAGTCCATTCTTGAACTTAGTATCTATTTTTTTAGAATCTTTACCGTCACCATAATGTTCNGTAATATACAAAGGAATATCTTCGGGGTGTAAATCTAATCCTTTTAATCCAACTGTAATATCATCGGGGTCTATGTCTTTAATATCATACAATTCATCTGATAGTATCTCNTCATCAGACCTTAGAGCATAGTGAATAAACTTAATCATAACTCCGCTATCTTCCATTAATGCTTCTAGGACATTGCCCTTGAATCTTTTAGCGAATGGGTCTTGGACTTCTTCGGATTCAAACCGAAGCATTTTGATTGCATTGTAGACTTTACCAGCAGTGGGCGATTCCGGATTCATTGCATCCTTTCTATTTATGATGTCCTCTGCTAGATATTCTTTTAGTTGCCCTGCCAAATAATCTAAGTTATCGTATTCGTTTCTAATATCCTCTACTATTTTTCTCCACCTAGAACCGTAGTTCTTAGGGTCGCTTTTAGCAGATAGATATGCTACTCTAGTTTTTTCAAAGAGCGAGAGGATTTTATCAGAAACGGACTCAGTTTCCTTCTCAAATAGAAGGCCGGTTAGTGGCATAATATCACTCAAAATTCTTTCTTATCAAAACCCGTTTCCAAATAATCACGAACCATGCTCATTAGTTTTTCAGGAACAGGAACGCTCGGCTTATCATAATGCACTCGACTTGAAGCCGCCACTAAAAAGGATTCTATTGCTAATTCTGCATCCCTTGTACCTTTAATATCTTCAAGAACCATATCATATCCTACTGCCTTCTTAATCTTATATTCCCTTTCTACACCTGCAAGACCGTAGCCTTCCTTGTCTTGATTAGGAACTTTGATAGTAACATTCTCAGCCTTTGGTCTTTTGACCTTAACTTCTTCTTCATCCACTTCCAAAGGCATTCTATCCCTTGTTTCCTCTAGTAGAGTTTGCTTTGCAATTCTAGCGGCTTCGATTGCTCTCTGTATTTTTGCCTCTTCTTTTGTCATTCTTTCCGGCATTTTACTCATCCCCAAACATTGTTACTAAAAAATTACGAAAATCTTCTTTGGCATTCAGAACCTTTTGGTATTCAGATTCCACCTTTTTTATTTCTTCAGGAGTAAGTTCATGATGTTTATAGGCGGCATTTCTATTAGTAAGAAATGTACTGTAAAAAAATTCAGCACTTTTTTCTGCTGTTTGGACTCCTCCACTCCCCATACCGAAGTCAGTTAGAGTGGTTCTTTTAGCCTTCTCAATATTGTAATAATCCCAAGTCATTCTTTCACCTATTCTCTGTAACATCTTCAATAGTCACTTCGACAAGAGTTCCTTCTCCTTCATCATCTTCTATTTCAGTAGAGTATCTTGTGTCTTTAGCCTGTTGTAGAATATCTTGGACTATAGCATGCAATTCTCTTTCAGAAATACCAATTTCATGTGCTTGCACATCTTCTCCGTCCCTTTCTAGAATAACGCTAACCTTCATAAACATACTAAAGGTGTCGCTCTTTTTTATTTCTTTTTCGTTGTAGTAGTCCCAAGCCATGCAATCACCTGTATTTTTTTTCTTCCTCGATTATTTTTTCTAATACTTCTAATATTGTATCTTTAGTTCTATTATCTAAACTAGGAGTTCCTTCGACTTCTTTGATTAAATCTGTTAGATAGTCAATCATTTCTTCTTCCTTTGTAATGTTGTAATAATTCCAAGTCATTATTTTCCACCTGCTCTTTCAATAATTTTTGCCATTTCATCAAATGACATTCCGGCTACATTATCCATAGAAAAGGTTGAACCTATCTTGTTATTCATAGACGGAGTTGGACTGTTGGTTACGACAAATCCCGACTTCATCAGAACATTGTCATTGTCATATGCGACCTTTTCTAATTGTTGTACTCTCTCTACTAATGTCTTTAGTAGCATTACTATTTCTTCATTTATTTCTGTCATTTAATCACCTTTTTAGAATGCTCTCATATCGACATCAATTAATCTTTCATTATATTCGTCTATAGTTTCTCCCATTTTTGGAGGCAACTCTTCTATTTCATCCTCATCGAACTTAAAATTCCAAGCATAATTATAATCCCCGTTCCAAGTTCTATCTTCTAAAGGAATATACTTTTCAAAATCGTCATAAGTAAATTTTTCATTAAGAAGGTCTAATTTACTCCTTCTATCAGTTCCCTCCACAATATCTTTTATGAGTTTAATGTATTCTTCCTTGCGACTTTCTGCGGCCTGTTTAGACTTAGCATCTTGGCAAATTCTAACGGCTTCATTGAATACTTCTTTAATTTTTTTAACTACGCCCTTAAATTCCGAAGGGAAAGGAACATCACCATACATATAATCCATTTCATAATCATTAAGATAAGCATGAGCAGTGCAAAATGTCAAAAGGTTGGTATCTCTTTTCTCATCCAATTGCATACTATATACTTTAACTGTTTTATTAAAAGGCTCTAATTCTTTTACAAGGTGTTCTTTACCAGCCCTACACATTCTTTGCAATTTATATTGCATTGAATGACCCTGCAAAGGTTCCATCATTCGACCCAAAATAGGGTTTTTCATCTTTAGAATATTTTGCCAACTCATCTTAAATCATCTCCCTTCTTTGGATATACTAGTTTTCTAATTTGTCGGTAGAGGGTTTCGTACTCTTTACGAAGTTTGCTAGCAGTAGATACTATATCAAGATTGGCTTCCTCCATATTTTTCATCTTCTTTGACAACTTCTTATCGGACTTCACTAATTCCAATTGAGTAATCATATCTAATAATTCTCCCAACTTAGTAAAATCTTGACCGAAATATTCTGAAGGTTCTGCCGCCTGTAGAGTCTTTTTCAATGCCTTTTTTTGCTTTGCATCTAAAGAAGTCAATATGTCCTGCTTGATAACTTCTTCATACCAATCCCAATTCATTTTTTCTTCCCCCTAATTCTCTGTAGTTTTCTTTTTAATTTTAATGCTTCTATAATTAATCCCTGCAAATCCGATAAATCTTCATCGGTTAATGTTGGTTTATTTAGAGCAACAACCAATTCAAAGGTAGACAAACCTTCTTCATCTTCTTCTGAAAAGTTGATAGGGGTTTCCTTTAACTCTTTGAAATAATCGACAAGGCTTTCCTTCTGCGATAACATCTTTGCATTACTCTGAATATATTTTCTCATCTGTTTCATTTCTACATCTATCTTTCTAGAAATGGCGAGTATTAGTTGTTGGTATTTAGTGCTTGCAGTAATCCATTCTCTATATTTTTCTCCGGCATACTGTTCCGGACGACTTTCTTGAGTAATTGATTCGGGCTTTCTCTCCCTCTTAGGTTCTTCTTCAGCAGGTAGTTCCCTGTATGTCATTTTGATTCTTCTGAAAGTTTCATCATCTAATTCTAATTCCTTTGTTAATTTAGTAATTTTATCTTCTAAAGCNAGCAAGTTTTCCATTTGCTCATCGAAAGATTCTACTAATTCACTTTCAACCCTATTTCTTGCTAAGTTTAATTCTTGCAGAATTTTCATTTCTGACCTTAACTCAACTCCACGCTTATCTATAATCTCTAAAAGTTTTCGATATTCCGGAAGTTGTTCTTCAATTTGTTTAATCCTTTCACCGGCCCTTTTCCATTCTACAGCAGTAAGTGTCCCCTTTTTCTGCTCTAAATCGTTTTTCTCTTGCTCTAATTTTTTCTGCTTTTCGTTAGCGGTAGTGGATTTTTTCTTTAATTCTGCAAGTCGGAATTCAAAATGTCTTATTCTGGAATCAATCCATTCTTGATATTCTTCAATCCTTTCTTCTACATCTATTTCACCAAGAGATTTAATCTGCTTTTTAATCTCCTTCTTCTTGGCTTTTATACCATCCAATCTTTCCCTTATGGTATCTCTAGCCATTTCTATATAGTTATCCGATATAGGAGTTTCTTCTCTTTCAATTGTAGTAAAACCTTCTTTCGTATCAGCCATTCTAAATATCGAAGCCTTTAGATTGCGAATATAATCTGCAAGAGGGCCTTGTTGCTTAACATAGAATGTTGGGTATTCTCCAAAAGTATCATTGTATAATTCCAAAATAACTTCGTATAGAGTTGTCATTATATTTTTTGATTCAGTTTTATACTCTAGCACCGTAAAAATATCTTCCATGTATTGCTTAATTTCCCTAGTGTCCTTCTCGTCTACTGTCTGAATAGAAATAGACACAAACTCTTCTTCGGATTTATAGTTGATTACGGGGGCAGGGTCAAAAGCATCATAAAGAGGCTTAATCAAATCTGCAATATTTTTTATTTCAGCCTCTATCGTAAAAGAGGATTCTATTACAGTGCTTTTCACTTCTTCATCAAATAGAACTGATTTAAGTCCATCTCTAATATCTTCGGGACTTCTTCTAATGAAGTCTCCTTTAGCATCTTTAATATCCTCATAAGGATAAGAGTCTCCCTCTTTCATTTTGTAGAAACTAAAAAGAAGCCTTTCTAATTTTGATTCGGGAGAACCCGCCCCACTAATAGTAGAAATTAATTGATTAAGCCCATTACTTCTTGCTTCAAAAGTAGTTTCCTTTTTCATTTTATTTAATCTAGTCAATGCAGAATTAAACGCTCTGTAGTTGGCATTCTGTGACTTCTGATATTCTTCCTTACGCTTTTCCTCAGAAGTTTTAGCAGACTCTTTGTATCTGTCCTCCTGTTTAGTTAGCATAGGAACACCTTCAGAACGGAATGTTTTCTTTTCGGTTGCGTCTTTTCTTAGGAAGAAGAACTACATCGGGAACATCGGTTCCTGTCCTTCTTGGCTTATGTGTAGTTCTAGTATCAACGCCCGCAATATCAAAGTCCCTATTCTTTTTCACAGTTCTAGTATCTGCGGCATTCTGCGTCTTAATCTGCGCTAGTTCTTTTCTTAGTCTTATTTCTTTTTGTTTCAAATCTTCTGNCATTTAATCACCTCTATGCGATGGGTTGCCCAACATTCATATGTCCTGCACTTCTTAGTTTTTCCACTACTTTAGCGAGACTAGGATTCAGTGGGGATATTGTTTCTGTGAGATATTGATTTAATTTATCTCTTGCGTCAATGTATTGTCTTTTCGCCCCGTCTGAATTAAACCCTTCAGCCTTACTTGCTCGATTCATTTCATCTCTTAACTGATTAAATNTCTGTAGCATGTTTTGTTGAAATTGTGGAGAACTTTTACTTTGTTGTATTATACGGGGTATANCATCTGCTATCTTGAAATAATTAAGATTATTCCACGCTACGGGTTGGGTGTTTCTCATTTTCAATATTTGCTGCCAACTCATATCAACCAACNCTCCTTTCTGTTCTAGAATCTACATTCTGATTTCCGGCTTCTTGAGGAAGTCCACCAAACCTCTTATCCGGCCCTGTCTCCATACTCGGCTTATTTCTAGTTGCCGGTGGATTTTGTTGCGGTTTCCCCCCCTGCATCATCTGTTCTTGCATTTGTCCCATCTGCGAAGCATCAATATTAGTTCCAGCGTAGGGGTCTAATTCTACCGGCTCATCCCCGCCCTCTGCCCCCATTTCATTTTCTTTGGGTTCGGGTTTAGTAAAGGTAAAGTTTCCATCTTCATCCATTTCTACTTCAAATCCTAGATTCTTAGTAGATGCCGCAATATTAACTTCTATCTCTCTCTTACGAAGAACTGCTATTTCATCTTCTTCTTCAGACGGCGGTAGTTTCAAATCCCAATCAGTAATGCCAAATTGGGTAGTTAAGAATGGAAATACATATTCATTGTAGACATTTTGAGCCATTTGTACTGCACGATTAGTAACAAGAATCTGCATACCTTCATTATTTAATCCTCCACTAGCGGTAGAATCCGCCATGAATATTTTGCTCACTCCAAAGAACGCAGAAATCCTATCTCGCAAATCATCCTTTACCGAAACATATTCCATTTCCTTTAGGCTATCCATGAACTTAATCCATTCAATAGAACCCTTACCTTCTGCTTCTATTCCCATGACCGGAATATAATGCGGGTCTTGTTCCATTCGTTCTTTAACTCCACGCCAAAAACTCATCATTGATTCCATATTTCTAGTTTGAACAGCAAGCATTCCTCTTGGCATTCTGCTCTTAGTATAGGAAGCATTGACATAATTTTCCATAGCGATAAGAGTCATAATATGATTGTAAAGGGTCATTATAGGAGATAGGCCATATAGCCTACTAGGGCTATATTTGCTAAAGTGAAGAACTTCTCCCTTGATAAAATATTGGTCGTCGCCCTTTGCTCTATTTACATAATGTATCGGATAAAGTGAATCTCCGCAGACTTCACAACTTTCATGTGCCTCTGACGANATAAACTCTCTATGGTGAATGCAAGTAAATCCTTTAGTCCCTCTTACGCCTTCTTCATCTGCATAGATGTGCATTGATACAGGGTCGCCNCTAAAGATTTCNTTTATTCGGTGCATTCTTATTTTNCCATTACCGTCAATATAATATTCCTTGACAAATACAATGTAGGCATCATCCATAATATTCAAATCATCTTCTAATTCTTTTAGTACATCTATGAATAATTGCTCTGATGAATTAACATATCCCTCTAGAAACTTCTCTGCATATTCTAATTGCTTAACATCGGGAAGTTTCAAATCCATACTTCCGCATCTAGAACATTCTTGAACAGGTCTTTGGTGTTCCTTCCCGCAATTATTACACCTTGCTTCATAGGCTTTTTCCCAAACATACCCTCTTCTGAAAACTTCCTGCTTTAGTTGAGTAATACAGGTTCTAACTATAACGGAGTTCTGAACTATGTTGTAGATTAGTGGGCCGTTTAGCATTTGAGCAGGTGTCTTTTCTTGAATACCGATATTGTATATCTCCCTATCTGCGGGAGTCGGTGTAGTTTTCCTAAACAAATTAGTCACGGAAAACCTTCGCTTTTTCTCTGCCATATGAACACCCCTATTTGTACGACCCGCCTATCTTTTATGAATCCTTTTGCGATATAGGCATTGGTTTTCCTGCCTTAACCCAACATTTCTTACAAAAACCGAATGGGTATTTGTTTATGAATAGGTAGCATTTTCCACAATAAGTACTCATTTCGCAATTACACCACCAATGTTTTCCATATTATCCATTATACTCATTTTACAATTATCATGTAACTTTGCCACTGTTTCAATATCAATGCCGTCTTTAGCAAAGTCATAACCAACATGGTCTTTATGGTTTTCATACTTCATTAGTTTGAAGATTTCATCACATCGGTTCTTGTACCAATCAGCCTTCTTGTATGATTTTTTCATCCTAACTAATTCCAAAAGAAGTTCCGCATTCTTACCTTTCATTCTAAAATGAGGCAAGCACTTAGTAAGTAGTTCGCTAACATCTGCTTGAGAATAAAAGTTTAATCTATTAACAGGTCTAGTATTCTGTGGAGATTTTTGGTCTAGGTGCAATCGACCAATCCCTAGTGCTTTATGAATCTCAATCATAAATGCCTTACCTCTATCTCCCGTTGCTACCAATCCGACTCTAGGATTCATATTTCTATCAACAGTAATATATCCATCCGAGTCAATAAATGCGGCGGTATAAGCATAGATATTCTTCTTAATCATATCATCTAATTTGTAATAACAGCCCTCTACTTCTGTAATATCTAACTTGCGAATAATTTGAGGAATTACTTTCATATTATTTCTCTTGTGAAGTTTAGTTGGCATACTGTCTAAGATTTGCCTAGCACTAATACCTTGGTTATTACAAATTGATTTCAGAATAAACTCATTAGTTTCCTCTTTGATTGTCTTTTTAATTTTAGATAAGTCGCTGACCTGCTTTCTGAATTCTCTCTTGGCGTTATTCATTGTCTTTTGTAAAGTAGAATAATCTTTACCGTATGGCATCCCCTTCTGCTCTAATTCTGCTTCCCAATATTTACACAAAGAATCAATCATATTCCTTCTGCCTTCTATATTTTTAATGCTGTGGATTTTTAACAAGTCACCTTCAGTAAATCTCATCTTTTGAAATGCTGGTTTGTAAGACCTTAGCCAATAGATGCTATCTACACATTTATTCAAATGGTCTGAATAACCATCTATTAAAGTATCAATAGCCTTTGTCATTCTAGACCTGTGTTCTCCCTTTAGTTTTCTTCTAGCCTTTCTCATAGACTTAATGATGTCGGGAACATATTGGTCTTGTACTAAATATTTATCCGGAAAAATATCCAAGTGTTTCCTTGCTTGAGAAGCATTGATTCTAAACTCTTGACTGATTTTTGTTATTGCTTCTGATTCATCTACGATGTTTAATTCTTGAATAAAACTAGTTAGTTTAATATCTAGAGATGTTTCTATTTCGCTTTTTGCATTTTCGGCCTCTTCTTCTAAATCAGCGACCTCCATCAATCTTTCTGCCGCTTCTCTTTTTTCATCCGGAGTTGCCATAGTATCACCTCAAAAGTTTAGCCCCATAATTCCTCTTCCGGCAAACGGCCTAGGAACTTTAGGTGCATCGTCAAAAATACCCAAGTCGTCTAAATGAATAAACTTCTCGCTCAAAGTATGGGTGGCCGCATTCGCTAAAGCAAGACTCATTACCATATCGTCGTGCGCCCCTACACCTTCAAACTTCCCATTTTCAGTAATAGCAAACATAGACAACTCTTCTATCAAAGCAGAAGTAACTCTTCTACTTTCTTCATTGCCATACGGTAATCTTATTTTCCCATTCTCAAAGTTCATCTGCAAGTTAAGAATAATTTCCTGCTTCTTCTTTCTAGTGGTGTTGAAGTCATGCACATTAATATCTGAAACATTCTTCAACTCTTGAGTAAATGACTTAGCGAAAGTATTCGTTTCAAACAAAACTACTTCGGGATTGAATATTTTTCCAATCATCTTCACCTTGTCTATGTTCTGTCTGAACTCTACATTCTTAGCCCTATCTACAAACACTATCGTTTTATTATCATTCTCATCCACTTCTAAAACAGTAATTACATTGTAGTCGCCATCTGTAGAAATAGCAGGGTCTACTCCAACATAATACTTGAAACCTTCACGCCTATGCGGTTTCAAAACATAATCTTTAGATTTGGCATTGTCTAAGTATTCGGGATTGAATAGAGAAGTCCCTGTAGAAACAGGCACACACAAATATTCTCTAGTGAACTTTAGTGAACCGATTTCAGCCTTTCTAGCCATTAGAGAATCGTAGTCCCAACGGCTAGGCCATAGCGGTTCATTAAGTGCATTAAAACAAGGATATGTTCTAACTGTATAGGCTTTATTTTCTTCAAGTTGAGCGTAAATATCTGTGTAACTAAATGGGGTTCCGATTACTCGTAAAGAAGCCGTATGGTGCAGAGTTGGAATCATGTCACCNTAAAACCAATCNGTAACCTTTTGAATTCCTGTAATNCTAAACTCTTTCAAAGGGTCGTCAATAATAATCTCTTGCGGGTGCAATCCACGAATCTGCGAACCAACCGACCTTTCAAGAATCTGATTTCCATTCGTAAGTGTGATATTTCCTATCGCCCAACCCTTTGCAGGCTTGAACTTTTTCAAAACAGGGTGATTGAATATCTTATCAATATCCCTCATGTGAACCATTGTCTGCTTTTGGTTAGATGAAATGTATAGCATTTGATATGGTGGNGGTTGGAAAATTAAATTCCAAACAACCCAACTGTGCATGAATACNGATTTACCGTGGCCTCTTGAGCAAACAATAACTGTTCTTTGGGTAGANTTCATTAGTTCTANCCATTCTTCTTGGTGTTTGGCAAACTCCCATCCTAAAACATGCTGGAAAAAATATGGAAAGGAGGCTTTGGATAATTCCATATCCATTTGGTGTTCTAGATTTAATGCCTCAATTTCCATTACTCACCCTCTCCCCTCCTACAAATAATACAGCGTCCTCTGGCACTGTTTCATTTAGGTTTCGTAGCATCTGTAAAGAAACACTGTATCTGATATGTGCCAAGCCCTTCTTCCCCGTTCTTTCAGATTTGAAGCCATCTTCATCTCTAAAGAATCTTATTTTTTCGCCCCTAACCGTCACCTTTAGCCCGAATTGAGTTTTAGTAGGCATTATTACTTTGCCATTTTTCTTAACCCTTCCATAACTACTAACTTCTATATCATCAAATTCAAGAAAATTTCTATTCTTGTGTTTTCCAAACTTATTAGATTTCAAATATCTATTGTCCCACTTTTCATTTTTTAGAGGGGTAGGGTCACTTATGAATACTATTGGGTTTTCTTCAGTTCCTCCGCTTTTTGGATATTGTATATTTCCCACCATGATGCCGGTTTCTACATCGTTGATATACGGTGTTTTCAGAACCATTTGCCACTTCTTAATAGTATATCTATGAACTTGCTTTGCCGCATCTTTTGCAGTAGAACCTGTATCTCTGAGTCTTTTGTAATCGTGCCAAAGTTGAGGGACTCCATAAGCCCCCGCTATTTGATTGAAAACTTTGCGCTTGTAATTATACAAGTGATACGCTTGCTCTAGAGATTCAAAGGGCATGTCAAACCCTCTCTATTTTATCATAATTTCTTCCTGCAATGGAGACTGATTTTGGTTCCACATATCCTCTTCTTTTACCATAAGCAGTAAAATAGTTTCTAAACCAACCTTCCCCTCTTCCTGTAGCCCATCTTCTAAAATAAGTATATTCTCTAGTTCCTTTAAGTTTGTCAGTAAGCACCTTTTGAAAATCATCCCAATACTCTACAGAAGAGAAAACTTTACCCACGGGTATTTTAGAATACATTTCCTCAATCACTTCCTTTAACATGGGTAGGTTTCTTCCCGACCAATTACGCTTTAGTATAGTTTCCCAAGACATCTTAACTCCCCTTCCGCCACTTCTTATTCTTCTTTTCCTTAGTCTTACTAGGACTCCACTTTACCTTATCAGCCCAATAAGCGGCAGACATTTTTCCACGCTTAATGTTCTTAGCATGTCGAGATTTGAAAGCCTTTCTCTGTCCGGCAGTTTGGTTTGTCTTAACTCCCTTTTGCCCGAACTTGATGTACTTTGCCTTCTTTCCTTCAAAGGCCATAACATGATGTGACTTTCCCGAACTGTCGTTTAGTCTCTGCGGTTTATTTAATCCTCTAAGGCCCTTCTTCTTGGCCCTCTCTAATGCTCTTGACCTAGCACTCTTAGGTTTCTTTTTGAGGATAGTTTGCCAAGACATATCAAGACCTCG
>JGI25128J35275_1000269_pt1 | contig 16438 bp, 13 predicted proteins | sample ETNvirenome_2_60_FD_35275 | JGI IMG/M metagenome (IMG submission 35275)
CTCAATTTTAGTAAAGTGTATGCGGCGAATGTTCCTATTTCATGGGGTGACATTTTGTAAACTACATCAGCACCTAACTTTTCAGTAAGTGCAGTAACGAAAGAGTTTTGAAAAGTGCCTCCCATCAAATTTTGTTGATGGATTTCTTCGGGAGAAAGAAGCATACCTTGATTTCCGGGTAAATGTGATACTTGACCGGTTTGTTGTGGTACTTGACCGGTTTGTTGTGCTACTTGACCGGTTTGTTGTGCTACTTGACCGGTTTGTTGTGGTGTGGTAGGTTGTTGCACAGGTGGTGTGGCAGGTGCGGTGCTTACACTTTGGGGTAATGGTGGTAGTTGAGTAGTTGGTACAGGTGGCATATTTGGTGGTACTGCGTTAGATGATGATACTGCGTTAGATGTTCGCATTGTGTCTAATGGGTCTATACTTACATTTGGTTGCGGTGGTATAGGCGCAGATGTGGGAGTAGGCATATTTTGTAAAACTGAATTATGAAATGCATCTTGTCTTGCTTGAAGTTCCGGGGTCTTCTGTGGTAAATTTCGTGTATATATTTGATTTGTTTGTGCGGCTTGTGCTTGTAATTGGTTTCTCCTTTGATTCATTTGGTCCATAGCCGAACCGGGTGCGGGATTTGCCATTTGAGCAAGCAATCTTTCTCTTTCTTTTCTTTCATCAACTTGTTGTCTAATGTTAGTAGGTAAATCTCCACCTCTTCCTAAACTTGTTTTAGGTAAATTGGCTTGAACGGTTGGTTCGGGTTTCGGTTGTGAAGGATTAGCCGCCTCACTAATCATTCTTCCTGTTGGGTCTTTTGCCTCAAAAGTATAACCCATACCTAATGGTGCAGATATATTACCACCTTGCATGGCTTGCATAGTATCATTCACAGTTGATAATCCCGCACCGATTTTACCCGCCATACCCGCTAAACCGGCTAATCTTTGTTTTACACCAATATTGGGGTTTTTATCTTTATTTCTAAAAGTATTAAAAAAATCCATAAAACCTTTACCCTTATCCGGTGTTTGCATCAATTGTGGTTGAACTTGTTTAACAAGCACACCTTTAGGTACGGATTTTTTAACAAGAATTTTAGCCATAATATCACTTCATATTTAATTTAATTACTTTTACTACTTTAGGTTGCACATGATATGCCTTTGCTATCTTGTGCCAATCACCCATTGATTCGTTTATAGAATTAACCTCACCACTTGTAAGACCTACATGTTTGGCTATTTGGTTTACATCAGCAAAAACCGTACCATGGTTAATACTTGTATCTAAACTAGCCTCATGAAATTGCATTCTTTCCAAAGCCTTCAATGTTCTATCCATGATTGGTAAATGTGAATCTTCGGATTTCATGTATTGAGTAAGAAGAGTTTGTCGTGGGTCAGCAATTGCCCTTTGCTGTCCTTGTTCAAATTCAGTTAGTTCTTCCCCTCCGGGTCTAAGACCTAAAAATTGTCTAAATTTTGCAGGGTCAAAAGATGCCACTTGTGGTCTGCGCTCTTGAAATTCTTGCGGCAAAGATAGTGGTGGTCGCCGCACAGCAACCGTCGGACTTGGAGTTGGAGGTGTTCCGCCGGGTTGAGAAACCGGAAGAGGTAGAGCCGGGGAGGGGGCAGACATGCCTGTGTTTCCGGCGGAACTATGAAGTGCATCTACTGATGCAGGAGGTGCGGATTGAGGTGGAATGGGCATTCCTTCACTCGGCGCATAATCACTCATATCATGGAAATATGATGACATGTGTTCTTCCATACCCATACTAGCACCCTCTTCGGGGTATCCAAAAATATCAAGATTTTGCATTGGTTCAGTTGGTATATCACCAATTCCCATTTTTACATTATGACCTCTAGCACTTGCTTGATGGTCGGCTAAGGCTTCGATTATCCCACGATACCTGTCTACTTGACCTAGTGCAGTTTCATTGTGATGTTTAATTCCTAATGTTTCTAGTTCTTCGGATGTAATTTGGTGGTCACCAAATTTACTTCTACTCTCATTTTCCCCAACGCCCGATTTACGAGCAAGAGCCATAATTTTACCGGCAGTAGTATGTAACCCTTTACCACCTTTTTCTCCCGCTTGAAGATACCTCATGTGGTCCTCATGTGATATACCATCTTCCCCTGCACCGTAATTTTCCATCATAAGATTGTATAAGTTTTTGAAATCTCCTTGAAAACTTCTTCCAAACAAATACATCATAGCGGGTGCATGTGCTAAATCTTTGATTAGTGCTTCACGCATATCCGGTGTTTGTAAGACTTCTCTTAACGGTCTTTGAACCATATCGGGTTGAGTTAGTTTACCGGATTGATTGTAAGTAACATTAATATCCGGTATGTGTTCTATACCATTAGCAATTGCTTGGTCTATCATGGAGTGTGCGGCTTGGTATAAATCAGTAGGTTTTGCACCACCTTTCTGTCCGTGTTGATTTAATTTAGGATAAAAGAAAATATCGGGTAAATGGTGTAAAGTTTCCCATGTGTGTACATTTTGTATATCTCCAAAGTAATCTGCCGGTGCGCCACTCATCATTTGTGAAGTTACTTGACCGGGATGTTCTCTATGATTACTTCTAACATAAGCACGAACATTTCCGTTTTCATCTATAACATTAGGAACAGTATAATGTGCATACATATAGGGATATTTTACAAATGGCATTTGCTTCCATTCTTCTTGTTCTACACCGTGTTCATCTTCTAATACATGTTGTAATTGTTGATGAAAAGGTATCGCATAAGATTCCATAAATCTACCAAATGGAGTATGTTTAGCGTCTTTATTTGAATAAGTCGTAATTAAAGTATTATTATGAGTTCGAGTTGGTCTTGTGGCTGATTCTCTATCCCCGTCGCCCGGTGGTAACATTCCGGCTCTTAGTTTTCTCCAAGCCAAATTATCGAACATTGGTAACTGATGAGCCTTATCTGTATGAGTAGCATTAAATTGTTTTATTGCTTGATTAATTACATCTACCGGACTTCTGTTAATACCTTTTCTTCGCAAAAAATCTCCTATGTGACTTGCTAAAGCATCTATACCGTGTTGAAAAGAGCCAAGTTCTGTATTGTAAATTTGCTCTCCATGCTCTCCATTTGTCCATTCACCTACCAAAGATTTACCTCTACCATCGTGAGCAAACAAAGGTAAATCCATATTTTGTGGCGGTTTGAAATGTGGTGCCGGTGGGTTACGAAACATTGTCGGTCCTTGTGGAGTGTAACCTACCATACTCCACGCTTTTTGAAGTAAAAAAGGTTTTATTCCTATCAACCGAAATGCCCCCTCTTACCGGATAGATGCCCCGCAGGGTCAAGACCTAAACGACTTGAATTAGTTTCTAAATTCTGTGTCGGTCCATCATTTTTCTCATCTTCATCTTCGTGTTGTTGAACACCGGCAGGGTGAGTTGGTACATGACCATCTTCAAAAGCAGAACCTCCCCCTTGGACATATTTCATTAATTTATTTCTTTTCTTTTGTAAATCAATTAATCTACGCATTAATTCTAACATTTCTAATTTTCTAGCATGTCTATTTGCTTTTAGAATTTCACTTTCGGCTCTATCGCTACTCATCATAATCTGTGAAGGAGTATCTTCACTTGTCATAATAGGTGCAGGAGGTGCAGGTGGCATCATCGGCATTTGTGGTGCCATTGGTGGTCTTGGCATACGAGGCATACGAGGCATACGAGGTCTGCGTGGTCTACTTAACCTACTCAAAGAGGGTTGCCTCATTTGACCTGCTTGACCCGGTAGCATACCTGTCAGTCTACCACCACCGGTAGGACCGGCTTGGAAACTTCTTGCACTGTGTCTTGCGTGAGGTGAAAATGTATTTCTCACTCCACCAAGAATTTTTTGTGCTTCTTGTTGTCCCATATATTGACGATACTTTTGCGGGTCTTTACTCATAGGTTGTTTAGTAGCAATACCACGGTGGCTCATCTCAACAGATAAATGTGGTTTCATCAAACCTGTTCTTTTACCACCTTTGATACCACGCATTCTTGCTTTGAATCTACGCATGGTAGCACCCGCACCACCGGATTGACCGCCGGGTGGTTTCTTGAATTGTCCTGTAGATGGTCTAAAATTTTGCCTTGCTTCACGGCGACGACGAGCCTGTATCTTTTTTGGAGTATCACGCTTTAACAAACGCCAAGCCATTTCCATAGGTTCACCCGTCATAACTTGTTGGTCTGCAAAGAATTTAGTTGGGTCAGCCGCTTCTAAACTTTGTAGATTTTGTTGTGCTAGTTGTCGGTTTTCCTCTATTTGTGGCATACGACGAGCCATACGACTAATGTTTCTCATGAATTCTTGCCTTGTTTGAGGGTCGTATTCATCCATTCTGCGTTGCATTTCAATATAATCGGGATTTTGTTTACCCTCATACATCATTTCTGTACCCATGGCTGTTAATTCTTCATCTCCAAGTTCGGGCATAAGTAATTTTGCAGAAGGTATACCTAGATTTTCTACTAATTTCTGTTGTTGTTGGTCGGGGCGCATTAGTTGTTGAATAACTCGGTCAAATTGTTTTGCCTCTTGATTAAGACCGGATTGTAATAATCGGTCACGCTCTTGAATTAAATCTTCTACAGATGCTTTCAACAATGTAGACCAAGCATCTTCCATTGGCTCGCCTGTTCTAACTGCGGAATTACCTGTACCCATCGCTGAACCTGTGCCTGTTTTTGCACCTGTGGCTAAGTCAAGTAAATGTCCACGACTACCCGCCGGTCCACCTTGAAGTCCTATTTCACGCTCGTCATCACGCTTATTACCATCATCTAATCCTTCTTCCGTAGGTAATTTAGGACCACTACCCAACCCTTGTGATTGTTTTATTTTGATATGCTTAATATCTTTAAGTCTTGATTTTCTTTCCTCATCTTTTCTTTGTTTTTCTTCTCTACGCTTATCTGCGTCTTCGGGAGAAGTAGGGCTATATTTATCGCCGTCTTCGTTAGCCGAACCATACATGTGAGATGACTCGCTTCTTGGCGAGTACATCCTTGTATCCGAGCCACGACCCATAACCATTATTCTACCCCCATGTTTTCAGCCAACTGCTTTCTAATTCTTGTCCAAGTTTCCGGGCTTTCTTTGCTAAGTTCAATTTGTAAAACATTAATAGTTTGATTTACTTGTTGATTATCAGTTTTAGCCCCCCATTGGTCTTGGAAGCGAAGTAAGTCTTTTACCGTTTCTCTTACTTCTTTGTGGAGTATTACAGCATCTCTAACAAAACCATCTTCATGAACTGTACCTTCATCTAGTAGTTCACTTAATTTACTGTTTAATTTTTCTGCATTAGAGCGTAATAATTGAATTTCTTGACCTGCCGCTAATGCTACTTCGTATGCCGCAGTTTTTTGTACTAAAGGTTGAAAGTGGTGTTTCATGTGATTGTACACAGTTCTTTCGGCGCATCCTAACTCTTCTGCTATTGCATGAGTATCAGCACTTGCTTCAAAATATTCTTTTTCATATTCGGCTCTTTTAGGGCTTGAACAAACAGGGCATGAAGGATTAGCGGCCATGTGGTATTCTCCCATGTGATTACGGAAGTGTCTATCCGTAGTATTGGCTCGCCAGTTCATCATTTTGTCTACTTCTTTAGGTGTGATATGTCCGTTGAGTAATTGTTCCTCTATCTCATCTCTATTATCACTAGTGCAAAGTTTACAAGACCGTTTTACTATGCGTTCCGCCCCCTGCATGTACACTCTTATGCCTATCCCTTACAAAACGCTTATGGAGAAAAATAACTTGGAAAGTACTATGTGGAGAGCAAAGAGAGTAGCGGGTGTACCATTAAATATGCAAACTCTCAAAAGTTTAACTAAAGCCGCTAAAGATGTAGCATTAAACAATAGAACTCCACCGGAGTTGAAAATGTTAAGAGAGCAGGTATGTAACTCTTGTCAATTTGGAGGGAAAAGGTGTGATATGTGTGGTTGTTTTGTAAAAACTAAAATTAGTTTACTTAATTCAAGTTGCCCTATCGGAATGTGGCCTTCAGCGAGTGATGCGGGAATAAACACCAGTAAGCATAAGGAAACTAGCAAACAATCCAACCAAGAAATATGATATTGTAGATGATGGCATAGAGCCGCCTTTGAAAACTAGTATCATAGACATACATACTATCATTGATAATAATTGTACCATTATCATATCTACTATTACACTTCTATTTGGGTTTAATACATCTAATGTTGTTGCCGCAAAAGATTGCGGTATATACGAATTATAATCTTTATCTATCATTTTATCTTCCTCCTGTTAACATTGAACGAGCAAAACTACCTACTCCGCCACCTACTTTATTCATCATACCTTCATCTGCGAGTGCGGCTGAAAGTGCATTACCCATCATTGATTGTTGAGCAAAAGCGGCTAGTTGTTGTTGAGTCATTTCACTTTGATTTACAATTTGTTGTGCAGATGATTGTAAATTAGTGAACTGACTTGCTATATTTTCTGCACTCATAGTTTGTAAATTAGCAGGTAATGTAGTAGTATCCATTTTCATAGTGCCATCATCTTCATTAATTGTAAAAGTAGCATTTCTCAAAATGTCTAATACACTTAGAGTTACCACGCTTCCTATCATTTCAATAAGTACACCCATTTGATTACTTGCAATAAATTTTTCAATTGTTGCTTGTTGTTTTAACAACTCCATTTGAATTTCTATTTCACTTGGTGGTTGCATTGGTTGTTGCATAAATTGATTGGCTTGTTGTTGTCCACCAAACAAACCTGCTACAAATGGATTTGCTTGTTGTTGTTGACCCCACGGATTAGCATTCTGCATTGGCATTTGCCCTTGCTGTGACGGAACACCTAAATTTAATGTGTTACTATTTTGATTATTTCCACTTAAACCAAACATCTCTATCACTCCTTCGGAAGAGTATCTACCATATTTGTGTTTTGATTAACTACTTCTTCAACTTGTTGGTTTAACATGGCTTGAAAAGCAGGTGTAGGTTGATTAAACATAGCCAATTCATGTTGAAATATTCTTAAATCAAAACTTACAATAGTAATATCATTTTGATTTGTCATAGGATTAGTATAATACTGAATGTTAATTCCTTTAGTTTTTCTTGCATCTTTTTCTAATTCAGCAAAAAATGGCTCATATTTCTTCAACATTTCCGGTGTAGGGTCACTTTTCTTTATTGCAGTAATAGGAACTGTGACAATTGATACTCCTTTCTTAACTCTATCTCTAAGCCTTCTTGGATTTGATTCACTTATCTTATCTTCTTCTGCTTCCCACTTCACTAGTAAATGATACAAATGCATGTGTTCGGGACAAAATGTACCTCGCATTTTACGACCACTTGTAACCCCTTCACGAGCAACAAATGCTTCCGGTTCACCTGTTACAGAATTTTTCCAATATAAATCCCAAAGTGATTCTCCTGTATCTTCATCACATATTTTAGCATACAAGTTATCATATTGAATTAAATTAGCACAATCACAACCATCTACAACACANACATGACTTTGTTTGTTGTAACGATACTTTCTTCCAAAAAATAATCTAAAAGGATTAAATATACTTCTTTTAGTAGGTGTTAGAAGTTTGTATGCTTGTTTAATATCTTTTTTTCTCGCTTTATGTGGATTAGGATGTCTACTAGGATAAAAATTAACTTTAGGAACTTGTAAATCAGTTTTTTGAGAGGCTTCTTGCATAGCGGCTTGGGCAGTGGCTTGCTCAATCAATGCTCTATGAGTTAAAGAAGTATTACCCTGTTGACTTAGTGCCAACAACTGTGCTTGATTTACTTGACCTAAATTTGGTTGATTTCCACTGTTATACATTTTACTCACCTTTGTTCACTTCAAGATAAAATTTACCATTGTTACTTATTAATTCCCAATTAATTTTATCCCCTGCTTTAATGTTTAGTAATTCCGCCATGGCATTAGGAATTACCGTTCTTACACATTTTGTGTTTTTATTCACTGCTATAACTTTTGTTGTCTTTTTCATATTATCACCTATGTAGAAAGTAAATCTATTAATGTGGTTTCTACATTCCACCCTATTCTTGTAGCCATAAATGACCTTCTTGAAGGAATACCCGCTTTTTGTAATCTCACCAAATCATCTCTAAATGGGTCAAATACTTTATGTTCTCCAATTCTATTCTGTTGCCATAACATAGCGGCACTTTCATCAAAAAATCTGTCTGCTTTATTAGCAACTAACATAACAAGCCTTGGTNCATATTTTTTACCCTTCCATCTACTTTTTAATGTACGATACCTGTACTGTCTATTAATTATACAATCTACTAAGTATTTGAATCCGGCTATTTGTTGTAACGCTTCATCCCCACCTTTGAATGCTCTTTCATCAAACATATACACTACAACTTCTACTTGCCTAGCAACCATATCATCTATCCATAAAGACCAAAATCTTTCTTGGCCGCCTAAATCAGCAGAAAATACTACTCTTCTATCCCCCTTCCAAGATATACGCTTTCTTGTAGGTTTTGGTAATAGATATTTTCCAAGTAACCTCATGTGACTTGTTCTTTCTTCATCGGGTATTTCTTCCATTTCACCCGGTGTAGTCATATAACGGTCAAGTGTAGTTTTACCAACCATAGCCGCACCGTAAATACCTACTTTTCTTGGTCGCCAAGAATTGTATAAATTCTGCCCCCATACTGCAACACCAACTAAAGCAGTACCGGCAGGTTCGACCATTTAATCACCATTTACCCAACTTTCTACTTTGTTCCAAAACCATTCAACAGTGTTTTCCCATATTGAATCTCCACTTTTTAATTCAAAAGCACTAGTGGCAAATATAGCAATAATAACAAATAATAATGTTCTCAACCAACCTACACCTTTTTCATAATATGTATCTAACATATTTTGTGTGTGCATAGCCCGTAATGTTGCTTCTGTAGAATCATCAGTAGGCGTTTTAAAAATACGACCCAACTAACCACCTCATTTCTTTTTCTTAGATGTGGTTTCTTCTTCTTCTGTAATTCCAAGATTGATAGGTTGTTCTATTTCAGCATCATGAGTTGGAATACCCGGATTAAACTGTCCGGTATCGTATTGTGAAACTATAGATTGTGAACCACCCGGTACACCCCAACTTGGAGGCATCTTTCCGGGGTTTTGTTCCATCCATCGAAGTTCACGCTCAAGTTGTGCTTCTTGCATTCGCATTTCCATTTCAACTCTACGATTATCAAAATTACTTTGCATTTGTTTGTATCTTAATTCCCTTGACCTTTGCATTCCAGTTGCTCTTACCCTTTCTTGCATGTTTTGTTCAAAGAACATTTTAAAGAAGTAATAAGCAATACCTTGTACAAAGAAAGCGGCCATAGCGTATGTAAATCCATTTAACATAGCCGTTTCACTTTCTAACCAAAGTTCTGCGTCAAATATTCCTATGGCTAAACCTACCAACGCTGATTGGGCTAAAATTAGTCCCATCAATCTTATTTCTGCATCCGAGTCTTGTCCTGTTCCTTGCATGTTGCTCACCATTGGTCAATTTAATAGTCAATATAAACATTTCTATTGAATTATCACGATTATCATTTATCATATCATTTTTAATGATTATATATTATTATCATATATTGTAATAAAGATAATGATAACTATGATAACTATAGTAATGTTCCTTTGTCTTTAAAATGCCTTGCCCGATTGGTATGAGAGTCTTCCGGTACAATGGTATGGTCTTTGGTGTGACTCATATCCGGTCCACCCTGTCCCATAATGTTTCTACGCCTACGCTCACGGTTCAACTCTTCACGGTACTTTACTCTCTCCGGTGAAGATTCATACTTCTTATCATACTCTAACTTGTGTCGCTTGGCTTCGGGGCTTACACGCTCTTTGAGTAATTGCATAGCAATCTCCATTGGTTCGCTAAGAGTAAAGCCTGTTTCTTCACTAAATGGAATATCTTGAAATGTAGGTTTTGGAGAAACGAGAGTACGACCTGTTCTTCCAACTCCAACAATATCACTTGTTGGGTCGCTTGTAGACACTAATTCTTCTTTTGTACCACCTTCTCTTTCAACTATTTTTCTATCGGGGAATTTATCTAAGTTCTCATGTTCATCCATCATCATAGGGTGATATAACTTAGTATCTCTATTTTCAACTCTTAACTCCGGCTCAACATATCCTAAATCCATTCCTAAAGTTTCGGGAATGAGATGTACGGGCGGTTGTTTATCTAAATGTAGTCTATTTACAAAATCTTGTACTTCGGGGTCATTCATATCATAAAGTAATTCATCAGTACCATCACCCCTATAATGTCCATCAGCATTTAAATAACCTTCTAAATCTCTACCCGGATGAAATTCACGCTTCAACAACCGCATAGCAATTTCCATTGGTTCGCTTGCATTTTTTGCTTGCCAATTGTAAAACGGTTGAGTGTGAATTGGAGTTAGTGGGGCGAGATGTACCTTAGCAGTGCCTCCGTGTTTGTTTGGTATTTCTTGACCCGGAGATGACCGCCATGGATTTATACCCGTTTCTTGAGCATATTGGTCAAGGTTATCCTCAAGAGGTATGGTTTCATCTTGCGGCTCATATATATCCATCATTCTTTCCATCATTTCTTGATAAGCCGGACTGTTTGCACCCGTCTTATCCGTTTGTAATTCTTCTCTTGCACGACGAGCAAGTGTGTTACTTCCTTGAAGATGAAGTGGTTCTTCCTTGAGCAAACGCATAGCAAAATCTGCTAAAGTTATTTCACCTTTAAGCATTTTGTAATATAGTAATGATTGCATATCATTTTTGTAAGCACACTGTTCACACATAAATTCATGATTATCTATACTTCTAATTGGATTAGCCATCCTTCTATAGATTACAGGTGGTAGACCCGATTCACATCCCGGCATGTTACATACTTCGGGTGCCGGGCCGGAATTTTTAGAACCCATAAGCGGAGTACCTGTAGATACAGCGATTTCTTGTGGAGGATAATCTCTACTACCATAGGGTACTTCTTCTTTCAACAACTGCATAGCGATGTCCATAGGTTCGCCTGTGTATTTCATTTGGTCGGTTTCACTCATATTATTCTTGCACCAATCACCATACTTTTCAGTACCTTCGGCCCATTCTAAAATCTCTTGACACTCATGACTTTGCCAATCTTGATACATTTCTTTTATTTCATCAATATGGTCATAGTATTCTTCATGATTATTCATAGCATCTAAAATAATATTAAGAACATCACTTCTAATTCTTTCAGCACATTCACAAGGGCTTTCATAATTATCCATTGTCATATCTACCATAGGTATATCTTCTTGCATCGGTGTTTCTTCTTCAACACCCTGCGTCATAGGTGGTGCTAATTCAAGTTTGAGCAAACGCATAGCGATGTCCATTGGTTCGCTTGCGTTTTTCGCTTGCCAGTTGTGTTGAAACCCAGTTGCATCGGGAGTATTCATAATTTTGTAAGGAACATCAGTATCAAAAATAGATGCATCGGTAGGAAACTCTTGTGTATATTGAGGCGCAGTAACTTTTTGGTTTTCATCAAACATTTGCATAAGGCTTTGATTTACATATTCCGGGTTTTCCTTATTTCTCATTACAAAATCCCTGTAACGATTCAAAAAGTTTTCAGCAACTTCGGGGGGTGCTGTAGCCCTCAAATGATTATATTTGTCTGCATAGTTTTCATCAGTAATAAAAGTCTTTCCGGGCATAAACTCATCAATGTCCAAAAGACGCTCATCAATGTGTTCACCCATTTCACCATCTTCCATAAACTCGTATGCCGCTTGACCTTCTTTTTCATTTTGCGGAATAAACACATCGGGTGATATGTTTTGTCCAGTAAATTGTGGTTCGTAAAAATCTACAAGTCTTGATTTTTCTTCTTGGTTTTTATCAAACACACTTACAGGGTTGCCTTCGGTTTCACGCTGTCGTGTTAATAACTCTTGGAATGCCGCATCTTTTTCTTCTTGTGTTGATGATGTTTCATCCCTTGAGTATTCACGAGTACCCGTATCATAACCACTTAACCCATACAAAATATCATTTAATTCATCGTTGGACATTTCATGATATGGTTTACTTTTTAATAGTGTAGACCAAGCATTTTTCATTGGCTCGCTTGCTACTTTTGTGTCTATTTCATCTAAGAGTAATGGATTAGTACCCCTGTATTGTGCAGGTTGTTGCCATGAAGTATCTTGAGTATTTACATTTGGAAATTGTGATGCTATATTATGCACTTCGGGAAATCTAGTGGCTAACATTTCAAATGCTTCTTCTTCCGGTATGTGAAAATTATCTATATAGTGGTCTAAATGTATTTTAGCCCTCATCGCATTAACCGCATTATAATTTACGGGAATTTCTGCAAAATTTTGTTTTGGTAGTTCGCCGTAAATTAAACCTTCTCCACCTTCACTACCTGCCCCTTGTCTATCATTTCTCCAAAAATCTACACCATAGTCGTCATTTCTATTTCTAATACCTAGTAATGTAGGTTTATCTCTAAATGTTATATCTCCCGCAAAAACACCTAATCTTGTTGCAGGGTTTACAAAATAAGAATGTATACTATTTCGTGGTAAGGTCATGTCAAGTTGGGATTCTGTATGTAATCCGGGTATTTTTTTATAGTCATCTTTTTTTGAAGCAAAATTTATTTCATATTGTCTGTTAGCAGGTTTGTTTAGTAATTGTGCTTGATAGAAAGTTGGTTTACGCTTTTCGGGAATCCATCTTAAAGCATCTATATCTTCAATACTTAAACCTGCTTCTCGCATAGTAGGTAAAGTGGCTTTAAGCAACCGCATAGCGAGGTCCATTGGTTCGCTTTTTCTTCTTAGGTTATCAAGTGTAAATTGCTCAAGACCTTCCGGGCTTGAAGTCATTAGACTATCGGGCCTCCATTGTACAAACGGGTCATGTGCTTCTTCTACATCCGATACCTCATCTATTCTAAATGGTAAAGCATGAGTTTTACCTGTAGTATCTACATTAGATTCTGCTAATATCGGTGGAATACCTGCTTCCATAATATCACTTGCTAATTCTTGTTGATTTCTACCTAATTTTGTTACATTCATACTTTCATGAAATGGTGCTATTGCTCTTGCTACTTGAGCAAGTGAATATGCAGTAGTGGGTTTTCTGTTTAATTGAACTATATCATTTTCATCTAAATTACCATAAAGTATACCTTCCGGTTGGAAAGTTGTTGCAGTATGTCTTTGCGGTATAGGTGAATTACCAGTAAAACCATACAAATTAAGCGGTCTGTATTTATCTTTATTACCCCATCCTAGTTTGTAAGAATTTGGTACATCGGGAAGATGTTTTTCATGAAAATTACGATTTAAAGAATATAACTCGCCGGGATAAACATGTCTACCGTATAATGATTCACCTTGATTAGTGGTTAATGGTAATGAATAATTACGAATTGAATCTTGAAATCCTTTATTTTCTCTATTGCGTAATTTTCTTGCTCTTGCCGGTTTAACCCTCACTTGACCATCTAAACCGGCGATGGGTTGCATTCTTAACGAATGATAAATAGACGGTTTAGTAGTTACAAATTCTTCGGGCGCATCAAATCCAAGACTCATAGGCTCGGTAACTTCTTCTAAGTACTGCCTATGTTGGTCTGCTAGACTTCTTTTAAGGAGTTGCCAGTATTTATCGTCTACCATAATATTCCTCCTTTAGTTTATTTAGATAATTAATAAATTGGCCTCGTCTATTAAGACGCTCAGTAGCATCAAATACACCCGGTGCTGATGCAAATCTATCTCTTAAAGTATCTAAAAAGTTTTCAAACTCGTATGGTTTGATTTTTCTTTGTGTTACATCATCACTTCCAAATGGTAAAGCAGTATTAAATCTTTTAATTTGGTCTACAACTTTAGTTTTATTATCAAATATATTTTGTGCTAATTCTTTTAAATTAGGGTCACTTACAAGATTAATTTTATCATTCATTGACATAGCACTACCGTCTTCATTTAATGGAAAACCATGTTTATCTAAATTAAAATTTAATTTATCTCTAGCCTCTAAGTCACTTTGTGTACGATGAATACCATCATCATCGGGTTTTTCTTTTGGCATTTGTATTAAACTCGCTGTTTTATCGTCTAAATTTATGTTAGACTGTACATCTTGAAGCATAGGTAATTGTTCATTAAAAGATTTAAGTCCTTTAGTATATTGTTCTACTGCTCTAGCAAAGTCACTTTCAAAGTTTCTTGCTTGATGTTTTAAGGTTTTTAGATTATTGATTGTTTGGTCGATATAGTATTGTTTATTATTTCTTTCTAAATAATCATCCATCCATTCTTCTTTATTATACCCTGCCCCCATTATTTCATACATTTTTTCAGCACCATCAATTAATGATTCTTCATGAGCATATAAACTATTTAATTTTCTTTCGTTTCTTTCTATTCTATCGGTTATTATATTTCGTTTAATTTTATCTTTATTGTTAATTAATTTAAATAAATTTTGAAAACTTAAACTTTTAGGTCCTAAATCGGGTTGAAAGAAACCACTATTTACACCGTGACGAAGACCCTCGTTTGCATAGGACCCTCCTAAAATTTGTTGAACTCTTTGGTCTTCTGTGTATAAACCATCATTTTCTCTAGTAGACATAGATAAATTTCCTATAACAGTATCGGGTATTGTGTGTTGAGGCATTTGTATAGGAACTAATCTTGAAGGGTCTATTCTCGAATGAACAAAACCTTCATCTACTCCTTCTCGTTGTCCTGTCGATGCTCGTTGTTGTACAAAATCATCAATAGGATTTAAACCTCTTATTCCTATCATTCCTTTTGCGCCGGGTCTTTTTGATGCAACTACAGCCTCAAAAATATCTCTTTTTGTAGTTGGTGAAATAAAATATCCTGCTTGAGTAGCACCACTTTTTCCATCCACAGTTTTATTGTCAACAACAAATGGTTTTGATAATTTTAATGTTTCACGCTCACCTTCACCTTTATGGGGATTAAATGCCGCTATTAATCTTCTTATTACAGCCTCTTCATAACCTCTATTATCAGCATCGGTATTACTACCTACAGGTAAAAGTCCGGCACCCATCATTAAATTTTGAATATCTTCTCTATTCATTTGTTTAATGGCTGTTACAGGAGGTACAGCACCGGGTTTTATTGAGCCATCGGGATTTTGCCAATTTTCTGTGTGGTATGCAGGTATTACTTGGGGTAAAGTTAATTGAGTATTTGTTTGTAAACTAGGATGACTCGCTAAAATTTCTGCGGCACCTTCTTTACCATACCTTCTAACTAAATTAGCATAGTAATCTCTTGATGATTTATCATTACCTTCTGTACCAAAAGCCTCATCAAAATTTAAATTCACTGTATTTGTTAAAGTTTCACCTTCTTTGGGATACAATTTAAATTTTGCATTTTTATCGTATCCTCCCATTTCATTTGTAATTTGTCTAATTGCGTTATTTTTAGCATTTTCAACTGAATAATTAATATCAGTTATTGTTTGGGGGTTTGTATTTGCATTTACATTATTCATATAATCATCATACAAAAAATTTTTATAATCTTGTAAGTTATTTACAGAAATATTTTCTGCATCATCTAGTGAAGTTGCTCTTTCATTAATACTTGCGGCAATACCGGGTGCTAATTGTGAAGGGTCATAAGGTACGGTTGGAAATTCATCTACTCGCCCCATACCGTAGTCTTGTAAGGTGCGCTGTTGTTTGACGAATATCTTGCTCACACTCGCACCTGTTATGGGCGAAGTAGCGATAACATTTAGAATGCTCGCTTACTACGAGTGATATGAGCCGCCCTGTTGCTGTGCGTAAAGCCGCATTCTTGGCCCCATTATTATTNGCCGGGGCTAAAGCAGTTGGTGGTGCCGCATTAAGAGGTGCGGCTAAAGTAGGGGCTAGTAAATTAGGCCAAGTGGCCGTACAAGGCGCAAAAGAAAAATTTAAGCCTCAAAGTATGGCTCAAACAGGAATGGAGATGCAACAAAAAAGAGCAGAAATGCAACAACAAAAGAATCAAGCACAAATGTCATCGGCTCAAGATATGGCTGACAAAGCCAAAGCCGGTGCAGGTGTAGCAAAAGGAGAGTATGTCCATCCTTCTGTACAACAATATATACAATATATGTATAATGATTTAGACGGTAGTGGTAGACCTTTAAAAGAACCGAATAATTTAACAGATGGTTATTCGGGAGTTACAAGACAAAATATGGAAAATGTATTTACAGGTAATCGAGAAAGTGGGTATACTTCTGTTACAGAACCTCAAGAAATTCCGGCTCAAAATTTACCTCCTAAAATTGAA
>JGI25128J35275_1000270_pt1 | contig 16424 bp, 27 predicted proteins | sample ETNvirenome_2_60_FD_35275 | JGI IMG/M metagenome (IMG submission 35275)
ACTTTTTCCTAATTTCTTAACTAATAAATTAGAAAGTGTTTCTTCATACTTGTTCTTGTAAGAAGTCTTTTGTTCTTGCTGCATATCTAATATTCTTATGAATTGATTGCAGATATTTATCTTTTTATTAACCTTATGCAGCCAAGTATTGTTTTCTATAGATGGTGCTTCTTTCTTTACCCTTCTCTCCATAAAATTCATTTCATCAACAGCAATCCTTAATTCATCTCTAAGAACTGTTTGTTGTTCTGGTGTTAATTCATTAATCTTATCGACATGAATTATTTGATCTAAACTTATGCTTTTATAAAAAGCAGACATGGTGTAATTACAAGATTTATACATCTATTTTAGCTTAAATGATAATAAAGTTTAAAAAAAGGGGCTATATGCCCCTATATGTTTAGAAAGGAATAATATCCTCTGTTGTATCTACAGTTCTAGGTGCTGGAGTAGAACTTGTAACCCCAGATTCTTTTTCTTCTATGGCCTTAAGTGTTTTATAGTCTGGCTCTAGATTAATAGATAGATACTGTAATCCACTTTTAGAAGTATTAATGTAAGCACTAGCTCTTACAGTAACAGCGCCTTCTGGATGGTAGTCACTTCTTTCAGGTGTTGCCTTTTGTAAATAGGTACACATCTGTATGATGTCCATCTCTGTCATCTGCATAGTTCCATTGTATTGTGGATACTTTTTGCTAGGGTCATACTTATCGCCATATCTAGCCTTAAGGCTATCTTCTGTGGCTTTGAAAAGTGCAAGGTTTACTTTAAATTCCATAATTAAGTAATTGGATTAGATTGACGTTTAGCTAATTCGAGAGCCTCTATATCAGCTAACTTATAGAGGATTTTTCCGTTGATCATAATGTAATCAGGGGGTTTGCCCTCCATTCTCCATCGTGCAACAGAATTGACATGAACTCGCCATCGTTTAGCAAGTTCAGCCGGTGTTAAAAACTGATCATTACATTCCGTGGTCATCTAAAGTCTCCTTTACTGTCTCAGGTGTAACGTCTAAAGGTTGTATGTCTACAACCTCTTCGCTGGTTTGTACTCCTAACAATAGGTCAGGAATATATTGTCTGCCAAAAAATGTGGCAGCGCGATTACGCAGCATAAGTTCTGGCATAGATGTGTATTTAGGATTTTTAGTCCAACCTTCTAACCTAGCCATCTTCATAGATACTGCTGTACCTTTTACTAACTTTTGATCTGCTATTCTTTTCGCGACACATTGTACTTCTAATGTTTCGCCTTCTCCTTTGACAAGATAGTCGAAGTTTTCAAATCTACCGCAGCCCATAATCTGACTACTAATAAATTGGGCTGACCATGTAGGTCTACCATGAATAATGTTTAAATTTTGCATAACAGTTAAAGGACTAAGGTTCATTCTTTTGCTCATTTCCAATGCCACCAAACAATTAGGTAATCCTTTTTGTCCTTGATAGCTAGTTGGAACTAAATTAGATTCGCATAAGCTTTTTGCTTGTCTTTGTGCAAACTCAAAAGAATCTGTGTTCTTATAAATAGAAGATTCGCCTTCTACTGATTGTGTTGTGATTTCTGAAGTCATTAGTTTGTTCCTTTGAAAATATCAAAATTAGTAAATAAATGCGTAATATCTTCCCATTGTTGATCGCTGGGCAATAGCTCTAGAGTTTTAGGATTCCTTGCCCCTAAATACTTGTAAACTTTTTCTTCTTTCTCGTGAAAGAAAATTTCATCAGGTTCTAAATGTTTTGGAAATGAATTAGTCATTAGTAAAGTTCTACCTCCCCATGTAAGTTAGGATCATAATCTGGTTGTTCTTTCTTATCAGTCATCCAAGGTGGAAGACCAATAGAAGTTATTTCTGGTGTATAGTCTGGAAACTCATTAGACACCATTGCAGTTTGTATTTCTGGCATAAGTTGATCTAGTTCTTTCATTGCAAAATTAATCATGTCTCGATCTGCTCTATAAACTCCAACACAAAAAGGTGGTGTCTTTTCTATTGCAATAAAAATAAATTGTTCAGCCGGTAAACCAAGTTTTCGTAGTCCTCTTAAATACCATGCAAGTTGCAAATGATAGCCCCAATTAGCAATCGACTTTTGAAATCCTCTAGGACTTGCATCAGTTGTAGTTTTTACATCAACAACAATTTCTCCATCATCAGATATCCAATCTGGCCTACATTTACCCTTAATTGTGCCTAAATCATCCCAAAAATAGCTTAATTCTGTTTGTCCTTTGATATCGTAGATTAATTTTGCTGGGCTATCCATAAAAGATTTCTCCATCTCATACAGATTATTACCAAGCTCAGAATCAATAATAATTTTACTTTGATGTTCTTGCGCCCACTCTTTACCGGCTTTTGTATTAAGTCGCATATCTGCTGGTTTAATAACAAAATCAGTATCAAACTTATCTCGTTCTAAAAAGAATGCATGAACAGCAGTACCATCTGCCATTGCTTTAGTTTGTTTAACTAAATCATGGGTCAAACTATACTCAAACTGTTTTCTGTTCTTCTTAAACGTGCGGATATTAGTAGAAGATAGATGTGTTTTTCTGCCGTGATATTCAGCGTTAGTGATGATTTCTGGTTTATACATTGTCAATTCTATCCTTCCAATTGTTGTAGCCATCCTTGTGAAGCTTGTCTCCCCATCCAAGGAAAGTATCAAGCTCATTACAATCACAAATTTGTTTTAGTAAATCACTTGTCATTATGTTGTATAGTTTCTCCTCGCCAAATTTAAAAAACCCACTATCAACAGCAGAACAAAAACCTTCGTAATTATCTGTTCTTACATGAAGTAATAAACGATCTACTAATTCTGATTTTGTAAAATCCATTATTCGTACCACTCCACACCAAGATTGTTTTTCTTAAGCCATTCTTTGTTAGAAACAACTTCATTCATAATGCATCTAGATATAATCATTTTTGATTTATCACCGCAAAATTGATCTCTTGTAACTTTTTTTAAAAGCTGTTTGTCTCCATTAATAATTTTTTCTATAGTGTGATTCCATTTAATAGCTACTGATCTTTGCATAAGATCTTTTGCATCTTCTAAATCATCTCTATCAGCACAAGTAAGAGATTCTTCCAGTAAAACTTGAGCTAGTTTTTCTCGTTGTTCTTCGTTCATTAAAATAAAAAACTTGACTTCTTATATAACATCCTATATCATACGATAACAATTGTCAACATAATGCAACTAAGGGATTATCAAAATTTAGCAATCTCTAATGTGAGGAAATCGTATAAGGCGAGGCATAGGGCTGTATTACTCACTCTTCCAACAGGTGCTGGCAAAACTGTTATTTTTTCGCAGATAACAAAACTTGCAAAGTTAAAAGGTGCAAATGTTCTTATTCTTGTACACCGAAAAGAATTAATAGATCAGGCTGGCGATAAGTTAACTAAAGCAGATGTTAAGTATGGAATAATTGCAGCAGGGCATAAGGAATCTAAAAATAATGTACAAGTTGCCTCTGTGCAAACTTTAATAAATAGACTTAATAATCCTGATCAGTTTGATCTTATTATTATTGACGAAGCTCATCATTCAGTAGCTAGTTCTTGGCGTAAAATATTTAATTTTTATAGAAAAGCATTAAAGTTAGGAGTTACAGCTACACCTATGAGAATGACAGGTGCAGGTCTAGGAGAAATATTTGATAATTTAATAGTTGGATCTACTATTCCAGAACTTGTAGAACAAAAGTATTTAGCAGATCACGAAGTGTATGCACCACCAAATAAGCTTAATTTAAATAAAATAAGGACTATTAGAGGTGATTTTAGTAAAAAAGAGGTAGAAGATGAGCTAGAAAAAGTTGATATTGTTGGCGATGCTGTAGAAAACTATCGAAAGCTAGGAAAAAACAAACCAGCTATTGCATTTTGTATATCAGTAAAACATGGACAATATGTGACTAATAAATTTAAACAGGCTGGATATAATGCAGAACTTATTACAGGTTCTATGAAATCTGATGATAGAAAAACATTGGTAGATAATTTTAAAAATGGAAAAATACAAATATTAGTTTCTATAGATGTAGTCTCAGAAGGATTTGATGTTGAAGGATGTTATTGCGCTATTCTTCTACGTCCAACACAATCAGAAGCCTTATATATACAACAGGTAGGTAGAGTTCTTAGACCAGAACCTGATAAAGTTGCCATAGTTTTAGATCATGTAGGTAATACAAAACGTCATGGTTTTGTTGATGATATAAGAGATTTCGATTTAAATCAAAAGGCTAAAAGTAAAAGAAAAGGAGAAGTTGCACTAGCGGTACAAACTTGTGAGGTTTGTTTTGCAGTATATAAACCACAACCAATATGTCCTGTGTGCGGTCATAAAAAACAAATTACAAAAAGAGAAATTATATATGAAGATGGCGAGTTAGTAAAAATGAAAAGAGAACTTCTATTAGATCAGGGTGATCCAATTCTAGAGAGATCTACTGGCACGAGATTTTATTTTTATGCTTGGTCAGATGATACAAAAAAAATAGGATTTAGATTTAATTTAAAAGATCGTGTGCCTTATGCAAAATGTTTTTCAGAACAACAATGGAAAGAATTTACCTCAGAAAATTTGCATAATATTTTTTCAGATGACACAGATTACAGGCGTAAAACACAAACAGATATTTTTCTTAAATTACATCATTTAGCAAAAGTAGATATCGATGATATTGCAGTAATAAAAAGTGAACAGATGAAAAGAAAAAGGCAAGAAGAATGGCAATGTAAAACTCTAAAAGATTGGTACAAGCTTGCAGAAAAACGTGGACACAAAGCGTTTTGGGCTAAAAAAAGATGGGAAATGAGAAGAAAGAAAAAATCAAAAAACAATTATAACAACGAAAAATATTTTAACTTTTAAATTATGAGAAAAAATTTAGCAGATCTTAGAGGACAATTAGTTGCTTGGAAAGGTTGGGAGACTAACTCACGCCATAACAATACTTGGGCTTGTATTTCAAAAGCTACAGTTACTCCTTGGCGTTTTAATATTCCAATTCAAAAATCTTTTACAAAAAATTTAACTAAAATAGATCACTTTTGGCTTACTTGCGATCAAAAAAATAATATTCAACAAGAGTCTATGCAATATGAAAAACTTGGAGGTATTGGGATAGTTAAGTCTTATATGAGAAATGATGGATCTATTGATTACACCATAAAAAGACCACCTTCTATTTATTGTATTGAGAGTATTATTACTAAATTAAATGACACTCTTCATCAATTAGCAGATAAAGAAAAAATTAAAGCTTTAAAAAGCATTAAAGAATTAATAGATGATCACAAACCAGAAAATCCAACCCTCTATTCAATGCTCACAGATTTTTATGGCTTCAAAAAAGAAGTTTATGATGAGTTGGAATTTTTAGAATCTAGTTATTCTTTGACTATCAAAGCCTTAAAAACAGTCAAGATGAATGGTAAATGTAAAAAGTTAGATCTTTTAGAAGTAAAAAAACAAAAAAAACCAAAAACTAAAGGATTTTAATAATTATGAAAAACTCTGCTATTTTATTATTAGATTTTATAATCTCAACTTTGTCTAATTCAGAGACAAAAATTCAACAAGAAATTCGTATTGCTCTTGGACAACGATCTGATTTGCGCTTATTTCGCAACGAAACTGGAAAACTTCCAGATCCTAGAACAGGCAGATGGGTTCAGTTTGGATTGGCAAAGGGTAGTTCTGACCTTATTGGTTTTAAGACTGTCAAGATTACTCCTGAGATGATAGGACAAGATATTGCTCAGTTTGTTTCTATTGAAATTAAAACAGAACGTGGCAAACTGACAGATGTACAACAAAATTGGCTTCAAAAGGTAAAGAGTTCTGGCGGCATTGTCGGCGTTGCTCGTACCGTAAAAGATGCCTTGCAAATTTTAAAAGTCTAATAAGGCTTTTTTTTATCCCTTACACTTATGCTTGCTTTAAATTTAGATCGCAATGAATGGCGATCCTTTCTTGACATCCTTGGAAAAGATATAAAAACAGTTAGGCTTAGATCTTTTTTTCCAAAAGGTCATCCATTAAAAGCTACAGATCATGGAAAGAAATCTCATGCTGATGGAGAATGGATACATAGAATGCAATCAGAAGGGCGTGGTGTTTATATAGTTGTTAATGATGGCGGCGATACTGATAGTGAAATAATTGCTTGTCGGGCGTTTTTTTGCGAATGGGATGATCGACCAAAAGAAGAACAGCTTTGGGCGTGGAAAGAATTAGGACTCCCCGAACCTACTATCCAAGTTGATACTGGAGGTAAATCTATACATAATTACTGGGTCTTGAAAAAAGTAATAGACCCTAAAACATGGAAGCCTATACAAGAAAGATTATTAGATCATGCTGATGCTGATAGAGCATTAAAAAATCCATCAAGGGTTATGCGCTTGGCTGGCACATATCACATGAAAGATAATGGGAAGCAAGGTGGGATGACCAAAATTATTCATACATCAGACAAAAAATATTCTTACAAGGATATTGAATCTTGTTTGCCAACACTTAAACAACACGAAAGAGTAAAAAATTCTGTTTCTTTTGACGAGTTTGAAAAAGCACCGATGGATGTTGTAGAGAAAGCATTATTCTGTATACCGCCAAGAAAACCAAATACAAACACCTACCATATGTATCGCAACATCTTATGGGGTCTGATAAAAGCTTGCGAGGATGCTGGAAAATCAGCCGCAGATGCTGTCGCATTAATGAAAAACCATTCGCCAGATTGGGGAGGGATAGATCAAGTTGCATATTCTGGAGGTTCACAGATAAATGCTGGGTCTTTTTGGTACTTTGCAAAAGAAAATGGATTTATTATTCCAAAAGTAATAAAAACTTTTAATCCAGAAAATCCAAAAGAAGAGGTAACAATAACAATTGATAAAATGCAAAAAGTTGATGCTAATGAATTATTAGCAGAACTTGAAAGCATCCCAAAAGAAAGTCCTAATGCCTTTAGATACAATGTTTACACCCAACAAATACAACTTGGAACTGGCAAGGATGCAAAAATATGTGAAGGTAAAAGGTCGATTGAAAGATATTATTTAGAACTAGCAAGGCAAAACAAGAGAGTTAGTAAAGATGTTGCTTTTGATGTAGTTGTTCAAGTTGCAAGACAAAATGAATACAATCCAGTAACAGATTATTTAGATCATGTAAGTAAAAACGTAGCTCCAGCTTACATAGATAGATTGGCAACAACATATCTCAGGCCAGAAGATGCTCATTTATCAGAGCCAACTTTGTACGATGAAATGCTACGCAAAACTCTCATCGCAGCAGTAGCAAGAGCATATGATGAGGGATGCAAATTTGATAATGCCTGTGTAATTATTGGAGATCAAGGCGCTAGAAAATCTACATTTTGGTCAGTTCTTGGAGGGGAGTTTTTTAGCGATGCCTTACGCGACATAAATGGTAAGGATTCACTTCAAGTACTGGCAAACTCTTGGATTATGGAGTGGGCTGAATTGGAAGCTATCACAAACAAAAAAATGGCTGGAGATATAAAATCTTTTCTTTCACAATCAACTGATGTTTATCGTGTTCCCTACGGTAAAGTTGCAGAAAAATTTAAACGTAGAGGCATCATCGTTGGAACATCAAATAAAACTGATGGATTTCTTGTTGATGAAACCGGTAACCGCCGTTTCTGGTGTATAAAAACTTCCCGATCAATTCTTGATCCAATAGATTGTGAAGGATTACTTGAAGAGAGGGATGCCATATGGAGTGCTGCGTGTGCTTTATATGATCATGGCAGAGGAGAAAATTTACGCCTTAGTAAAGAGAATCAAATTGTTGTTAATGAAGAGAATAAAGAATATATAATCGACAATCCTTGGAAAACTGTTATTCAAGAATTTATTGAAAGACCACAAAATCATAATCGTGAATTAACTACAGAAGCTGTTTTAACTGAAGCAATAGAGAAACCTGTAGAACGTCAAAATAGATATGATCAAATGCAATGTGCAAATATTTTAAAAGAATTAGGCTATGAAAAACGCCGTAGAGGAGGTAGGGCTGGTCGCAAATGGGTCTACATTCGAGACTTGGAACGTGTCTAGACCTGTGTACCTACCTAACGGAGGTATGGACACGCTGAAAATGACCGCAGCCCAACTTATTTCAGCCGTGTCTATACTTACCCTACCTTTTTATATATATTATATATTTTTATATATATAGGGAGCTATAGGGGCATATATGGCTATATAGCGGATAAAAACGTAAAAAAAAGGAAAGTGTTAAAACCGGTATGGTAGGTCGGTCACGGTAGGGCGCAGTCTCATCATGTTCTTGCGCTGTTATGGTTTAATGCAATAATAAAAGCAGTTCTTGCGAGGTTATAGTTTATGATTAATCTTAAAATTGATACAAATAAGTTTATACGCAAGCTTAATGGTTTACAGTTTTCTGCTATCCCAGAAGCTCAAAAAAAATCTTTATATAAATTTGGTTTTTTAAATAAAAAAAAGTTACGTCAAGAGATGTTAACTGGACAAGGTAAGTTTATGAATCCAGTTCCTCTGACCTTGGCATCTCCTCTCTATAAAGTAGAAGATCAAAGTTCTATGGTCTTTTTTATAAGGTCTAATTTACCTAAAGGAAATAAACCAAGTAAATATTTAGCTCCTGTTGAATATACTACAGGCGGTGTCAATAATGCATATGAGACAAGATTTAGTTATTGGTTGAGAAATTACTCTGGTTTATCTGCTTTAAGTAATAAATATGCAATACCAGTAATGAAGAGTTCAGCAGTTCAAAAAAATAAATATGGCAATATGAAGGCATCACAATATAGTGCTGTGAAAAATGGTTTAGAAAGATTTGCATCTGGTGCAAAAAAAGCTAAAGGTAATCAATATAGTTATTTTTCTATTCCTTCTAAAAGTGGTAAAAAAGCTTCAAGAATTAGACCAATGGGTATTTATAGAGTTAAAGGAAATAGCCTTGGATTGTTATTTACATTAAGCAATAAGAAGCCAAAGGTAAAACAAAAATTTAAGTTTGTAGGATTAACAAAAAAGTTTCTTGAAAAAGATATGCCGGCTATTTTTAAAAGTGAATTAAGAAAACAACTTGCACAATTTAAGTAAATTATGTAAATTGTTTACATATACTTTATTTTACACCTTATGACTGACATCAATTTTCCCCTCGAAGAAAAACTCGCCGCAGAGATAGTTAGGGCGAGTCGAGCGTACTACATAGGAAAACCTATTATGTCTGATGATCTCTTTGACGAACTTGTTAATAAATTGCATAGTGTAAATCCTAATCATAAAGTTTTTGGAAAGCCCTATGGGGGCGATAGCTTATTATCCTTGGATAATTGCCGTTTAGAAGAATGGTATCGCGGAAAACGTAAAAATACATCACTTGTAATAGAACCAAAAATAGATGGCGTTGCTCTTGCTCTTGTTTATCAATCAGGCGAGCTACAGAGGGCATATACAAGAACTGGCAGAGATGTTACAAGATATGCCTTAGAAGTTCCTGATATTCCTCTTGAAGTACCACGCCTTGGTCAATTTACTGTTAGAGGTGAATTATATGCATTTAACGAATTTAGCCCTAAGTCACAAAGAGTAGCTGCGGCGCAGCTTCGTAGGATAGAACCAGAATGTTATTTGCTTAGTTTTATGGCGTTTCAAATATTAAATAGTCAGAATGATCACAAAGAAAATTTAGCAACGCTTGCTAGCTATGATTTTAATATTGTTCCCTATGTAGAAGCCAATACATATGATGAGGTTAAAAAATATCACGACAATTGGTTAGATAGTAAATTCTTTGAACACCTACCAACAGATGGAATAGTTGTAAAAGTAAATAGCAGATCTATACAAAAACAACTAGGACAATCCACAAGGTGTCCACATTGGGCTGTTGCGCTTAAGGGTTAGTAGTAATATTTAAATTGTAAACATTACACCTTACACAAATGTCAAATTCTTATGTATCAGGATGCGGCGCAACTGTCGAAATCATGGAAGGTTGCGAAGCTGCTTTTGATTTACGTCTAACGATAGAAGAAATCAAGATCGTTCTTATGGGTCTTAAAAAAAGACACAAAAAAGCTAAGACAGAAAAAACTCAAAATAAGTTTCAGCTAAAGATCGATGAGCTAGAAGATTTACTAGCTAACTTGCCAGAAAAAGCTCCTTGGCAAAGAGAGCTAGATACAGGTTTATATAACTAGGAGGATAATAATGAAACAATCAAAAAAAGAAAAATGGATAGAAACAGAAAGCAAAAAAGCTGTTCAGATTCATTGGGATAATATAGATAGGATAAAAAAATTAGAAGAGGAAATCTCAACGAAACTTTATCGTATTTTTTATTTTCATCATTCATACAACAAGCTAGAACGTCAAGATAATTATGACAAATACGATTTAGGTATGGATCTAATAAGAGATGAGCAAAAAAAATTAGCTGTTGAAATAGCTGATTTACAAAAACAAATAGATGTTAATCCGTTTGAAAAATCTGTTGCTCTTATGAGGAAGAATAGTAACGAAGAAATGCTTGCTAAAAAATACGATAGGTTATTTTCAAAGGAGTCTAAACCAACAAAGGAGGAATTAAATTGACTAACATTCAAACCAACATAGGAGATCTTAAGAATCAGCTTCAGCAATTGCAAGAAGTTAATTTAGCGCAGATAGATAGAATACAAAACTTGTTAGAAAAAATTTCTAATCCAAGTTTTGATAAGTTGTCATATCGTGAGCAGTATGACCTTAAAAGTTCTTTGTCTGATGCTGGTAAATTTATTAGAAATTATAGTAGAGAAAGCAGTTCTAAGTTAGATCATTCAGCTTGGAAAATATTTAATTATTGTTTATTTAATAGCTACGCAGAACGTGAGCTAGACAAAAAAGTAAAGATAGAAAGTGTGCAAACGTTATCAGCTAAAGATATCCCTTACGATATTTTTAGACTGATGATGGAAGATGAGTCTATATCTCAATCAGAAAAGAATGATTTGATTAGAGAGAGAGGCGATAAAAGATATAGAGTTAAGGAGGTGTAATTATGATGCCAGCTTGGCAACAAAAAAACTTAGAGGCGTATCTTGATATTGCTTTTAAACATGAAAAACTTGATCGACATAAGGTCGAGTTTATAAAGCGATTCTGTGACAATCCAGAGAGGCTAATTAAAAAATATCCTTTAATAAAAAAAGGTTATATAAAATGATGCCAAAAGGAAAGTATTACGAATATCAAGTTAAACGCGCAGCACTTGATGATCGTTTTTTAAAAGATGAATCATATAGCGCTCTTGACTATAAAAAAGATTCTTTGGAATTAGATCTTAAATACGAAAATTACATCACACCAAAAGGAGATTAAACAAATGCCTATGAGTTTATGCGATTATCCAATTCGCACAGATCAAATGGATCACGATTGGAAGTTTAGAGTTGTTTTCACTATTGATTGCGATTATGAAGAATTAGTAGAAGCAATTGATTTAGATTATGTAAGAAGAGGTAGTGATTTAAAAGTTAGTTGTTACACCGATAGTCAAACAGAGCTTGAATCATGGCTTGAGCCAGAATATGACAAATTCTGTGAAAATGTTTTAAATCCAGAGTTGGCAGAGTCTTGCAGTTTTGCAACTGTATATAGAAAAAAATGCCAGAAATAGCACATCAAAAACAAATCAAAGACAAGATGGCTAAAGAAGATGCTTGGAATCTTTTTGGCGAATGGTGGAAAGATATTGACATTGACATTAAAAAAGCAATTGTCAAACCAATAGATTATAGAACAGCATCGAATCTTATAAAAAGATATGAATGGCTTCAATGTATGCCAGCTATGGTCAAATATTGCTTTGGTATTTATTTTGATGGCAATCTTGGCGGCGCTGTCGTCTACAGCACCGAATACATAGAAAATTTAGGTCATTGGGATAAATATGATTACAGCGGAAAAATAATTCTTTTATCGCGTGGTGCTTGCGTACATTGGTCACATCCACATAGCGCATCTAAGCTTATTACTAGCTCCATGAAGATGCTTCCGGAACATTATAAGGTTGTAACAGCAACAGTAGATGAACACGCCGGAGAGATCGGTACAATATATCAGGCGTGTAATTTTCACTATATTGGTTCAATGCGTGAAAATAACCCTAATGTTAATAGCCGCGATAATGATCGCTTTGGCGTAGAAATTAAGGGTAAATTATATAACGCAAGATCTATGCGTCAAAAAATTGGTAGCCAAAAAAAAGAAGATATATTGCGGTGTTTTCCTGACGCAAAATTTGTACCGCAAACATCTAAAAAAAGATATTTTTATTTTTTAGGAAATAAAAAAGAAAAAAAATATTATAAAAGTCAAATCGAAAAATTTATAAAACCATATCCAAAAAGATGAAGTTCTTGCAAGGGTCTGGTCTATATCACACAAAGTTCTTGCGGTATATCGGTTTAAGGGGCATTGTTCTTGCAAGGTATTGGTATATAGAGCAAAAAATTACGGCGGTTTCTCGGTTTAAGGTCAAAAATGGTGCTGTTCTTGCAAGGTTATGGTTATAAGCCCTTGGTATCACAGGGTTTTTTGGCTTTTGTCACACACACAAAATCACACAAAAAATGCCAAAAACGTAGTCATAGCAAGGGATCTCAGCGATTTTACACACATTTTTAAAAATATGATTAAAAAATATAATTTTAGAATTTTTTAAAACTCAATAAATGCTTATTGCGAATAATTCTCAATAAATAAATAATGGTTTTTTAAATATTTTTTTGCATCAAAAAAATAAATAATAATTTTTTGATAATTTCTAAAATTAAAAATATTATTTAACCGGCCGCAAAAAATGCGCCGGTCTAAAATTAGCTTTTTATATAGGGATAACGTAAACGCGGCCAATTAAAAAAGCGGCATATAATGCCGCGAAATTAGCGCCGATATAATGCAAAATTAAAAATGAAAAATTATCTTTTATTTTTATGGAATTAAAAAAAGTCGGCTATGTTTACGCCTCTTTTAATCAACTTAGTTTTAAATTAAGGGATTATTATCAATTTGAAAAAATAAAAAATAATACTTTTTATGGTTTTAAAGTTGAAACAAATAAAGATATTAATTTTATTGTTAAAGCTAATGAAAAAAAATTTAAATTAGATTTCTATAATAATTCAGATTTTAGTAAAGAAATTTATTTTTCTATTTTTGGATATAGCGCCGGCGCGCTAGCAAAATTTCAACAACATACAAATATAATGCCGTTATCAATTCGCGAATATGACGCGATAAAAGGCGGCGCGCCTTATCAAGTTTTTAAAAGTGAGGTTTAAAAAAATGAAAAAAGAAACAAAAAAAGACGCGCTAATAAATTTAAGCTTATTATTTTTTATGAAAAATAATACTAAAGACGAAAATTTAAAAGAATTAGCGGCGCATTTAATCGGCGAAATAATGGCCGATCATAAATTAACCGATAATGATATTTTAAAAGTTTATAGAAATTTAAATAAATTTATTAATAGTTTTGATAATGAATAAAATAATAATGCTTATAGGCGCGGCCGCGTCCGGTAAAACTACCGCCGCGCCAAAAATAGCCGCCGAGAATAACGCCGTTATTCTATCGACTGATAAAATGCGCGCGGAATTATACGGCGCGGAACATATACAGGGTTATTGGCCGGATATTGAAGCGCTACTTTATAAGCGCATTAAAAACGCTATAAAAGCCAATAAAAATATTATTTTAGATAGTACCCATTATAAAAAAGAATATAGAGCAAAAATAATTAAAAATTTTGCGAAATATTCAGAATTTAGCGCTTATTATTTTAATTATCCTTTTGCGCTTATATATAGCCGCAATAAGCGCCGCGCGCGCCGCGTACCTTTTGAAGTATTAGCGGCAATGTATGAACACTTAAAAAACGCGCCGCCGTTATTATCTGAAGGTTTTAAAACTATCAAAAAAATGTATGCCAATTAAAAAACCGTCACAGTAACCCGCGACATATAAAAAAGGCGGCCTTAATATAAAAAATGAATATACTTTAAATTTTATTTTATGACTAACTCAATTGAAGCCGGCAAAAAAAAAGCTATTTTATGGCTAACTCAATTTTCAACTGTTCGCGGATGTTCAGAAATTTTAGTTTATAAGATGTTTAGAAAGTACATCAAAAACGAAAATGAAGCCATTAAGGCCGCTCAAGAGTTTATTGAGACTCAATGCGAAGTTAAAACAACTTCAAAAAAGTTATTTAAAAAAGGCGCTTTTTTAAATAATGATTATTCAAATTTACCTTTATAGTTATTAACGGCTTTAAGATATACAACACCTTAAACGCCTTTCAACTTGAAAGGATAGAAACAATTAATAAAGCGCTTAAATAAAGCGCTTTTTTTTTGCGCGTTTTTATAAAGACAGTTTCATTACTGTCACACTATGCCGCGACATATAAAAAGCGCGCCTTTAATATTTAAATTGTACATCTTACATTTTTTTAAATGTCTATTAGTTACACCTTACACCAACAAAAAAAAGCGCCTAAGTTATCACCACGCGCAAAAATGGCTTTAACCAACTTGGTTAATCAAAAAATAACCGACTTAAAAGAGTTAAGCCACGTTGACGCGGTCGGCGCGCCTACTACCGGCGAATGGTTATTAATTGCAAAATTTATTAAAGGGAACTATTAAAAAATGGCTTTTATTTCACAACAAGATAAAAAAACACTAGCGCCGGCCATTAAGGCAGTTTTTAAAAAATACGGCCTTAAAGGAACTATCTCTATTAAGAATCATATGACGTTATGCGCTAACGTCAGCGCCGGCCGCCTCGATTTATTAGGCGCGGCCGCCGCGGTTAGTAGTTTAAGAAGTAGCGGCTACTATCAGGCGAACCCTTACCGCGCTACTAATCAAAAATATAAAGATATTAATAAAGATATCTTTAATTTTTATGAAGACTTAAAAAAAGCTATGCGCGGCGCTTTATGGTTTGACAAATCCGACAGTATGACCGATTACTTCCATACAGCCTATTTTATGGACATTAACATAGGCCGATGGGATAAACCCTATAAGCTATTAGCTTAAATCTTTAATACACCTTAACGGCGCTTAAATGCGCCTTTTTTTTATACTATGTACCTTAATTCTATTAAAAGGCGCTTAAATACGCCTAACGACATTAAAAACCTTTTTAATGATTATTCCCTAAGTATTAGCGGCCTTATGACCGGCGCGGCTAGTAATGCCAAGATCGCAAAAAACGCGCGCGCGGCTATGCCGCCGGCGGTTATTCTGCACCATTTACCAGATAAACAAATCAGCGCGGTTATTAATTCAGATAACGCCGCCGACACTATAAACCGCCAATACATCGCGGAATTATCCGACTTATCAAAAAAATTTAATTTAACCGATAAATTAAAAAATTATACCGGTTGCCCGTATAGCTCGGCGGGTTGCCGCCGCTCTTGTTTGGTATTCAGCGGCCGGTCTAACATTTTTAAGGCGGTACAATATGCGCGCGGCCGCCGTACCTTGGCGGCTATCGATAGGCCGACCGCCTACGCGCGCGGCTTAATTTACTCAATAGCGCATCACTATAAAAAGGCCGGCGGCGCTCTATCGGTACGCCTTAAGGGAACCGATGAAAACAACATACACTTTAAAAAAATAAATCTATCTATTAATGAAATAAATAATATCAATTCTTATTATGGATTAAATATTATTTATTCAGATAAACCGCGCGTAATTAGTGAAATTTTTAAAAATGATTCCATTATCTGGTATGAATACTCAAAAGCCCCGTTAACCTATTTAAACCGACTTAAGGCGCTCGGCGTTGACGTTACCGCGTCACTAGTAGCCGATAGGCCGACCGGCGCGGCGGATGCTATAACCGCGATAAATGCCGGCTATCGGTTAGCGGTTCCGGTTACCTTAGATAAGGCCGACCGGATANCGCGCCGGGTTATTATCTCGGATAATACCGGCCGCCGCGTTGACATACCGGCGCGGTCTTTTGATAATTACGATTATAGGCCGGCCGATCCTATAAAATGCGCCGGCATTCTTAAAGCTAAAAAAAGCGCCGGCGGCGACATATTAAGCGCCTTTTTTGTAGCTGATAAAATAGGCCGTCAGCATATCGGCGGCGGTACTATTGAATTAATTTATTAATTCATTTTTAAATAATTTAAGGCGGCATTTTAGCCGCCTTTTTTTATGCTTATAATTAGCGCTAATAAATAATAATAAATATCTGCTATAAGTGCAAGTAATGCCGCTATAAGGCGGCCTTTTTTGTTGCTAGGTATGTTAAGCTATAAAGTAATTTTTAACGGCCTTAAAT
>JGI25128J35275_1000271_pt1 | contig 16399 bp, 9 predicted proteins | sample ETNvirenome_2_60_FD_35275 | JGI IMG/M metagenome (IMG submission 35275)
ACCTACACGTAGGTTATGAAAACAATATTGGCGATCTCGCCTACTACCTTCAGGGTGGTAAAACTATTAACGCTGCAGATGGCGTTGATGCAGAGTCTAATTTCTCTGGAAAAGTTGGAGCTTCAGTCTCTGCGACAGAAAAGCTTGGTCTTTATGGCGAAGTATCTTTCTCGCAAGTAGAGGATGCTGACAATACATATGGTACAAAGCTAGGAGCTAAGTATTCTTTCTAATGGCTCAACAATCTACTACTGGTTTCGGAGTAGCACACCCTGTGTCGTACTCACCAAAGAATACAGATAAGAAAGAAGAGAAGAAAGAAGAGAAGTTCGATGAAGATATTTCTCTCGAAGAAGCTCTTTCAACTTTGTGAAGAAAATAAATGAACTATGGGTAGTAGTCTTCGGACTGCTATCCTTTTTTATTTTGGTAGAAGGAGCACACCTCCACTACCACAGGTCAGAGACACCTCAGTGTCGGATCTCTGACTGATTTGGCTCTTAGCCCTGTACGCAGGATACCTATTAGCCGTCTAGACGGTGGGATAGACCACACAAATGATCAAACAATTTACGTACGTAAGAAAGATAACAATACAATTTTTTATTAATCATGGCACAACAAGCCTCAACAGCTAATGCCAATGGTCCTATTTATGGAGGTGCTAATAATGGTGCTCTCACTAATGCTGGAACCGTTGACGAAAGGCGAGCCCTTTACCTTAAGCTCTTCTCAGGAGAGATGTTCAAAGGGTTTCAACACAATACAATAGCTAGGGATCTAGTCACTAGACGTACCTTGAAGAACGGCAAATCATTGCAGTTCATCTACACAGGACGCACAAAAAGTGAATTTCATATTCCTGGTCAGAGCATACTTGGTAACGACGAGAAGACTCCTCCAGTAGCAGAGAAGACCATCACAGTTGATGATCTATTAATCAGTTCAGCATTCGTTTACGAACTTGATGAGACTCTTGCTCACTACGATTTACGTGGAGAAATCTCAAGAAAAATCGGTTATGCTTTAGCTGAAAACTATGACCGCAGAATTTTCAGAGCTATCTCTAAAGCTGCACGTCAACCTTCTCCAGTCACTATGTCTGGATTCGTTGAGCCAGGTGGTTCAGTAGTTAAAGTTGGTGCTGCTGCAAGTACAACTGCTGCAGACGCTTATAACGCTGGTCACTTAGTAAACGCATTCTACGATGCTGCTGCAATCCTTGATGAAAAGGGTGTTAGTGGTGAAGGTAGAGTAGCTGTTCTTAACCCAAGACAGTACTATGCACTGATTCAAGATGTAACTTCTAATGGTTTAATCAACCGTGACGTACAAGGTACAGCTTTACAGTCTGGTAATGGCATCATAGAAATCGCTGGTATCAAGATCTACAAGTCAATGAACATTCCGTTCTTTGGTAAGTTTGGTACTAAGACAGATATGAATCCACGTGCTTCAAATGATAACGAAGGTTCTTTCGTTGGTGAAGCAATGGGTGATCAGGATCAAGCTGCTAATAGTGGTACACCTGCTGGCGGACAGAAGACTACAAACAACTATGGTACAGCTGCTAAGTTTGCAAACTCATGTGGACTTATCTTCCAGAAGGAAGCTGCTGGTGTTGTAGAAGCTATCGGACCTCAAGTACAAGTTACCTCTGGTGACGTTTCAGTGGTTTACCAAGGAGACGTAATTCTAGGTAGGTTGGCAATGGGAGCTGACTTCCTAAACCCTGCTTGTGCAGTTGAACTCGTAGCTGGTATTGACGTTTCTTCTAACTTCAATAACACTGCTGTTTCAAACGCAAGTTTTACTTAATTTATATATGGGAGTCTTTATGGCTCCCTTTTTTTTTACTAGAAAAAATTTCATGGCTACCAAAACAAATGAACTCGATACCGAATTATCCGCAGTCAATTCTATACTGGGAGCCATCGGTCAATCTCCAATCACTCAGCTAAAAGATACAACAACTGGTTCTTTAATCAGTACTAACCCAGAGATATCATTTATATATAATATTCTTACAGAGTGCAATCTAGATATACAAAGTGAAGGTTGGCATTTTAATAGTGAAGAGCATGTTGCTTTTACACCTGATCCAACAACAAAACATATTGCTGTAGCAAGTAATGTACTAAGACTAGACGTTACTAATGGTTGGCAGAACAGGACTATAGATACAATAAGGAAAGATGGAAAGCTTTGGGATAAGGTTAATCACACCTTTGAATTTACAGGTGATCTTTCTTGTGATGTAGTTTACCTATATGAGTTTGAAAACATACCTCCAGTCTTTAGAAGATATGTTATCTATAAAGCTTCAGCTAGAGCTGCTACACAGTTAATAGCTAATCCAGATTTAGTTAAATTACTTACTCAACAAGAGGCTTATGCAAGAGCAGCTTGTATTGAATATGAAACACAACAAGGCAACCACTCCATGCTTGGATTTACAGATAATCAAGTTTATCAAACCTATCAACCTTGGAGAGCACTTGCGAGATGACAGGCATAACACAAACAATTCCTAATTATTATGGTGGTATTTCTGAACAACCAGATTTCAAAAAGAACTTAGGTCAAGTAACTAATGTAGTTAATGCTATACCTGATATTACCTATGGTTTATATAAGAGGCCAGGAAGTAAAAGAATTAGTTCTTTATCTTCATTAACTAGTGGAGGTTCTTTCTTTCATTACTACAGAGATGAGGATGAAGGTTCCTATATTGGACAAGTTAAGGCAGATGGAGATGTAAAAGTTTGGAGATGTTCAGATGGTCAGTTAATGACTACTACATGGGGATCAACAAATAGTGCTAATCAAACAAACTTAAAAGCATACCTAGCAACCAACACTCCAACAGACTTAAGCTTCCTTACAATTAACGATACGACCTTTGCTACAAACTCAACAAAAGTTATAACTAAAGATGGTACTACAGCTAGTAGTTCAGCCACTCATACAGCATTTATTGAGTTACTTAAAACAGAGAATGGAAGGCAGTATGCAGTAAACATTAATGATGTTTCGACAGAACGCTCATATAAAACAGCTACTCGTGTAGAAATAAGCAGCACGACTACTGGTACGAATGACAGACCTGCAGCTGGAGCACCAGATACTGGTCATTGTCCAGGGATAGGTACAGAAGTTTTCGCGGTTAATCATGCAAGTAATGGTGCTACCAATCTTATCTTTAGACTAAGTGTTAGAGGACAACAAGGACAGTCAACTTCTTATGATACTTCATCAGATCATGGTGATGTTTCAAACACAACAGCTGACTATGGTTGTACCTATATGGATGAAGTCATCCTTCTACATGGTGGAAAGGATTGGAATCTTAATGACACAGTTGATGTAACACTATCTGGTTATAACTATCGAATTAAAGTCACTGCAGTTGAGACTACAAGGTATAAAGCAGATGTTGGTGGTTCAGCTAGTGCAGGTTTATGTAGACCTGAGCCAACACCTTTTGATTCAGATACAGCAGTAACAGCTTCAGCTATTTTAGGTGGTCTTTATACACCACTCAACGGTATATCAAACATCAGTGCAGAAGTTATTGGTAATGGTATTTACTTATCAAGTGCTTCCGTAGCTTTTAATGTTCAGATTGTTGAAAATGATTTGATGAAAGTCATTACAAAGACAGCTAATGATATAAGTGATCTACCAACTCAATGTAAAAATGGATATATAGTCAAGGTAAATAATAGTAGTGACTCAACGGAAGATGATTACTACTTAAAGTTTGAAGGTGAGAATGGTAAAGATGGTAAAGGTACGTGGGTAGAGTGTGCAGGTCCAAGTATTAATAATAATTATACTGCTGACAGAATGCCTCTTACTATTCAACGTACAGGTACGACTACATTTACAGTTGATAGGGCTGACTGGGGTTCAAGGGAAGTAGGAGACGATAATACTAATTCCTATCCAAGCTTTATTAACGAAACTATAAGTAAGATACTATTCTGGAGAAATAGGTTAGTCATCCTTAGTGGAGAGAATGCTATATGCTCTAAACCTGGAGACTTTTATAACTTCTGGAATACAACAGCTTTAGCAGTAAGTCCCACAGATAGGATAGATATTGCTTGTAGCTCTAGCTTTCCTTCTAAACTTGTTGATGGTATTCAAATTAATAATGGATTACTTATCTTTAGTACAGATCAACAGTTCTTATTAACTACTGATGACTCAGTGCTATCACCTGAAACTGCAAGGCTATCTAGTGTAGCTACTTATAACTATAACCAAAAGGTATCACCTATATCATTAGGTAAGACTATAGGTTTCCTAGATAGTAGTGGAGCTTATAGTAAGTTCTTTGAAGGTGCTAATATATCGTCTCAAGGTGAACCAGATCTTGTTAATCAAACTAAAGTAGTACCGAGATTATTACCACAAGGTGTAGATTTATTAGCTAACTCTAGAGAAAACGGAATTGTATTATTTGGTAAAGCTGCTGATGCAAATGTCATTGGTTATAAGTACATCAATGTAGGTAATGAAAGGTTACAGTCTTCATGGTTTAAATGGAAACTAATAAACCCATTACGTTACCACTTTATTGTAGGTGATTCTTACTTCTTCTTAGATGATCAAGATTATCTACAGGAGATGAATCTTGTACAAGCAAGTGATGACCCAAGTATTACTCAAAATGATGTTAATTACTTACTACATTTAGATAATTGGGTAGCTCTTAGTGGTGGTAGTTATAGCTCAACCACAAGAAAGACTACGTTTAGCAACGTATCATGGGCTGGATATAGTACATCTAATGGAGACTTAGCACTTACCAGCTCAACAGCTGGGAAGAACTTTGTTAAACCAACTATTGATGGTACTACACTTACAGCTGATGGTGACTGGACTGGAAATATCTACGCTGGTTATCTATATGACTATCAAGTAGACTTTCCTAGATTCTATGTCTCTAAGAAAGAAGGAGAGTTTTCAGTTGGTGATGTCAATTCATCATTAATTTTACATAGAGTTAAGGTATCTTTTGGACGTATAGGCTTATATGAATCTATTTTAAAGAGAGTAGGTAAGACTACTTTTACAGATGAGTATGAATCTACCCCAGCTGATTACATAGAAGCTACAGATGCACCCTTCCTAAGTGAAGATATAAGGACAATACCTGTATATGAAAAGAATATAAACATTGATTTTAGTATTAAATCCACTCACCCTGCTCCAGCAACCATAAGGTCATTATCTTTTGAGGGTGATTATTCACCAAAGTTCTACAAAACTGTATGAAAATCATAGATAATTTATTATCTGAACAAGACTTTAACATTATAAAAAAAAGGATTATCTATAACCCCTCTTTCTATTGGTCTTGGAATCCGCAAAAGGTTTTTAAAGGTGATGGTCAAGAGACTTTAGTATCAACTATATACAAAGGTCATAAGCCACACCTTGATGATCACTTTATAACATTACATACTTTCTTTGCTGCCCATCTAGACGTTATAGGTTGGCATAGAATCAAAGTTAATTGTACTTGGAAAACTACTACCTATAAGGTAGATGGTTACCATAATGATTATGGTGGTTTAAGTGATGAAAGGATAGCTAATATGAAAACAGCTATCTTTTATTGCACTACTACAGATGCCCCTACTGTATTTGATGTCCCACATGAATCAGTAGATTGCATAGAGAATAGGTTAGTTATCTTTGAAGGTTCTAGGAGGCATAGTAGTACCACTCATACTGAAGGAAACGAAAGAAGAATAGTTATTAATTTCAACTACTTTTAATGTCTAAATTTATTCACCCAATAACAGTTAAGGCTGCTAAAAGAGTAGCCTACAATTTGCGTCCAGATGACCGTAGAGAGGTCGAAGAAGGTCATGGGCTAGATCCTATGGAACACCTTGTTTGGGCGGCTAGAAACGACTCCTGTGTGTACTTCACCGTGCCTAACGGCAAGACTGCCGGAATGGCTGGAGTCGATCCTAAAGATGGTTTAATCTGGATGTTATGTACACCAGAAATAGAAAAATATCCACATACTTTTGCTCGTGAATCTAAAAGGTTTATTGAAAGCAGAAGAGAGAAGTTGTTGTGGAATATCGTTGATATACGAAATAGAGTTCACCTCAAACTTCTCAAATTTCTAGGTTTTAAATTCTTACGTCAAGTAAGACATGGACCTAACAATTTATCCTTTATAGAGTTTTGCCGTGTGTACAGGAAGAGCCCAGCACAAAGCTAATGTAAGACAATACAAAAGAGATATGGCTCAAAGAGCTGTCTCTTGGAGAAGTGCTTCCAATATTTGGAGCATGAAGAATGACCAATACGACATCAATACCAGAGAGAATGTCAATGCATTTAGTCGTTACATTGGTTCAACACAAAGAAACTTTGGATTAGAAATCCAACAGTTTATGAAAAGTAATGAGACTTTATTCAGAAGTAATGTCTCTAAAACCCCAGTTAATGAAGGTAATCGTTCCTCTTCATTTGGAAGATCAATGAGGTTATCTCAGTTATATGCTGAGGGTGCAATGAAAGCCAACTTAAGAAGAGCTGATATTCAACAAACAGAAAAGCTAGGTGAAGGTTATAGAAAACTATTAACTGCTCAATCTCAAGAAATGGGTAAGAGAGGTTTTGGTCCAGTTCCTACTGTTCAACCTGCTAAACCTGTTGGTCCTAGTTTCTTAGATCAAGCAGTAGCAGTTGCAAGTACAGCCTTGTCTTTTGTTAGTAGTGTTCAAAGTATTGGAGCTGCAGCTGGAGCACAAGGAGCATTCTTTGGTAACCCTAAAGTTGGAGCTGGTTATAATCCTTCATCTTTTGGAGGTAACAATGCTTATAACACTGCATTTACACCTTCATTCACTGCCAAGCAAGCCTTTGGAACTGATTTAAGTGGAGCGTTTAAATACTAATGACACAAACTCCATTTAAAGCCTTTAACGCTGAAGAGAAATTTGATCCAATTGAAAGCTCAGGTGAAGGTTTAATTAAATCTGCTAAGGAAAACCAAGATGCTTTCTTAGCTTCAATAGTTAAACGTAATGCAGATTTATTTAAGTATGAATTAGAAGAAGCCACCAGAAAAGATCAAAGGTTTAACAAACTAGCTGAGTTGTCTCAGACGGCTGCTAAGATAGCCAAACCAATACTAGAAGCACAAACTAACGAGAAGTATATGGAAGGTGCTGAGGCGTGGTATAACGCTTCTGCAAAGAACCAAGATATCTTACAAGCTGAGTTTGATGCTGAAGAAGATATAGATATAGAGGAAGATACAGTTCATGGAAAGATCGTTGAAAACTCATACAAGAATAATGAGATAGATATCTTCCTTAAAGAGGAGTTATCTAATTTAACTAGACGACAACAGACTGGATTCTTAAGAGCTATGTATCAAGACAGAGCACAACAGTATCCAATGTTTCTTAAACAGAACTCCATTATTCCAGTTCAAATACAACTACCAGATGGAACCTTTACTCAGAAAACTTTAGAACAAGCTGATAACCCTAATGAATATAGACAGATAGAGCAACGATTATACAGGGCTTATATCAGACCTTTTGCTACTCATGAGCAAGCTGGTGTTAATAAGTATCTCTATGAAAAGATGAGAGAACATAACAAGGCTAATTACGACGAATGGTATCAAAAGAAAACAGCAGCAATGAAAGCAGATGCCGAAGAAAAAGCTGTAAATACTGTTTTAGATTCTGTTCAAAATGGTACTCATGGTGAAGAGATCGTCTCTTTTTTTAATAAGTATCAGGCTACACATGGTGGAGCACAGCCAACTAGAGACTTTATTCTTGGGAAGTTAGAAGATGAGATGAGAAATGAAACTTTTGGTCAAATACAATTAGACCAATTAGGTGATCATCCTGTTGAAGCTAGAGATGGTAGTGGAACAAAACCATTCCGTGAAGTATTTAAAAGAGACTTTCTTAAACTTGAACGTAAGTATGAAGAGATCAAAGCAGAGAACGCTTCTAATAGCCTTCGAGAAACAGAAACTATTAAGCAAGATGAACAAGTTAAATGGGAACAATTTGTTTTAGAAATGGCTAAGAAGGGTGAGACGATTCATGATGCTCACGAGAAAATAGCTCAAGAGGCTTGGACTCAAAAAACAGGTGATAATGGTGAAGCTCCGTATTTAACAAAATTCAAAACAGTTGAGGAACGTCAAGTAGATGATGATGTTGACTTTTTAAAACAACTTAGATCAAAAAAAAAGTATATTGAAAGATCTGATTTAGAAGGCATGTCTTACAAGGTGTATGACAAAGTAAGTTATATGCTAAAAGAGGATGAAGACGTAGCTAAAGCTGCTAACACTAATTCAAAAACTGCAAAGAAAATGATTGGTAGTTATGCAGGTAGCAATATGAAAATAACTGAAGGAGAAAGGGAAACAAATCATAAATACCAAGAAGCTGTTTCTAATGCTATGGAAGATTACTACGAGCAATTAGCAATACATGTAAGGGCAGGTGAACCAAATGCTCATAAATTAGCATTAGATCATGTTAGAGATAATTTTTATCTTGATGATCCTCAGAACGCAGAAAATAGTCCATATCGTAAATATGTAAAACCGACTTCAAATGGAGTAATAGTAACTAATGTACTTGAAGGTCGTAAATCATTAGAAGAACATATCTCAAAACAAGATAAAATTAATTACTTGTCTACAAATATTTTACCTAATAGTGAATCTTACATAAAAGAAGGGATAGCTTTTAGTAAAGGTGTTGGTGATATACCTCACTACTATAGAGCTATAGCCTCAAGTATACCTAACCTTACAGCTTGGGATATACTCGATGCACAGTTAAAAGCTAGTGGCATCAAGGAGGGTTTAGGAGAGAAGCACCCAATTGACTCAACTTTAGAAATTAAAGGTTTAGAGGAATTAAAAAAGAAACTTTTATATAAACCAAATACTGTTTCAACCACTCAAGCTAAATATGATACTGAGGATGCTATTAATCAAACAGATAAAGAAGATGAGGAAGACACTTCATCTTATGTCTCTGTTTGGAACTCAAACTCAGAATTAATGTTTGCAGGTATAAAACTACAAACGGCATAAACAATGGACGAAGAACTCAATCCTACGGGAGAGAATGAGAAATTAAGGCAAGACATTGAATTTACTGAAAAGTATTTACAAAGAATGAAGGAGTCCCAAGGGGCTTCACAACAAAAAGAGGAAACACAACAACCTCAAACTACAGATCATCTAATGGTAGATGGTCAAGATTTAAGAAATCATCCACAGTTTGAAGAGCTAAGGCTTGATATACCGTGGAGTAAAGAAGAAGAAAACGGTAAGTATCCACTTGAGATCTACGATAGAGCACTAAATGAGGACTCTGAGCCTGACGGAAAGATTGATCCAATCGACAATCCCTACGCTATCTGGATTAGACGTAAACATGCTTTAACTGAAGAAGGTCATGCTGGTATAGAAACAGCTAATGCTATCAAGAAAGGTGGTTTAAGACTTGTCTCTTCTGTATTAACAGCACCTGAACGTTATCTAGATATGGCAACAGGTGAGATGCAGAATATAGGTGGTCAACTAATAGATAAACGTACTAACAAACCTTACACACCTGATTGGGACCCACTAGGAGATATTAAAGATCCTTGGCTTAACTCATGGTGGGGAAACATAACTCATGGTGCTGTTAAATATGGAGTTGGTGGTGCTTTAGCTGCAAAGATTCCAGGCATAGCAGGATTACCTGTTGGGTCAAAGTTATTAGCATCTGAAGGTTTAGTTGCTGCTATATCTGAATATTCTCAAGGTGATAACCTAACTGGTCAAATTGCTGAAAGAGTACCTTGGACAAGAGCAGTATTCTTAGGGTTAGCCAGTGGTGATTATGATCATCCTCTTGTATTGACATTTAAAAATGTCTTAGAGGAGATGGGTTTAGGTAAGTTATTTGGAGTTATAGCAAGTAAGTTTGGTGCAAGTGATTACGCTAAAACTAAAGCTGATAACGTAGATGCTCAAATAAAAGAGAAAGGTAAGCTTGAGTTAAAAGAAGAGTTAGAGTTTGATAAGACTCAACGTAAGCTTTTACCAGGAGGAACTGTAAAAGGTTTACTACCTGAATCACCTTTAACAGAATTTAACCCACATAGATCTGGCTTTAGAGGACATAAGAATAAGCCATTCTCTCAACCAGGACAGGGATCACCTGCTTCTACTGGAGAACCTTTTGATATACATAAACAACTTAATCGTACAGAAGATTGGGGTAATGAATTTGGTGGAACTGATTCACCTATGACTCCAGTAGCGGCTCAAAGAGGTGCTCAGACAAGTGGTTTTGGTACTAAATTCTTAAGAGAACAAGCTAAGAAATTACTTAGTGATAGTCAGTATAAGGGGTTGATCAGAGAAGCTAGAGAAAACAAACAATCTTTTGAGCAATTATTTAGACCAGCTTTCAGACGTTATCAAGAAGTAATGGGTAGACATGCTACAGCTACCAGTACTGAAGATTTTTGGAAACCAATTAGTGAAAAGAAACCTTTCCAAACAGGAGATGGTGTCGTTTCTAAAAACTATAAAGCTTGGGCTATGGAAAATGTAGTCGTAGCTGATTTAGTTAATGGTGCTTTGTTTAGACAATTACGTGATTTAAATATAGCTGCCAGAGAATTAAGGGATTCAACAGATGTATTTGCTGTTGATGGTTTAATGGATTCTGTTAGAGACAGACTTACATTTGGTTTAGCCAATGTAAAACGCTCTAGATATTTAATCTCTACAGAATTTAGTAAGTTAAAAGGTCCAACTGGTGTATTAACTCCTAAAGCACAGAAAGCAATTAGAGAACGTACTGTACAGCTCCACACTGAATCAAAAGAAGCTGTAGACATGATGATGAAGATGCTCAAAGAGGGTCAAACCGATGAACTAGCTGAAGCAGTAATGGATGTATTCTCTATGCAGAATAAAGTCCAAAACTGGATGGACTTTGATAAGTGGATGGTACAAAAGCTAAGAGGTGGAGAGTTTAAAGGGAAGGTTAAGACTGGTCAAATGATTAGAGAGATACAAGGTGTCTTTGTTAACTCAATTCTTAGTGGTCCTAAAACACCATTGAGAGCAATGATTGGTACTACAGCTAACTCATATCTCAGTTCCTTACATAACCTAATTGGTGCAACAATGAGAATACCCTTCACAGGGGACTTTAGACTTGCACAAGCAGCTGCTAGAAACACTTATGGAATGTTTGAAATACTTCCTGATTCATGGAAAGTATTTAAAGCAAGCTTAAATTCTAACTTTGGTAAGAATGTAGATAACTTAGAAACTAGGTTCTCAAGTAGACAACGACTAAATGACCAGAGATTTGAAGCCTATGGTCAATGGGCTGAGACTAGAGGTGAATGGAATGACAAGATGGCTTTCCGTATAGCTAATAGTGCTAGATGGTTGAATGATAGAAGATGGGCTACTTGGTCTCCAAGAGTACTTGCCTCTACTGATGAAACATTTAAGTACATCATGGCTAAAGCTAGGTCAAAAGAACTAGCATTTACCTCTGTTTATGATGATGTAGCTAATGGAAGGTTTACTGAGATAACTCCTGAGTTATTAAGAAGAGCTGAGGATGTTCATTACAATAGATACTTAGATGAAGCGGGAGATTTAGATATTACTAAAGATCTATATTTAGATAAGAAATTTAAAGAAGCAACCTTAACTGAAGATCTATCAGGTTTCTCAAAGAGACTTGAAGGAGTATTTCAAAATACACCTTGGGCTAGACCTTTCTTCTTATTTGCAAGAACAGGTGTTAATGGTTTGAAGATGAACATGAAAAACACACCTTTACTTGGTGCGTTAATGAAAGAATCAAGAGATATTTTGATGCACTCAGGTGATGATTTTGGTGAGTTAGCTATGAAATATGGTATTGAGAATGCTGATGATCTAGCTAGACAACGAAACCTAATCATAGGTAGACAAGCTATGGGTAATACTATAGTCATGATGGCAGCGGCTAAGTATCTGGAAGGTGGTCTGACAGGTTCAGGTCCAGCTAACAGGTCACAACGTCAACTATGGGTAGATACAGGTTGGGAAAGAAATACAATTGAACTTGGAGGAGTAAGAGTAGGTTATGAAACATTTGAACCTTATAACACTATCCTTCAAAGCGTTGCAAACATTGGAGATAACATGCAACTAATGGGTCCAGAATGGGCTGAAGATAATCTATCTAGACTAGCATTTTCAATAACAGCATCACTACCTGATGTAGTTAGTAAGTCTTATATGCAAGGTTTATCTCAGTTTGTAGACTTATTTACTGCTGATCCAGGTGCAAGTGTAGGGAAAATTGCTGGTAACTTAGCTAATAATACTGTTCCTTTATCAAGTCTTAGAAATGAAGTAGGTAAAATTCTTAATCCAAGGATGAGAGAATTAAATAAAGGTATCTTTGATTCAATTAGAAATCGTAACTTATCATCTGAACTTTTAACTTTAGATGGAGGTCTACCTATTAAATCTGATTTATTAAATGGTGATCCATTAAGGGATTGGAATTTCTTTGAACGTATGTGGAATGCTACAAGTCCAGTGACTTTAAGTTTAAAGCCAAGTAAAGGTAGAACACTACTACATAATAGTCAATATGATTTAAGACTTTCAGTTTTATCTACTCCAAATGATGGTCCATCTTTGGCTAAAGAAAATGTAGTTAGATCTTTATTCATAAAAGCTATTGGTGATACTAGGGATAGTAAAGGTAGAAGTTTAGAACAACAACTTGATGCACTTGCTGAAATGCCAAGTATTCAAAGGTCTGTTGACATCATGTATCAAAACATGAGAAAAGGAGATTGGAATGTAGACCCTATGAAAGGTTATCTACATAACGACAGAATAAAAGCTCTCTTTAATAAAGCACGGGATAAGGCGTGGGCAAAAGTTTTACGTTCAAATCACCCTGATGTTATCAGAATTATGCAAGAGCATAAGCAACAAAAGATAGATACTAACAAGCTTAGAAATAAAACATCTACCTATAGTGCAAATGTAGAAAAGGTAAGACAACTAAATAACCCATAAACCCACCATGACAAATAACAACATGAACAAATGGCCGCAACCTATAAGGATAACGGCGGGAGTGTAAATGGCTCTAATAAAGTATTTACTTATGACTTCCCCGTTCTACAAACTGAAGATATAAAGGTTGCTCTTAATGGAGTAACGCAAGCAACAACTAAATATACGCCATCACTTTCTCCAGCTAACATAACTTTCAATAATACTAGTGTTGATAGTTCAGTTCAGGAATCAGACGGATCTCCTAAAAGTGGAGTTACTGTTAAGGTTTATAGAGAAACAACGGTTGGTAAAGCATCAGGTGATGAAGACCCTAAAGCTGTATTTGCAGCTGGATCTTCTATTCGTGCAGGTGATTTAAATGCTAACGTCGAACAAGCTTTATTTGGTATTCACGAATTACAAGACCAAGAAATTCGTAGTGAACAAATAACTAATGAAACGATAGTTAATACTGATATTAGTCCTACTGCAGAAATAGATGTAAGCAAATTAGCAGATGGATCAGCTAGACAAATATTACAAACAGACTCTGCAGGTACTGGTGTTGAATGGACAAGTAATGTAGACATCCCAGGGACACTTGATGTAACTGGAGCTGCAGATATTGATAGCACATTAAACGTAGATGGCAATACAACTGTTGGTGGAAACCTTGAGGTTTCAGGTACATTTGATGTAACTGGTACTTCTAACTACACAGGACAGCAGACAGTTCCTGGTGGAGCACTAGTTAAGAATATAAGAGTTGGTCTTGATGGAGCTTCAGAAGTCAGTACAAGTAGCGGTAATTTAACTTTAGACTCAGCTACTGGTACTGTAGCGGTTGACGATGCATTAACAGTTGCTGGATCATTAACAGTTACTGGTACTACAAACTTAGCTAACGATTCTATCGGTACTGCAGAAATAGATAGCTCTATTGTAGATGGTAATATTGCAGCTGGAGCATCTATAGCTCATACCAAACTAGCTGGAGCAGCTGGTGGTAAAGTACTACTAGGTAACTCTAGTAACGTTGTTACTGCTACAACAGTTAGCGGTGATGTTACTATTAATAGTTCAGGTGTTACATCAATTGCGTCTGGATCAATAGTTGAAGGTGATATAGCAAATAATGCTGTCACAACAGCGAAGATAACTGACTCTAATGTAACAACTGCCAAGATAGCAGCTGACGCAATTACTTCAGCTAAGATAGCTGACGACGCAGTTAGTACTGAGCATTATGCGGCTGGTTCAGTAAATAATGCAGCAATAGGAACCAATGCAGTTAATTCCGATCAAATAGCAGCAGATGCTGTTACTACAGCTAAGATAGCTGCAGATGCTATAGACGGTACTAAACTTGCAGATAATGCTGTTAGTGCTGAACATATAGCAGCTAACTCAGTAGGTGATTCTGAAATCATATCTGGAGCTTTAGATAATAGGTATTATACAGAAACTGAACTTAATGCTGGTCAACTAGATAATAGGTATTATACAGAAACAGAATCTGACGCTAGGTACTTCAACGTAAGTACAGGTGACACTATTAAAGATGGTGATGCCTTTCCAGATAACGATACAACAATAGCTACAACTGCTGCTATCAATGACAGGATTATTGACCTAGTAGACGACGTTGGTGGATTCGTACCTATAGCAAATGAAACATCTTTTCCTAACGCTAACCCTGACGTTAATAACGGCACTGGAACTCTTGTATCTATTAAAGCTCTCGCTAGTAACCTCACCTCAAATGGAAGTGGAGTGGCAACGATTGCTAACGGTACTGTCGGTAACTCAACCGTCACCATTACTGGTTTAGCTAATAGCACAACATATGCTGCTAACTTTGGAATGATCGTAGAAACAACTACGACATTAAATACTTATACATTCCATAGGCAAGTACCTATAGCTACAGAAGTATCAACAGTAGCGGCAAGTATTTCTAATGTTAATACCGTAGCTGGAGCTGTTGTCAATGTTAATGCTGTAGCTGGTAACGCAACAAATATCAACGCTGTTGCAGGTAACAATTCCAACATCACATCCGTAGCTGGAAATGCTTCTAATATTAACTCTGCTGTTAGCAATGCTTCTAATATCAACTCGGCGGTAAGCAATGCCTCAAACATTAATACAACTGCTGGATCAATAAGCAACGTTAATACAGTTGCAGGGTCTATTTCAAACGTCAATGAAGTTGCCACTAACATGGGTAGCGTCAATGACTTTGCAGCTAGATATAGAACAGGAGCTAATAACCCAACATCAAGCTTAGATGTAGGAGACTTATTCTTTAATACGTCTGCTAATGAACTAAAAGTTTATAACGGAAGTGCTTGGCAAGGTGGTGTAACAGCTAGTGGTAACTTTGCATCAACTACTGGTAATACGTGGACTGGAGATAACTTATATAACGATGGAGTTAAAGCTAAGTTCGGGACTGGATCGGATTTAAGTATTCAACACGACGGTAGTAACTCATTTATTTCTGAAACTGGTACAGGAAATCTACTTCTATCAACTGATTCTGGATACATACAGCTCCAAAAAAACACTGGCGAAGAAATGCTTAAAGCTAGTGTTGATGGGAATGTAGAACTCTATTACGACGACGCTAAGAAGCTTGAGACAAGTTCAACGGGTGGTATCCTCCGTGGCACTATGTGGACTGCGGTTGATAATACTAAAATTGCTTTCGGAACTGGAGATGACCTACAAATCTACCATGATGGAACGGATAATCTAATTCGTAATATAACAGGTAATTTATATATACAAGTTACTGGAACTAATGAAAAAGCAATAGTAGCAAAAGCTAATGGAGCCGTAGAACTTTATTATGACAACTTTAAATCTTTTGAAACACACGCTAATGGTATTACAGTTATTGGTCCAGAAGGCGGTGGAGGAATATTAAGGCTATACGGTGATGAAGGTGATGATAATGCAGATAAGTGGGACTTAAACGCAAATACTAACGGCACTTTATTAGTACGAAATTATGCTAGTGGTTCTTGGGAAAATAGTATAATAGCCACTGGTAATGGAAACGTAGAACTCTATTACGACAACGCTAAGCATTTTGAGACAACTTCAACAGGTGTGTCTTGGGGTACGACTAGGCTACGTTGTGCTGACAATGGAATGATTGAACTTGGTACAAGCCAAGATTTACAAATCTATGCAGACGGATCTAATTCATACATTGCTCATAACGGAGACGGTAATTTAAGAATATTCTCTGGCGGTGCTGAAAGTATTAGATGTACTGAA
>JGI25128J35275_1000275_pt1 | contig 16308 bp, 33 predicted proteins | sample ETNvirenome_2_60_FD_35275 | JGI IMG/M metagenome (IMG submission 35275)
AATATGGGCAGACCCAGACTTAGCAAGTTCAAAGGCATGAAAGCTGGTGTGGACGCTAGAGACTGGAATACCGCAGCAGATGAGATGGTTGACTCCCGGTGGTACACACAGGTTCCTAATCGCGCACGGCGTTTGGTAGACCGGATGAGAGCTCTTGCAGAAACGGATTAGTGTGTTATAAGAACACCTGAGAGTTAATGCGGAGTTATCAGAGTGGATGAGGTTTATTTTGCGGAGGCTGTCTTCCGCATAGTTAAAGAAAGACGGCAAGCTATTTATGATTTGTTAATTTATGACAACGTAAGTAGCATGGAGCAATATCGTGAGCTCATGGGTAATTTAAAAGCCCTAGATCATGTGGAACAGGAACTCAAGAGCCTGCTAGATAAACAGGAGCGAAGTGATGATTGACTTAGAAGCTGCATCTGAAGGTGTGGCAAATCTATCAGAGGCTTACAAAGAGCCAAGCGATAGAGTCCTAGACCCCGAAGCCATAGGGGGTTCTCTCTTAGAAAGAATGCCAGATCCAACAGGATGGCGTATTTTGGTCTTACCTTACAGGGGTAAGGGCAAAACGGATGGTGGCATTTATCTTCCTGACACGGTTGTTCAAGAGCAAACGGTATCTACACAGGTAGGTTACGTCCTGAAGGTAGGTTCGTTGGCCTATAAAGATACAGAAAAGTTTCCTACGGGAAGTTGGTGTGAGCAGGGGGACTGGGTGATGTTTGCGCGTTACTCAGGCTCACGCTTCAAAATAGACGGTGGGGAAGTTCGTATTTTAAATGACGATGAAATATTGGCGAAAATTAAAGAACCGGAAGATATTCTTCATTTCTAGGAGAGATAAATGGCAGAAGAAAAACAACAGATTGAATTAGATCTGGAAGATGAGCAAGATACAGAAGTTGAGGTTGAGGCAGCCAAAGAAGAAGAGCCGCAAGTAGAGGCTGCAACAGAGGATCAGTTTGAAAAAGCTGAGAGTAACACTCAAAAACGTATTGATCGTTTGACTAAGAAAATGCGTGAAGCAGAGCGCCAGAAAGATGAGGCGCTTCGGTATGCACAAGGTGTTCAGGCGGAGGCCGCACAGCTTAAAGATCGCATGAACGCGATGGATACGAATTATGTTAACGAATACAGCAATCGTGTTACCAGTGAGATGAGCACTGCTGAAGGTGAATTGGCTCGTGCTATTGAAATAGGCGACACAAACGGTGTTGTGGAAGCGCAGCGTAAAATTACTAGGCTTGCAATAGAGAACGACAGAGCCGAGCAGGCAAAGGCTCAACAGCAGCGTTATGCACAGCAGGCGCAGGCTCAAGCACAGACTCAAGTTCAGCAGCCCATGCCGCAGCAACAACCACGTCGTCCTGATCCAAAAGCAGAAAGTTGGGCACAACGGAATGAGTGGTTTGGCACGGATGAGGCCATGACATATGCCGCTTTTGGTGTTCACAAAAAACTTGTCGAAAATGAAGGGTTTGACCCGCAGAGCGATGAGTACTATAGTGAGTTAGACAAGCGTATGCAGAGCGAGTTTCCGCATAAGCTTAAAAACGGGGAAAGCAGACGGCCCGCTCAGACCGTTGCTTCCGTATCCCGATCATCTTCTGGGCGCAGTAGTGGGAAAAAGGTTAGACTCACCCCTAGCCAAGTCGCGATAGCGAAAAAATTGGGTGTGCCGCTTGAAGAATACGCGAAATACGTGAAGGAGTAAGTTGATGTCAGAAGAACAAAAAGAAATGTTTGAAGGCGGAATTAAACGTACTTCTCGCGCAAACCAAACTAGGGAGAAGACGGCGCAGCGTAAGCCGTGGGCTCCCCCGTCTATGTTGGACGCACCGCCTGCACCGGATGGTTATAAGCATCGTTGGATCAGGGCTGAAACCCGTGGTTTTGACGATACTAAAAACATCAGCGCAAAAATGCGTGAAGGTTATGAGCTTGTTCGTAGGGATGAGTATCCAGACTTTGAGGCCCCGGTAATTGACTCAGGTAAATATGAAGGTGTGTTTGGAGTAGGTGGTTTAATGCTTGCTCGTATCCCAGATGAAACTGTTGCAGAAAGGACGGCTTACTTTAATTCAAGAAGCTCTGACCAGATGCAAGCGGTAGACTCTGACATGATGCGAGAGAATGCACATTCGACTATGACGATCAATAAACCAGATCGTCAATCTCGTGTAACTTTTGGTGGCCCGCAGAAATGATGGCTACCTCTTTGTCAAATAGGAGTATCTAATGGCAAATACCCTAACAGGTGGTTTTGGCCTTCGTCCTATTGGTAAAACGGGCGGTAATCCTAATAACAACGCTACGACGATGTATGAGATTGCCAGCAACTACACTACTGCTATCTATAATGGTGGAATTGTTATTCCACTCGCAGGGGGCACAATCGCTATTTCCGATCAGGCTGTAGCACCTCTTGGTGTTTTAGGTGGTGTAGAGTATGTTGACTCCGTAACCGGTAAGAACACCCACCTTAATTATTGGCCCGGTTCAAACGCTGTAAGTGTTAACACCAACTTTCCGGTGAAAGCTTACGTGTATGATGATCCAATGCAGCTATATGTTGTAGTGGCAGACGGCACAAACACTGACCGGGCAACCGCCTTGGCAGATGTTTTTGCTAACTGCGACATGGCAAGCGTTAACAACGGTAGCACAAATACAGGCAAGTCCTCTGACATGCTTGATATTAGCACCGCTGCAACAACTGCTGGTTTGGATGTTCGTATTGTTGGACTCTATGAAGAGGAAGGCAACACGGATTATTCCGCAGTTGGACATCAGTATATCGTTCGTTTGAACGCACCTTTCAACTCAGGCTTTGCTGCTGCCGTAGGCACCGCAGCGAACACCGGCATATAGGAGGCTAGGAAATGGCTATTTCAAGAGCACAACTAGCTAAAGAGCTAGAACCCGGTCTAAATGCACTTTTTGGGCTTGAGTATGATCGTTATGAAAACGAACATGCTGAGATCTTTGCAGAAGAAGCATCTGATCGTTCATTTGAAGAAGAAGTGATGCTTGGGGGTTTCTCAACAGCACCGACTAAGGAAGAGGGCGCAGCCATCTCTTTTGACGATGCTCAAGAGACATTCACAGCACGGTACACACATGAGACAATCGCGTTGGCCTTCTCAATCACTGAGGAAGCCATTGAGGATAATCTGTATGACCGTCTGGCATCTCGCTACACCAAGGCTCTGGCCCGTTCAATGGCCCAGACCAAGCAGATTAAAGCTGCGGCTATTCTGAACAATGCGTTCAGCACAGGCGCTTCTGCAATCGGCGATGGCGCAGCACTTTGCTCTTCATCACACCCATCTCTCTCAGGTAACCAGCGTAACCTGCTGTCAACTGCTGCTGACTTGAATGAAACTTCACTTGAGCAGATGTTGATTGATATCGCCGGTTTGACTGACGAGCGTGGTCTTAAAATTGCAGTTCGTGGAACGAAGCTAATCATTCCAAAAGAGTTGCAGTTTATTGCAGAGCGTGTGATTAACTCAAACTTGCGTTCAGCAACGGCTGATAACGACGCAAACGCTATCAAGAACATGGGTATGCTGCCTGAAGGTGCAGTCGTAAACCACTTCTTGACAGACACGGATGCGTTCTTCATCAAGACCGATGCACCAAACGGTTTCAAATACTTCAACCGTTCTCCAATCAAGACTGCGATGGAAGGTGACTTTGACACCGGTAACATGCGGTTTAAGGCTCGTGAGCGTTACAGCTTTGGCGTTTCTGATTGGCGTTGTGTGTTTGGAACACCGGGCGCAGCATAATAACCTCTTTTCCCGTAGAGGTTTCAAAGGGCGGCTTCACAGTCGCCCTTTTTTATTGTATGGTTGTTTTATCCTGACAGCCCATAATGGGCTGACAATAGCCAAGACAGGAGAAATAAATGGCTACAACTACTTTTTCGGGCTCCGTCCGTTCAAAATCAGGTTTTAAAGTAATCAACGAGGGCTCCGGCACTGGTGCGATTACAGAAACAGGCTTTTCCATAAATTCAACGGGTCAGTTGATTTCTTTGGGATCAAGAAAAATCCAAACTTTTGTAGGGTCACTGGCAGGCACAGATACCAGCACTCAATACGCTGACGGTGATGTTCTAGTAGAATTAGGCACTCTTAATACAGATCATCCTGATGAGCTTGTTACGGCGTCTAAGTTTTTTATTCACAAAGCCGTAATCGGTATTACCACTGCTGCGGGTCAAACTTTGGTCGGCTCTTTGCAGTTGAGTGCTACAAGTGGCACCGCAACTAATACGGCAGTATCGTCAGGTACAGAGATTGTTGGAGCAGGTGTAGCAGCCTTTTCACCAACATTGTCTGCTGCATTATCCGTGACTGAGATTGATATTAACTTCAACAACTCAGCCGGTAATTATCATGTGTTTGAACCAAATGTTACTGCTCCGATTGCAAGCACTCATTTGTATGCTGCGGCCACAACCACGCTAAACGCAGATGCAACAGCAGGTAGATTTACGGTTGAACTAGAATACTCAGTATTCTAAGGAGGCTGAAATGGCGGATGCTGTAACCTCGCAAACACTGATTGACGGCCCTAAACATGCCGTTATGAAATTCACTAATGTCTCTGACGGGAGTGGGGAGGCCGCTGTAAAAAAAGTGGATGTCTCTGCTCTTGCCAGCAGTCTAAATGGTGTTGCGTGTAGTGAGGTCGTCATAGAGCGTATATGGTGGCAGTGTAACGGCATGAAAGTACAAATGCTGTTTGATGCTACCTCTAACGCTTTTGCTATTGAGTTAGGTGAAAACCAAAGTGGTCACCATGATTATAACTCTTTCGGCGGCCTAACAAACAACGCGGGCAGTGGTAAAACAGGGGACATCTTGTTTACAACGGTTGGTCATTCTTCTGCGGATACGTATACAATTATTTTGTACATGCGTAAGAAGTATGCATAAGAGGTAAATAAATGGCTCCTCGTAAAGCTACGATGCCAAAAAGAAACAAGAAAAATTTCCGCCCCACAGAAAAAGGGGCGGGAATGACCAAAGCTGGGGTGGCAGCTTATAGACGTGCAAATCCCGGTTCTAAGTTAAAAACGGCTGTTACAGGGAAGGTTAAACCCGGCAGTAAAGATGCAAAAAGACGTAAATCCTTTTGTGCTAGATCCGCAGGTCAAATGAAAAAGTTTCCTAAAGCAGCTAAAAATCCTAATAGTAGACTTAGACAAGCTCGTAGAAGATGGAAGTGCTAATGAAAGCCGATGATGTTTTAAAACTTTTGGAAAAGCACGAAGAAGAGTGCAATAGTCGGTACGCTCAGATACAAAAACAGCTAGATAAGTTGGATCAAAGGCTCTGGGGCATAGCCGGATTAATTGTTGCAGCAGCCGTCGTGCAGAAGGTGTTTTAAATGACCAGTGCAGTAAGAATAGGGGCAGCAGCCTGTCCTATACCAAAACGCGCTTCAAATAGTGCTGTTCGTATGAAAAAAGGGGGGAAGGTGAAAAGTGGTGGTAAGATCTGTCCCGAAGGCAAGGCTTGGGCTAAACGCACATTTGACACATACCCGTCAGCGTATGCAAACTTGGCCGCATCAAAATATTGCAAAGACCCTAACTACGCCAAAAAGTCAAAAGGCGGAAAAAGAAAAGGACGATAAATGTTAACAGGAAGAGCTAAGACTCAGGTCAAAAAGGTGGCTAAGAAGCTACGCAAAGCGTCTAAAGCTCACGCAGGACAAGCACGGACATTATCTAAGTTGGTAAAAAATGGGAAACGAAAAAGATCCTAAAAAGGGGACAGGAAAAAAGCCGCCGGGATCGGGTAGACGTTTGTATACAGATGAAAACCCTAAAGATACTGTTTCTATAAAATTTGCTACACCGGCTGATGCAAGAGCCACGGTGGCAAAGGTAAAAAAATTAAAAAAGCCTTTTGCTAGGAAGATACAAATACTTACTGTCTTAGAGCAAAGAGCAAAGGTAGCTGGTAAAGCTGAACAAGCTAGGATAGCAAAAGCTGGTAAAAATGCTATACGCAAGCAGCGCGAGAAAGTATAATGGGACAGTTAAAGCAATGGCTGAAACAAGACTGGGTAAGGATTGGAACTGATGGCTCTATCAAAGGTCCATGTGGCACTTCAAAAGATAAGAAAAACCCTGACCGTTGCCTTCCTAGATCTAAAGCTAATAGTTTATCCAAGAGTGAACGCGCTACGACAGCACGCAAAAAGAAAAAAGCAGGCGCTAAAGGAAAGACTACAGTCGCTAATACAAAGGCTGCGAAAGTAACGAATTTAAAAAATGGTGGGGCTGTAACCAAGCCTAAAAGACCGTTTAGGGGTAAAAACATACCCGGAACTGTTGTAGCGCGAGGATGCGGCGCTGTAATGGCTAATAGAAGAAAACGCACCAAAATTGCATAGGAGCAAATAATGGCAAAAGAATTTATGACAATGGATGAGTATGCATCTAGCCTTGTGGGTAACGTAGCACCCACTATGAAGAAAAAAGGCATGGCCAAGGGCGGTAAAGTCCAGAAGATGGCGGCTGGTGGAGCCATGAAGAAGAAGGGCTACGCTAAAGGCGGTAAAGTCCAGAAGATGGCCAACGGCGGCATGATGAAGAAAAAAGGCATGGCTAAAGGTGGCAAGGTCCAAAAGATGGCCAACGGCGGCATGATGAAAAAGAAGGGTATGGCCAAGGGCGGCAAGGTATAAGACCTTGCCCTACCTTCAAAGTAATATTCCGCACTTCAAGTGTTGGGTGCGGAGAGAGTATACGTGTAATCATTCTAATTATCATGGCGAGTTTCTTCACGCTATGGCAATTGCGGTTACTACGATGCCTAGCCGGTGTTTAAGTTTTCAGATGATATTTACCGGCTGTGAGACCGATGGCACGGATCAGCAGAACGTACACGGGGGAGCGATGTGGGCCAGAATGCCCATAACTGCGCTTGTTGGAGACACGCCTTTTGAAGAATGGCCAGAACCTATGCCTGTCCATTTGGCGCAACCTTGGGACTGTATGTCCCATACACACGCAGTTTATCGTTTAGATCGCGCTCATCCGTGCCCTTGGATCGCCAAAATAGGGCCTGAGTTTTATCCGGCTAAATACTATTTTACGGTGGATTACACGGAGAGTGAGATCGCTGATGACCCGGCGCAGCATAAACAAAGTCACGTTTTAGAGCTTTTGGATGCCGGTCCGTATACGGGTAACATAGTTGCTTTACCTAATAACCGTGTCCGAGTCACACATCCTGCTTGGTTTGAGACAGGACAAGGTGCGCCTGATTTCTTACCGTCTCAGCATATACACTATTCAAAATCAGATTTAGACTATACAATGGATGTAAATCAGATATTCGACAATCTATATGCGAAAGATAAGTAATGGCTGTTTCTGGAAGCGTAAACTTTGAATTAGACGTATCAGATTATGTGGAAGAGGCTTTTGAGCGTTGCGGCTTAGAGGTTAAAACGGGATATGATCTTGTAACTGCCAGACGATCATTAAATATAATGCTGGCAGAGTGGGCTAACCGTGGTCTTAATCAGTGGACAATTACACAACGCACACAAGCTCTAACCTCTGGGACAAGAACATACACGCTATCCGCAGATGTAATTGATATATTAAGTGCCGTTGTAACTCGTAGTAGCACTGACTTTTCTTTAACAAGGGTCAGTCGTGACGATGATTTAAACATTCCAAACAAAGCTACCACGGGTAGACCCACGCAGTTTTTTTTAGACCGACAAGTAACACCAAGCCTGCGTTTATGGCCAACTCCAGAAAATAGCACGGATGTCGTTGTTTATAACGCTTTAACACGTATAGACGATGCAGATACGGCTATAAACACTTTAGATGTTCCGTTTAGATTCTATCCTTGTTTAGCCGCCGGTTTAGCTTATTACTTGTCAATTAAACGAGCTCCTAATCGAACTCAAATGTTAAAAGCCATGTATGAAGAAGAGTTTGAAAGAGCTATGGGTGAAGATAGAGACCGGTCTAGCTTCACGGTTACACCAGAGTACGCATACTTTAGGACGAACTGATGCCTAGATACGCTACAGGAAAGTATGCCAAAGCCATATCAGACCGTTCTGGGTTAGAATATCGCTATAAAGATATGAGAAAAGAGTGGAACGGCTTGCTTGTTGGCAAGGACGAGTTTGAGAGAAAACACCCTCAATTAGGACCCTTTCGCAAGATACATGATCCTCAAACTTTGAAAGAGGCTCGACCTAACAATAATAAAATACCGGTTACCGTTAAGTTTCCGGTTTTTAGCACTGTAACCTTACAATATCAATTAGTGCCTCAAGCAGAGGCTTTGTTAGGCAAAGTTACATTTGGCGGAGATGTTGTTACACCCACTGATGCAACCACTACGGGAGTCTCTGGAACTGGTTCCATAGGCACCGTGACAGCTACTGGAACAGGCACAGGTGTGAACGCAACCTTTACTGTAACTGTTGTAAGCACCGGTTATGGTAATAAGTATTATATAGATGGAGTACAACAGGCCACCGTTAATCTATCTGAAGGAAGCACTTATCGCTTTGATCAGTCTGATAGTAGTAATTCTGGTCATCCACTTAGATTTTCCACAACTTCTAATGGAACACACGGTGGAGGCTCTGAATACACTACAGGTGTAACCACAAACGGAACAGCGGGTTCTTCAGGTGCTTACACTCAAATCACGGTTGCCGTAGGAGCCCCAACCTTGTATTACTATTGCACAAACCATAGCGGTATGGGTGGACAGGCGAATACACCATGAGTTTTACATACAGCACTTTAAAGTCTGCACTTAAAGACTACACAGAAAACCAAGAGTCTACTTTTGTTTCTCATCTGGTGGATTTTGTAAAAACCGCAGAAGAACGAATATTTAAAAGCGTAGATTTAGAGTTCTTCCGCAAAAATGCGACTGGAACCACAACGGCGGGTAATCAATTTTTAGCTGTACCAGATGATTACATAGCGTCTTTTAGTTTATCTTTAGAAAGTTCTAGTAATAAAAACTTTTTGTTGATTAAAGATGTAAACTTTTTACAAGAGTATAACCCAAATTCCGCCACTACAGGTCTTCCAAAATATTATGGCGTATATGACTTTCAAAACTTTTTATTAGCTCCTACTCCAGATGCAGCTTATACGGCAGAGCTTCATTATTACTATAGGCCAACAAGTTTGACTCAAAGTCAGTTTTTATTGACCGTTAGTAGTGTAAGTGGGACTTTTGTGGCCGGAGAAACAATCACGGGTGGAACCAGTGGTGCGAACACCACCATAGCCAGTGTAGTCACGACCACTACTTTTAATGTAATTATACCAAGCACCGACTTCACAGTTGGTGAAACGGTTACAGGAGGCACCAGCGGGGCTACGGGAACGGTAGTTTCTACTTCAGCAGACTCTACCACAACCTTTTTAAGTGTTAATGCCCCTAACGCTTTACTATATGGCAGTTTGATTGAAGCCTACACTTATATGAAGGGTGAACCTGACGTTATGAAAATGTACAGTGAGCGCTTCGTAGAGTCTTTAGTTAGATTGAAGGATCTTGGGGAAGCAAGAGAGAATGACGATGCAAACAGACAGGGGCTACCAAGAAGGGCCCGTACATGAAAGTTGCCATCGTTGGCTTGGGAGGCAGCTATGCCGACTACATAGCCGCAAGAGTTGCCTCGCAAACATTTGATGAAGTTTGGGGTATAAACTGTATTGGCGCGATAATTCACGTTGATAAGACGTTTATGATGGACCCCGTCTCGCGTTTTTTACATACAGAAAACGCAGGATCTCAAACAGGCGTAGCGCGAGAGTTTTTATTAAAAAACAAAAGGCCCATATACTCTTGTCAAGAGCACGATGATTTTCCAGCTATAAAACCCTACCCTCTTGAAAAAGTTGTAAAATCAACAGGCTATTGTTATTTTAACAATACTGTAGCTTATGCGGTAGCTTATGCAATCTGGAAGAAAGCGACAAAAATCTGTTTATATGGAATTGATTTTACATATAAAAATGTAAATATGGCGGAATCAGGAAGGGCTTGCGTAGAATTTTGGTGTGCTATCGCTGCATCAAAAGGCATAAAATTAGAGATAGCTCATCGTTCTGGCTTGCTAGATACAAATGTGCCAGACAATGAAAAACTCTACGGATACCACAGGTTAGAAGACCCTTTAATCCAAACCGTTCAAGAAGGAAATATATTGATAACAAGACAGTCTGAAGTAAAACCACCAGAACCCGTGGACTCAGACCCGATTATTTTTGGGAGGCACGATAATGTTTGAGGTTAATGTTGCATCAGTGGGGTCAGTTAATGTTGTGTCATCAGACAACGGAGGATTGTCTAGTGATCAAATAGCCGATATGGCCGCTAACAAAATTATGTACATATCTGATGAAGCTCCAGAACCTATCAGGCTACAAGCGGAAGCTTTTAAGGATCGTGTTAGAAATTTAGTGCAATATTATGTAGAGTTGGCTAGAAAAGAAGAACGTGCTACAATTTGTGCGAAGGTCCGTGAAGCGGGTCAACATCAACTAGCTGACGCTATAGGGAGACTGTAATGGCAATAGCACAAGCAATGTGTACCGCATTCAAACAAGAGTTGATGTTGGGCACACACAATTTCGCAACAAACGGAAACGCCTTTAAGCTGGCTTTATATGCAGAGGGTAGTGGCGGAAAGTCTAGTACTACTGCTACTTTAGGGGCGACAACCACCGCGTTTGTTACCACAGGCGAAGTTGCTTCTAGCGGCACATATGCCACAGGTGGTGGCACACTCACAAAAGTTGCGCCAACTACGTCTGGTACTACTGCGTTTACCGACTTTGCCGATCTTAGCTTTACCACAGCCACGATCACTGCAATGGGCGCTTTGATATATAATAGCACCAATAGCAACAAGGCTGTTGCAGTGTTGGACTTTTCTTCAAATAAGACTTCAACCTCTGGCACGTTTACGATCCAGTTTCCAACAGCCGATGCAAGTAACGCTATTATTCGTATAGCGTAATGGAGTGACACGGTGAGCATATCGGGATGGGGTAGAGGCACTTGGGGCGAAGGTGCTTGGAACCAAGCCATACCGATTACTGTCACAGGCGTCTCAGCTACAGCTTCCGCTGGTGCTGTAACACCGGCAGGAACGGTTCTGCATGTTCCTACAGGGGTAGCAGCCACTGGAGCCGTAGGAAACTTAACCCTAACAGGCACCGCTCTTTTCTCAATTACAGGTGTGGCAGGAACTTCTGCTCTTGGCGAAGAACAAACCAACGCCGGAGCAAGAGTTATTGGCGTTGGCGCTGTAGCCACCGCAAGTTTAGGTGAAGAGGGGGTTTCAGGGTCTTCTCTTCTATCGCTTACAGGGGTTTCAGGCACATCTGCACTAAGCACCGGGACGGTTACCTTCCCGCTATCTATAGGAGTTTCGCCAACAGGGGTTACAGCAACAGGAAATACTGGTATAGTCCTTATTTATACAGAGATTGTAGCCAATCAAACACCTAGTTGGGTTTCTGTAGCTGGAGTTACAACAGAATGGGCAAATGTGGCACCGTCACAAACACCGTCATGGACTGATAAGGCGGCATAGGAGCAATATATGGCTAGTTCGTTTAGTACAAACCTTGGCATAGAAAAGCCAGCTACAGGGGAATTATCCGGTAGTTGGGGNGATGTTACCAATTTTAACTTTGATATATTTGATAGAATAACTGGTGCTACAGANCTAACTGCTTCAGATCTTACAACAGACCTTACCATAAGATTAGGCTCTCCAACCTCTGGATCTAGTAATGTTCAGACCGGGATGTTTTCTGTAATCAATCTAAAAGATAGTGGTTCAGATTTAGGTGGCGTTAATGTAGTAACTATAGCACCAAACACCGCCTCTAAGTTTTTTATTATAAAAAATTCTTTATCTGGTAGTCGGGCAGCCACTATAAAACAAGGAACAGGAGCCACAGTGTCTATACCAAACGGCACATCTGACATTGTGTTCTGTGATGGTGCAGGATCAGGGGCGGCAGTCACTGGACTTGCTACATCTTTTAACGTAGGTAGTAGTGCAGAGGTCGCTGGTACAGCTACTGCTTTAGCCATAGCTTTAGGATAGGAGTTAAAAATGGCAAATGATGCTTCCGCAACAATACAGGCGACAGTTTTGCCAGACGAGATTGCTAAGACCTTTTCTGCAAGCATGACTGTTACTCCTGCTGATGCCAACGATAAGTGGTATTACAAAAAAACTAGCGTTTCTAACTCAAGCACAGACTTGATCGCTGGTAATTACACAGATTACACCGCAGTTGATGATGACACGGCACCCACTGCTGTTGCTACAGGTGACAAAGTAAAGTTTTTATTTATCAAGAACATCGACACCAACAGCCGCAGCATTTACATAGTTTTGGACGCAGGCACCGCATCTTCTAGTGCAACTGACGGTATTACGATTGGCCCAAGCGAGGCTTTTGTAGCCAGACTGCCAAACACAACCGTAGCGGATATACACGCTATTTCATCTGCATCAACAGCCGAAGTCATAGTATGTGCTTTATTAGATGATGTAGCATAGGAGTAGAACATGGCTAATACCTTTAAAAATAAGGTGTTCAACGGTGGAACAGCCAGTGCCAATTCAGACATGGCTGTTTACACCGTGCCAAGTTCTACCACTACCGTTGTTATTGGTCTGACTCTGGCGAACACTTCATCTTCTCAAATCACTGCTGACATAAAGCTGAACGCTGGAGATATGGTGTTTCTGGCAAAAGACATACCGATTCCTGCGGCATCTAGTTTTGAATATATGGCAGGCAACAAGATTGTCATGGAAACAGGGCATAGCTTGATTGTGCAAAGCGACACGGCAAACAGCTTGGATACTGTAGCGAGTATAATGGAGATCACCTGATGCCTTTTCTTGGTAATCCAGTAGTATCTAGTTTTCAGGCCAGACCTACAAGACAGGAGTTTAGTGGGGATGGAAGCACCACCACATTTACTCTCAATCAAACGGTTCGTGCAGAAGATATAGTCGTTTCCGTAGATGGGGTGGTTCAAGAGCCAACTGGATCGTATACCGTACCTAATGGAACCACTCTTACGTTCGATGAAGCGCCATCAAGTAACTCCGGCAACAACATCTTTGTTATGTATATGGGTGTGTCTTCTGGATCTATTTCACCTGCCGCAGAAAACAGAGGAAACTTTAAGTCTGGCGGTATCTTTCGCACAAACAATCAAAGCCTGACTGTAGACACCACTATCCTAGCCACAGAGAACGCCAACGTAACTGGTCCGTTTACCGTGGCTTCTGGTGTAACACTAACCGTTGAAAGCGGTGGGACGTTGGTGACGTTATGAGTACATTAAAAGCAGATACCATACAAAGTACAGGTGGCGGTGCAGTCACGCTAACTAAGCAAGAGGCAGTAAAAGCATATGGCATGGTTGATGGGACAGGGACTGTCAACCTTATTACGAGTTTCAACGCTTCTGGCGTGACAGACAATGGAACTGGAGATTACACNCTGANTCTNACNAGCAGTATGGGCAACACCACATACATGTTTATAATNGATAGTTATAATGAATCTACAAGTGCCAGCCCAAGGAATGCAACTAAGTATACCGGAGGACAGGCGGCAGGTTCTTTTAGAACTCTTGTTGGCTATCCTTCTAGTACGTCCGGTGCTGGAGCTGCATTTGATGAAGACTTTAATCCTATCGCACTGTTAGGAGACTTAGCATGAGTGAGGTAAAAACAGACAAGCTCACTGGCGTAGGCACTGCTGATGTTATTAATATAACTACGGGAAGCACTACATCTGTACTACAACTAAGTATTGCAACTCACACTCTTCATTTCAATCAGCAAACCCCTGCGGTAATACAATCTACAAATACGAGCAGTGTGGTTGATGCTGCGGCAGGTCGATATAATGTAACAGTTACATCTGCATACTCTGATGCTAATTCTATTTTTACGGTAAGTTGCAATTATGAGGCAGATGGGCAAGCAGACCCAAAGCATAGTGGTCAACTTCATAGCGACAATAACACTGGAAATGAGGTAGCGCCAACTACCACAACTTACACTGTTAGAACAGACGATGATTCAAATGATAAAGATTTGAAATATGATTATACGACTCGCATCGGAGATTTAGCATAATGGCACTAGGAAAAATCAAAGCAGATACCCTAGAACACAGCACCGCTGGGACAATCGCCACGAACTTTGTTGTGAATGGCAGTGCGAAACTCTGGTGTCTTTTAGATGGAACAGGAACGATTGGAATATTAGACAGTCTTAACTCTGCCTCTGCAACAGATAATGGAACAGGCGATTACACTATTACAGCAACAAATGCTATGTCTAGTGCGAACTATGCTTGTTGTGCCACATCTGGTCAAAATTCTGGAGACCAAATTTCTGCAAATAATAATACAGGCACAGGTTTAGATAGAACAACTACAACTGTTAGAACGCAGTGTCAACGTAGCACTTCAGACAATGCTTTAGATTGCAATGTAGTTGATACTATTCGTATGGGAGACTTAGCATGATAAAAACACCTGAGTTTCAAGGCACACACTTATTTGACAGACTATGCTGGGCAAAGGAAAACCTAGAAGCCTATCAATCTGAGTATCGTGTGGTGTACGAGGACAAGATTGATGAGTGCGCCAAAATACTTGTGCCAGACCCTAACTGGATGGCTTGTGCGCTACAGGGCGGTATCCTGCCACCAGTGCAAGTCTATTGGGAACTAGCTAAAGATGAGGCACAGCCTGATTTTAAGAAACATACACGCGGCTATCTGTTGCATAATACAGAGCCTGTTGAGGCAATGACAGAAGAGCAAGCAATCGAGTATTTGATTATGAAAGACTGCCCACAGCATGTGTGGCGAGACTATGATAGCGGTAATAAGCCAAAGATGGTAATATGCCGCAAGGAACAGCTTCCAGCGACAAGAGAGTGGCGCAATGCTTGGAAGATTAGTGAAGAACTAGCCACTGATGAAACCGTAGCCGCATAGGAGAAACCTCATGGCACCAACAACATATATCGTAGATAAGGACGGTAATCAGATTGATGCTTCAACCGCTACCGTTCCATCAGATCGTCATTTTAGAGGCGCATGGACTCTGAATGGCAAAGTCATCTCTGAGGATATGACAGAAGCAAAAAAGATTTTTAAGGATAAAATCCGTGAAGTTCGCGCACCGCTGCTTGATGCAGAGGATGTCGTATATATGAAGGCTCTTGAAGCTGATGATGCAACTGCAAAAACTAACTCTGTCAACAAGAAGAAGGCTTTGCGTGATGCACCAGCGGCTTCAGCCATTGACAATGCAGACACCATTGCAAAGCTCAAAGCAGCTTGGGATACATCTGTATTGGGTGATAGCCCTTACGCATAAGGAATAGGTTATGGCGCTGACTCAAGTAATAGGCACAGGTATTGGTGCAAGTAACACTGTCACTTCTGAGGGCGGTGCTGTAACTACTTCTTTGCAACAGGGGTTGGCGAAGTCTTGGGTTAGTGCTGATACAGGTAGTACGGTGGCAACAAATGATAGCTTCAATCATAGCAGTGTCACAGATAATGCTACAGGAGATGAAAGTTTCAATTTCACCAATAACATGTCTAATGATGACTACGCTGTATCCGGTTGTGCTAAGTCTCAAGACACAGCATTTAATGGAAAGATGACTGTTTTTTGTTTTGCCTCAGTTGCATCTGCTAGCGCGATTGGCACGAGTTTCTTTAGAATTACTACTCTCTATGCAAATAGCGGTTCCGCTTTACAATATGCAAGACATGCTGACTTAACTACGGCACTAGCACACGGAGATCTCGCATAATGCCATACATAGGAAAATCCCCAGAGTTTGGTGTTCGCAACCGCTTCGTGTATCAGGCAACTGCTAGTCAAACGACATTCAGTGGCAGTGATGGCGATGCGAAAACACTAAGTTATACAGACAGCCTGTACATGGACGTGTATCAGAACGGTGTTCTTCTCAAGCCGGGAACTGACTATGCAGCTACAACAGGCACAAGCGTTGTACTAGTCACAGCCGCCAGCCTGAACGACATTGTTGAGATGGTGGTCTATGACACCTTTGCTATATCTAGCAGTTACACCAAGACAGAGAGTGACACACGTTATCCGTTCAAGGGCAATAACAGCATCATCCGCCTAAACGGTCAGACCATTAGCGCAGATATTACGATTGACAGTGATGAGA
>JGI25128J35275_1000279_pt1 | contig 16183 bp, 7 predicted proteins | sample ETNvirenome_2_60_FD_35275 | JGI IMG/M metagenome (IMG submission 35275)
CTCGCGTACAGAGTACCCGCAACGAAATACACCCGTAAGAAGCTCGAGACAAATGAGACCCTCAGAGAGCTCGATGGACTTGACACCACGATCGACTGGAAAAACACAGGCGACAACTCGTATGACGGTGAGAAACTCAAACTACTTGTCCACGACGAGAGCGGTAAATGGGAGCGTCCGACGAACATCCTCAACAACTGGAGGGTTACGAAAACCTGCTTACGATTAGGTAGTAGAATTATAGGTAAATGTATGATGGGTTCAACAAGTAATGCATTAGACAAAGGTGGTGATAATTTTAAAAAATTATACAATGATTCAGACGTCACACAACGAAACGCAAATGGACAAACTCGCTCTGGATTATATAGCTTGTTTATACCTATGGAATGGAATTACGAAGGATACATTGATTCTTATGGAATACCTGTCTTCGATACGCCAACTAAACCACAGCAAGGACCGCAGGGCGAAATAATAGATTTAGGCGTAATAGAATATTGGAACAACGAAGTAGATGGTCTTAAAAAAGATCAAGATGCTTTAAATGAATTTTATAGACAGTTTCCAAGAACTACTAAGCATGCTTTTAGAGATGAATCAAAAGAATCTTTATTTAACTTAACTAAAATTTATGAGCAAATAGATTTTAATGAAGACATGCGTAATTCTATTAATATAACACAAGGTGGTTTTCAATGGCAAAACGCAGAGCAAGATACAAATGTTATTTTTGTTCCAAATAAAAACGGTAGATTTAAAGTAAGTTGGGTACCACCGTCTCATTTGCAAAACAAACGTTATAAGAAAAACGGTACTAATTATCCAGGTAATGATTTTATGGGTGCATTCGGATGTGATCCATATGACATATCAGGTACAGTAGATAAAAGAGGTTCTAAAGGATCTTTACACGGTCTTACAAAATTTTCGATGGAAGACGTGCCACCTAACCACTTTTTTTTAGAGTATATAGCAAGACCGCAAACTGCTGAAACGTTTTTTGAAGACGTGCTAATGGCTTGTGTTTTTTATGGCATGCCAATACTAGCAGAAAATAATAAACCAAGATTATTATATTATTTTAAAAAAAGAGGTTATAGAGGCTTTTCAATGAACAGGCCTGATAGAAGATATAATAAACTTTCTATAACAGAAAGAGAGTTGGGTGGAATACCAAACTCAAGTGAAGATATAAAGCAAGCGCATGCTTCTGCTATTGAAACCTATATAGAAACATTTATAGGACTAAAAGAATCAGGTTATGGTGATATGTATTTTCAAAGAACACTAGAAGATTGGGCTAAATTCAATATAAACAATAGAACAANACACGATGCTTCTATTAGTTCTGGTTTAGCTTTAATGGCTTGCAATAAGCATAGATATTCTCCAGTAAACAAAATTAAATTAGAACCTGTAGATCTTGGAATAAAAAGATATGATAACAGGGGTAATTCATCAAAAATAATAAGTTAAATGAATATATATACTAACTCAAATAGCGCTTTTCCAAGTCAAGTAGTAAGCGATGCTGAAAAAGCAAGTTTGGAATACGGCAGCCAAGTTGCTATGGCTATTGAATATGAGTGGTTTAAATCAGGTAGAACTAACGGTAATAGATACTTAACTAACTGGAATAACTTTAACACACTAAGACTATACGCTCGCGGAGAGCAGCCTATACAAAAATATAAAGATGAATTATCTATTAATGGTGATTTGTCTTATCTTAATTTAGACTGGAAGCCAGTTCCTATATTGTCTAAGTTTGTAGATATAGTAGTTAATGGTATATCACAAAGAGCTTATGAAATAAAAGCATATGCACAAGATCCTAGTTCTGTTGAAAAAAGAACTTCTTACGCTTCTAAAATATATGAAGATATGCTTGCTAAAGATTATATAGAAAACATAAAGCAAGTTCTTGGTATTGATTTATATCAAACACCGAATACTGATTTAATACCAGAAACTCAAGAAGAGCTCGAACTTCATATGCAGCTTAGTTATAAGCAGTCAGTGGAAATAGCAGAAGAAGAAGCTATAACAACTGTGTTTGCTCAAAACAAATATGATCTTGTTAGAAGAAGATTAAACATGGATCTAACCGTATGCGGTATTGCTGCTAGCAAAACAAGTTTTAATACAGCTAATGGTATTACTGTTGACTATGTAGATCCAGCATATATGGTCTATTCATATACAGAAGATCCTAATTTTCAAGATATATACTACGTAGGTGAAGTTAAATCTATAACAATACCAGAGCTTAAAAAAGAATTTCCAAACATATCTAATGAAGAGCTTGAGCGTATACAAAAAATGCCAGGCAATAGACAATACGTAACAGGTTTTAGCGGATACGACGAAAACACCGTACAGGTTTTGTATTTTGATTACAAAACATATCATAACCAGGTATTTAAAATAAAACAAACAGATCAAGGATTATTAAAAGCTATTGAAAAGCCAGATACATTTAATCCACCTGAAAGTGACATGTTTGAAAGAGTTTCAAGGTCTATAGAAGTTTTATATACTGGAGCTAAAGTACTAGGTACAGATACAATGCTTAAGTGGGAAATGGCAGAAAACATGTCAAGACCTTACGCTGATACTACTAAAGTAGAAATGAATTATGCTATATGTGCACCAAGAATGTACAAAGGAAGAATTGATTCTTTAGTTAGTAAATGTATTGGCTTTGCTGATATGATACAATTAACCCATTTAAAGCTTCAACAAGTTTTATCCAGAATAGTACCTGATGGTGTTTATTTAGACATGGACGGCTTAGCAGAAGTAGACTTAGGTAATGGAACAAACTATAACCCAGCTGAGGCTTTAAACATGTATTTTCAAACAGGTTCTATAGTTGGTAGATCTCTTACTCAAGACGGTGAGGTAAATAGAGGAAAAGTGCCAATACAAGAATTACAAAGCAGCAATGGCGGCGCTAAAATATCTAGTTTAATTAATACTTATCAGTATTACCTACAAATGATACGTGATGTAACAGGTTTGAATGAAGCTAGAGATGGTAGTTTACCAGATAGAAACACTCTTATAGGACTGCAGAAGTTAGCAGCTAGCGCTTCTAACACAGCTACTAAACACATTAATCAGTCTAGTCTTTATATAACTCTTAAAATAGCAGAAAATATTTCACTAAAAATAGCAGATGCTTTAGAATTTCCTTTAACAGCTGAATCTCTTAAAAATTCAATATCTTCGTTTAATGCAAAGACTTTAGAGCAAATAAGCGCTCTAAACTTGCATGACTTTGGTATATTTTTAGAATTAGAACCAGACGAAGAAGAACAAGCTAAGCTTGAACAAAATATACAAGTTGCTCTGCAAAATAGTGGTATTGATCTAGACGACGCTATTGATGTAAGACAAATAAAAAATCTTAAACTTGCTAATCAAATGCTTAAAATTAAACGTAAGCGTAAGCAAAAGCAAGACATGGAGATTCAACAGTCTAACATACAGGCTCAAGCAGCTGCTCAAGCTGAAACAGCTGAGAAAACAGCTATGGCTGAAGTACAAAAACAAGAAGCTATAAGCGGGTCTAAAGTTCAATACGAACAAGCTAGAACTGAAATGGAAATTAAAAAAATGGAAATACAATCTCAGCTTGATCAACAAAAAATGCAAATGCAACATCAGTTTGATATGCAGTTAAAACAAGCTGAAATACAGAATCAACAACAAAAAGAACAAGAAAAAGAAAATAGAAAAGATAAGCGTATACAGATGGAAGGTACGCAGCAAAGTGAAATGATAAGCCAAAGAAATAATGATGGTTTACCAATTAACTTTGAAAACCAGTCAGAAGCTGGTATGAACGCATTTATGTAAATGTTTATTTAATTATTTAATTATATTATATTATGTCAGAAGTAAAAACAAATGAACCTGTTAAACAAGAAGGTGATTTTAAATTAAAAAAGAAAACAACACCAAAAAAATTTAACGAAACAAAAGATAACATTACAAAAGTAAATGTTAATCCAAAAGAACCTTTAGTAGAGCTAGAAAGCAACATAACTAAAGTAGAAATAAAAAAAGAAGACGATGCCATTCAAATCGGAGAAACAGAGAAGGTATCTGTGGAAGAACCATCCAAAGATAGCGCAAAGGTGGGAGAACCTGTACAAGAGTCCAACAAGGATGTTGAAGGGTTTTCTCCGATCCAAGAAGTAACAGAAGCTGAAGTTAAAGAAGTTGAAGCTGAAGTTAAAGAAGCTATAAGAGATGAAAAAGTATTAGGCAAACCATTGCCAGAAAACATTGAAAAGCTAGTTTCATTTATGGAAGAAACCGGTGGAACAATAGAAGATTATACTCGTTTAAATGCTGATTACAGTAATATAGACGATAAAACTCTTATTAAAGAGTATTACAAAAAAAACAAACCTTATTTAGATTCTGAAGATCTTGATCTTTTATTAGAAGATTTTGAGTATGATGAAGATATAGATGAGGAAAAAGATGTAAGAAAAAAGAAACTTGCATTTAAAGAAGAAGTTGCAAAAGCCAAAAACTTTTTAGAAGAGACCAAGAGTAAATATTACGACGAGATCAAGTTGAGACCGGGCGTTACTCAGGAGCAACAAAAAGCTATGGATTTTTTCAATAGATACAATAAGCAACAAAAACAAGCTGAGCAACAGCATCAAATGTTTAAGGATAATACAAAAAAGCTTTTTAGCAATGATTTCAAAGGTTTTGATATCAGCGTTGGTGAAAAGAAATATAAGTATAATATTCAAAATGTAGATAAAGTTGCAGAAAACCAGTCTAATATAACAAACCTCGTTGGGAAGTTCCTAGACGAATCTGGTAATGTTAAAGATGTTAATGGTTATCACAAAGCTATGTATGCTGCTGAAAATGTAGATAAGATTGCCTCTCATTTTTATGAGCAAGGAAAAGCAGATGCTGTAAAAGAAGTTATAAATAAATCTAAAAACCTTACTGACACTAAAGCTAGGACTAGTCAAGGAGATGTGTTTATTGATGGATTTAAAGTTAAAGCTATTTCAGGTGCTGATTCTACAAAACTTAAAATAAAAACTAGAAAATTTAACTAAAAAAATTAAACAATTATGAGTTTAACTCCTCAATTTGGTAGTTTAATCCCTTCATCAACGCAAGAGATTTTAAACAGTAACTACCTGCAATTTAACGGTGGCGCTGCTGCTGGACCAGGCGCTGGTGGTGATTCGTTCGCACAACAGTATTTACCTGAAGTTTACGAACAAGAAGTAGAGCGTTATGGAAACAGAACGTTATCTGGATTCTTAAGAATGGTTGGCGCTGAAATGCCAATGACATCTGATCAAGTAATTTGGTCTGAACAAAATAGATTACATATATCTTATGAAAATGTTTTAACTGGAGCTGCTGGAGCAACGGCTAATCAGCTTACTATTCCAGTTGGAGCAGGCATAACAAATGTAATTTCATTAAATGACACTATTGTTATACTTGATCCTGCTTCTGGAGCTGAAGAAAAAGCTTTAGTAACAGCATCAAATACAGCAACAGGTGTTCTTACTGCAATACCTTACGCACCTGTAGCGCAAACACTAGTTGCTACTTTTGGAGCTGCTAACGCTGGATTAAAAATATTTGTATATGGTTCTGATTACTCTAAAGGTTCTCAAATCTTAACAAATACTGCCGGTGCTGGTGCTCAAGCTGCTAACACTAGAGTTTCAGTTGAGCCTACCTTTACGCAATATTCTAATTCACCAATTATCCTAAGAAGCCAGTACGTAGTATCTGGATCTGACATGGCTCAAATTGGATGGGTTGAAGTTGCAACTGAAGACGGAACTTCTGGATACTTATGGTATTTAAAAGCTGAATCTGAAACTCGTTTACGTTTTGAAGATTACTTAGAAATGTCAATGGTTGAAGCTGAGTATAATCAAATCGCAGGAACTGTAGGTACAAACCCAGGATCTGAAGGTTTATTTGCTGCTATTCAATCTCGTGGTAACGTAGAAGTAGGATTTACTGCTGCTGCTGGACTAGATGAGTTTGATGCTATTTTGAAAAACTTAGATACTCAAGGTGCTATTGAAGAAAACATGCTTTTCTTACAAAGACAAACTGCTCTTGATTTTGATGATATGCTAGCTGCAATCTCTGGTGGAACTGCCGGTGGTACTGCATTTGGTTTATTTGAAAACTCTGAGGAAATGGCCTTAAATCTTGGATTTAGTGGTTTCCGTAGAGGATCTTACGATTTCTACAAAACTGATTGGAAATATTTGAACGATGCTTCTACTCGTGGAGGTATTAATGGTATTAACTCTATTGAAGGAGTATTAGTACCTGCTGGAACTTCAACTGTTTACGATCAAGTATTAGGAACTAATATACGTAGACCTTTCTTACATGTACGATACAGAGCTTCACAAAGTGATGATCGTCGTATGAAGTCTTGGTTGACTGGTTCTGCTGGTGGTGCTTTTACATCTACATTGGATGCTATGGAAGTAAACTTCTTATCTGAAAGATGTTTAGTAACACAAGCTGCTAACAACTTTGTATTATTCAAAGGAATCTAATAATGATTCAAAATTAATAATATCCCCGTCTTCGGGCGGGGTATTATTTTTATAACTATTTAATTTTATTATATTATGGCTAAAAAAGCTACAGCAGAAACTATTGAGGTTGCACCTCAAGAGGTTGCGGTAAAATCCGCTTCTAAACCCACAAAACCAACGTGGGAAATTAAAGATAGAGTTTATTATTTAACAGGAAAAAAATCTCCTTTAACTCTTACAATTCCAGGTAAGCATACTAGAAAACATGCTTTACTTTATTTTGATGAAAAGTCAGGAAAGCAAAGAGAAATTAGATATGCAACGAATCAAGATTCACCTCTTGTAGACGAGCAAAAAGGTGAATGCACAATGGGTCATATTAGATTTCATGACGGAACTTTAAAGGTTCCAAAAGAAAAGCAAAACTTACAAAAGCTTTTATCTTTATACCACCCTTTAAAAGGTAGAATGTATGAAGAGTTTAGCGCTAAAGAAGAAGCTGTTGATCAATTAGAAATATTAGATCTTCAGATAGACGCTATGAATGCTGCTAGAAACATCGACATAGACCAAGCAGAGGCTATTCTTAGAGTTGAAATAGGTTCAAAAGTCAATTCTATGAGTTCTAAAGAAATTAAAAGAGATTTACTTTTATTTGCTAGAAACAATCCAGAATTATTTATTAGCTTAGCTAATGATGATAATGTAGTTCTTAGAAATTTAGCTATTAGAGCTTCTGAAGCTGGTATAATTAATTTATCAGGTGATCAAAGAACATTTACTTGGGGATCAAACGGTAGAAAATTAATGAATGTACCTTTTGATGAAAATCCTTACTCAGCATTTGCTGCTTTCTTAAAAACAGATGAAGGTGTTGAGATCTATAAATCTATAGATAAAAAACTATAAAAACAAGTGATACTATAACAGAGGCGGTTTCGGCCGCCTTTATAGTATAAATAAAAAATTAATAATGGTAGATATAAACAGAGTATATCAAACAGTCTTGTATATATTAAACAAAGAGCAGCGCGGTTATTTACCACCATCTGAGTTCAATAGCTTAGCAGAACTTGTTCAAAATGAAATATTTAATTCTTATTTTCCAGATGGTAATCAATTAAATCGTCAAAACCAAAACAACACTCAAAACGATACTGAGTTTTTTAATATTTACGAAAACAACAGATACAAGCTTTATCCATTTGAGCACGAAGTAAGTTTTAACTATGACCTAACTTATACATGTTGGAGTTATAGTCCAACCACACCTACCGCTTACGGAGGAACTATTAGATTATTAGGTAGTATTTTATCTACCTATGATAGAACTAATGTATTACCTCTTCAAGTTAATAACATACAGGTGGCTGATATTGGTCCTTCAATAACATCAATAACACAATTAACCTCTAAAAGCAATTACGATAAAATAACAAGATCTAAACTAACTGCTCCTACTAAAAAATACCCTTTAGCTTATCAATACAGTTTAACAGCCCAAAATACTACAACTCAAGCTGTTTTAAACATAAATCCTTTACCTGATTCTGTTACTGTTAATTGTATATTTGAACCTACTACACCTACGTGGGGTTCATCTACAGGAGCCTTAGGTCAATTACTTTATAATTCTGCAGTATCTAACAATTTTGAATTAGACATATCAGAAGAATCAAACTTAATTATTGGTATATTAAAATATGCGGGGGTAATTATAAACAACCCTACTGTAATAGATGTAGCAATGCAAGAAGCTCAACAAGTACAAGTTAATGAAAAATCTTAAATAAATGAGTTTAATAACAGAAACAAATCAACAGTATTATCAAGGCGCTCAGGTATTTTTTTCTGCAGCAGTACCGCCTAATCCTAATACTCAAACTTTTACCACTACGTTTAATACTGATTTAAATTTCACACCTGGAGCATATGATTCCACTGATGTAAAATATGTTTTAAATAATTTTAAATTATATACTAGTCCAACGGGCTTACCAGGTTCTTTTACAGAATACACGGCAGCATACACTGTTCTTAATAATGCAATAACATTGACAGGATTAGCTGCTTCAACATATGTAGTAGTGCAGCTAAAAACGTTAGATGGTGGTAATTATGGAGATTCTGCAGCAGGAACTGGCTTTGATGCTTTTGGAACTGTGGTAGAGGAAAACTACGGTAGTTATGAATATTTATCTTTAAATGACGCTATAGATAATTTTATGGTTGGTTATGTTGGAGATGGAAAAATACTTCAAAGAGCTAACAAGTCAGATGTGTTATTTTTTGCTAAAAGATCTTTACAAGAATTTAGTTATGATACTTTAAAAAGTATACACTCTCAAGAATTAAACATACCTCCAAGCTTAAGTTTACCATTACCTCAAGATTACGTAAACTATGTAAGTGTTTGCTACATAGATGAGTTAGGCGTTAAAAGACCTATATATCCTGTTGGCAACTTGACTACAAGTCCTTATGAAAATCCTGTACAAGATAATCAAGGAGTACCAACACAAGGTAATTTTGGAAGAACAATAGAAGGAGATTCTATAACAGAAAATAGATGGAAAACAGCCAACGACACAATAATAAGTCAAACTTTTTTTAACAATATAGATGACTATGCTTATTGGGCTAATTATTATGGATTTGACAATAGCATTTTCTACGGTCAACAATATGGCTTAGAACCTCAATACGCCCAAGTAAATGGCTGGTTTAATATGAACGCTAGAGAAGGTAAAATAAGTTTTTCAAGCAGCTTAGTAGGTAAGTTAATAGTATTAGAATATATATCAGACGGTTTAGCTTATGACGGTGATTCTAAGATACCTAAGATGGCCGAAGACGCACTTTATGCTTCTATACTATATAATATAGTATCTACAAGAGCAGGTCAACAAGAATACGTTGTTCAAAGATTAAAAAGAGATAGATCAGCTAAGCTTAGAAATGCTAAAATAAGATTATCTAACATAAAGCTTGACGAAATAGTTCAAGTAATGCGAGGTAAATCTAAATGGATAAAACACTAAAATTTAATGGCTAAAGTTCAAAATACTTTTTTAAAGTCCAGAATGAACAAAGATCTGGACGCTCGTATATTGCCTAACGGCGAATATAGAGATGCTCAAAATGCACAAATAAGTAAATCTGAAAGCGCTAATGTAGGTAATTTAGAAAATATCTTAGGTAATGCTTCTATACAAAACTTTCAAAGCTTAACAGGTGTATCTAAATTAATATGCATAGGTAATTTAGCGGATGAAGTAAATAATACTGTTTATCTTTTTTTTACAGATAAAGATAATTCTAGATCAGATTATGAACCTGGTTATACTCCAAGCGGAGAGCAATCTAATAATTTTATTATTTCTTATAATGTTTTATCAGGTCAAGCAACAATACTTGTTAAAGGTAATTTTTTAAATTTTTCTACAGAAAATTTAATAACAGGTGTTAACATACTAGAAGATCTTTTATTTTTTACAGATAATAGAAATCAACCAAGAGTAATAAATGTTTCTTTAGCAAATCCTTCTAATTTAGCAAATCCTATTTATTATACTACAGAAGATCAAATATCTGTAGCTAAATATAATCCTTATAAATCAATAGAATTATATGAAAAAAGTACTTTAGCTAGTACTTCTAGTAATACTTATTATGAAACTACTATGAAAGATGTTAGTAGTTTATCTCTTCCTAACGGTGGTACAGCAAAATCAACAGCTAGCCAAACAAGCGGAAACTCTTCGCCATTATTAATAGATAATATAAAAGGTCAAATATTTGTTGGCGCTACAGTTTCTTTACAAAATCCTAACTCAAAAGAATTAAACCCAACCGGCGCAACAGTTACTGGACTTCCAAACGCCGCTGGAACTGATGTTGATTTAAGTGCGGATATAACAGTTGGCAATAATCAAGTAATTGTTTTTAATCCTAATCCTTATTTTAATTTTGAATTTTCTGGAGATCCAGATTATTTAGAAGATAGATTTGTAAGGTTTAGTTATAGATTTAAATATGTAGATAATGAATATTCTATATTTGCTCCTTTTACTCAACATGCTTTTATACCTAAACAAGATGGGTATTTCATGTATGAACAATCTCCCAACACACCTAAAGACGATCAAACTGAAGCTTATCAAAGCACGATAGTATATTTTGTAGAGAATAAAATAAATAGTATTGGACTTAGAATCCCATTGCCTTTTTTCAGTTACACACTAGAAAACGCTTTAAAAATAAAAGAAATAGAAATACTATATAAAGAATCTGATGCTTTAGCTGTTAAAGTTATAGAAACTATACCTATAAGCGATATTACTTCTTCTGCTGCTATAGCTTTTATAAATGGAGCACAGCCTAGTCCAGCAGGTATTATACCCGCAGGAACTAATATAAATATAGACAATATACAAGGTGGTATAAAAGTAGGTGAAACTATTCAAGGAGATGGAATACCAGTTTTAACTACTATAACAGAATTTACACCATCTGGAGCAACTAATTTTACCTCTGGAACAATAAAGCTAAACAACGCTATACCAGCGCCGGGATTTGCTGATAATACTTTTTTAACTATAGGTGATATTAATTATTTTACTTATAATTATGAATCAACAAAACCTGCTAAAACACTTCCAGAAAGCGAATTAGTTAGAGTATATGATAAAGTACCTTTAAAAGCTTTAGCACAAGAAGTTGCTGGCAATAGAGTAATGTACGGTAATTTTGTTAATAAACTAACCCCTCCTTTAGCTTTAGATTATAACGTGGTTTGTAATGACAAATCTGATTTTAGTGTAAATGAAGTTACTGCTGCATACATAGGACCCGCTAGTAGTTATGCCGCTGGAAGCAACATAGCTATAAATACTACTAAAACTTTTACACCTCCAGCAGGGCTTTTTGCAGGTATGGTTATAAGTTCTAATGATCCTGGTGTTTTTATTCCAGTTGGAACTACTGTTGTTAGTACTACAAATAACGGCCAGAATATATCTACTTCAGCTACGTCTTCTGCCGCAAGCACTACTACTTCTATACAATTATCTTTTGTAGACGGATCTATACCTATTGGTGCTACAATAACAGGATCAGGCGTTCCAGGTTCAACAACTGTTGTTAGTTATAATGCTTCAACTCTAACGGTGATAGCTAGCGCAGCTGTTAATATAGCTTCTGGTCAAGACTTAAGCTTTGTAGTATCGGGAACAACAAGTGCGGTAATAACATTAAGCAATGATGTAACTTTTCCTTCTGGAACAACTACTCCAGTTGCTTTAATTTTTGATCCAGGTGGTGATGTAATAAATACAACTAGTATAATAGAATATCCAAATAGCTCTGTAAAAACAAATAGAAATTATCAAGTTGGCTTTGTTTTATCAGATAAATATGGAAGACAATCAAGTGTTATACTTTCTAATTCTAAAAGCTCTATAACATTGTTTTTAGAAACTTTTTCAGGATCTACACTTTATTCTCCTTACATAGATGAAATAGTTAATACTATTACCTGGCCTGGTGATTCATTAAAAGTTTTATTAAAAAGTCCCATACCAGGGGAATTATATAACGGTGACACTTCAAGTGTAAACTATAATCCTTTAGGTTGGTATTCTTGGAAAATAGTAGTTAAACAAACAGAACAAGATTATTATAATGTTTATTTACCAGGTATCATGAATTCCTACCCTAACGATACTACATTAGAAGTAGGCACAACTTCTCATACTGTTTTAATAAATGATAATATAAATAAAATACCAAGAGATTTAAACGAAGTAGGTCCTGATCAAAGACAGTTTGGTAGTTCTGTGCAATTATATGGAAGAGTTGAAAACACTAGTGAAATACTTGATCCAGGTAGAGGTAATCTAAATAATCAATACTACGCCACTAGAAGTTCTGATACTGCTACAGTAGTTTCTACAGTATATGATCTTTTTGATTTTGATCCATTAAATCCTGAAGCACCTAACTTTTTTCCTCAATTTTATAGCTTAGATTCAAACCCATTAGTTGCTAGAATTACCACTGAAAGGTCAATAGGTCAGTTGGCAACTACAGAATATTTTACTGAAAGTGGTAAAGCTTTAAAGGCTGAAAGTTTATATAATTCTCCAACTTCTCCAACCCCTTCAGTTCCTGCCAATGATGCACAACCTCAAAATTTTGTTTGTATTACTTCTTTTACTGGTGATTTAACTTCTACAGGTATAGGACAGTATGATTTAGTAAGTAGTAATAGTTTGCCAGATAAAACATATGTTGACACTGTATCTACAATTCAAGCAGGTTATCCTGCAGCTACTGGAGTTATTAGCGGTTTAAAAATAACACTTGTTGACAAAGATAACAACACTTTTTCATTTATACCAGTAGAAGAAGAGCTTATAACTATAACTGAAACAGACGGCTCTGGGCCTCCATCTTCTTCTAATTTAAGAACTCCAAAAATACCTGGAATACAAAGATTAGCTGTTTATGAAACAAAACCTACTGAAAGCTTATTAGATATATATTGGGAAACATCTAGTTCTGGTTTAATATCTGACTTAAACTCTGTGGTTCTTAATAATCAAAGCGTTCCTGCTGGTGTAGATCTATTTCCATTTAATTCAAATAATTTTGATGAAGGATTACCAGCTTCAAGTTATATATTAAACAACAACACTTTAGCTGGAGGTTTTCAACTAATAAATACATTTGGCCAAGATATTACTTTAAATCCTAATACTTTTGACAACATAAGACTTTTAACAGTAACCAATGGCTTAGGTCAGCAAATTGGAGGTTCTATTTGGAATATAAATACAGAAGTTAGTGGAGACTATTTTAGATTAGTAGATTCTACGGGAGCAATAGGGGGTAACACTGCACCTTGGAATATACTTGCAACAGGGCCATCAGATACAACGCCAGCTTTAAGTTTTTATAATAATATATTTTTTATGTTTAATGAAGACGGGCAAAACACTAATCCTTTAAGAAATTTTACTTTTACTTTTGAATTAACAATTGATGATCAAGTAAGTATAGTTACAAAAGAAATATTCTTGAGAAACGTTCAGCCTTTGTATGATAAAATTGAAGTATTTAATTCAGTTGGTAGTAACGCTGAGTATGGGCCAGGAGCTACTCCACCGACGGCTGTACCTGCTCCGCCTAATAGTATATCTGTTTCTTCAAGAAGAGATACAACTTCTCAAATAGTTGCACTTAATATTAAAAATGGTGCTAATAACGGTGATTTAGATGATGAAGATCTTGAATTTATAGGAAATTCTGATTTACCAACACCAGTAGGATTTCCAAACTTAATTTTTAAACAAACTATAGGCACGCCAGATGGACCTGATGCTGTAATAGATGGCCAACCTATTTTTTATATGCAGCAAGCCCAAACTAACAATAATAAAAGAGGATCTATACAAATACTGCCTGCGCTAGTTGGTCAAATACAAGCTGCTCTTTATTTTGTTACAATAAGAATACAAGATGCTGGTTCAACTTTTGAAGACGTTATATTTGCTATAGATATGAGACTTATTTTAAGAGGTGGTGCTTATGATAACAACGTAGCTCTTAGTGGTGATGTTTTTAACTGCGCTCTTTATATTGATTTTACAGGTGTCTCTACTTTTTCTGGATCTGGTACTATGTACAGGCCAAACACGCTTTCTGGTAATACCTGTGGAAGACCAGACAATTGGTGGGTTAATAACCACTGGAACAGAATAGCTTGTACTTTGCTTAGAGTAGATGCTACAAGACCAGGCGTTCAAGCAAGTGAAGCTGGTTATTATTTATATGCCGCTGGAACTTTCAACAATACTTATAATGATAAGAGAGGAAATCCAGGTTATGCAGGAAGCGTTAGCTTATGTTCTATCCAAAATCCGACTATTGTTTTTAATGAAGGTACAGTTAATATACCTTTAAACACGGCAGGACCTGATGGTTTTGTTGTGCAAAAACAAACTTTATTAGCCGACAATACTGTTCGTTCTCCTTTGGTAAAAGGAACAGCAACTGTTTTGAATAAAACTATTAATACGCTTACGGTCGAAGTTGAAATAGACCCTGCGAGTATTCAAGGAACAATAACTGGTTGCATGAACGCTTTTATTACTTGGCCTACTAACAGACAACCGCCTTGGACTGATAATGGTAGGTCAGAACTTCGTGGTAACTTCAACCCTATTCTAAGTTATAATCCATCTACAGGAATATTAATCTTTGGAGCAAGCAATCTATCTTTTAATAGTGCTCTTGGCAATGGCGTGCAATTAAAATTTTGGGGTGGTAGTATAACAGATAGAAATCCTTGGTATTTTTCTCCAGGAACAGATAATACAAGTTTAGCAAGAATACAATCTTACTTTCAATTTAGCGAGTGGGTTATGCTTAATAATTGGCAAAACGGAGGAACAGTTTTTGGACCTACAGGATATGCTAATCCAAACTTACAAGGAGGTACTGATATAACTTTAGGAGGTATGGACCCTGCAAATGAGGGTTTAAATCCTGGAGAAATAATATCTACTACACCTGATTTTGAGTCTGTAGATTTTATAAACAATATAGGTTTTAGTATCTCATAAAGTAATTTAAATAAAAAGTAAGTAATAATAATTAAATATGGCTGGAGCGATAATAGAAGTTAAATACTTTAATACTTTTCTATTGAAAAAGACTGTTGATACCGGTGAAAATGTTCTATGGAATGGTTCTAGAGGTATACCTTCAACTATAGGAGGATATCCGGTTAATCCTTCAGGTACTAATAACACCGCTAGTTCTTGGGTTATTGAAGAATCTAGAATAAGAGGTGGTTATAACAATACTTCAGTAGATTTTGGAGCCAAAGCTTATATAGTAGAAGAAGAGCCTCAAGGAACTAGAAGATTTAATGCTTTAATTTATTCAGGTATATTTAACTCAAGAACTGGTATAAATAGAACAAATGTTTTTTCTGTAGGAGAAGATATAACAAAAGCAACAGATCCAGCAAATGGATCTATACAAAAATTATACGCAGAAGATACTAACTTAAATATATTTCAAGAACTAAAAGTAAGTAGAGCACTGATAGACAAAGATGCTATTTATGCAGCTGAAGGTGGTGGAACTGTAACGGCTAGTAATTTAGTTATTGGTGTTATACAGCCATATTCTGGTAAATTTGGAATATCAACAAATCCTGAAAGTTTTGCTGTTTATGGGTTTAGAAAATATTTTGCGGACGTTAATAATAACGCAATATTAAGATTAAGCTCTGGTGGCAGCGGAGGTGGTATTGAAGAAATATCTACTTTTGGCATGAAAGATTTTTTTAGAGATGAGTTAAATCTTGTTTCAACAAATCAATCTAACGGTAAAATAATAGGAGCATACGATGTTTATGGTAAAGATTACATTGTTTCAATGCAAAATGCAGAAAGATTTAAAACTTTAAATTTTGATGAAAAGCCAAAAGGCTGGGTGAGTTTGTTTTCTTATGCACCTGATCAAGCCTTTAGTTTAAGAAATAATTTTTACACTGTAAAATCAGTAGGTGGTAATGCAAACGTAAACGGTGCCGTTAC
>JGI25128J35275_1000283_pt1 | contig 16135 bp, 13 predicted proteins | sample ETNvirenome_2_60_FD_35275 | JGI IMG/M metagenome (IMG submission 35275)
AGATTAGCCGTACCCGCACCGACAAAGTAGAGGCGTTGACTGAATACAGCCAGACCTATTACTACTATAAAAATGGCCAAGTTCTTTCTACTATTGTAAAGGTTGAAGATCAGTTTTCATTGGACATACGCGCATGACCATGATGATTTTTGTGTTGATTGTTCTTGAGCGTGGGCAACCCACGGGCGAGGAGTTGTACTTTAGAGAACTGACCTCGTGCCTAGAATACTCCAAGGCGCTTAATGCACAGTCTGTTGGCGCGATCAATGAGCTACTAAGTAGCAACAACTACTTCAAGACTTATTGCCGTGTAAGGGAAATACCCACCTCAGAAGCAGGCACCAAGATACTGTTCCGTGATCCCGCCAGAAAGGATGAAGATTGATGAGTCCTAAGAAATTAGAGCCTAAATCGCGGTATGCTCAGTACGACCTAGATGGAGATGGGGTCGTGAGCGATGAAGAATTGGCACGAAATCAAGAGCTTGTTGAAATCGAACTGCGTGAAGAGAAAGCAGATAGTCAACGCCGAATGGCTTGGGTGTCTCTTAGCAGTATGGTCGTTTACGCTTTACTACCACTTATGCCATTTATCCCTGAGTCCCGTCTGTCCACTATGGCTTCTCTAAGCGACATGCTGTTTCTTAGTCAGGCGAGCATTGTAGGGCTATACTTTGGCGCGACAGCGTACATGGCAAAACGATGAGCATACTCGGATCACTGATAGGCCCAGCTACTCAGCTACTAGACAAGGTAATTGAGGACAAAGACCAGAAGAATGCGTTGGCGCACGAGATTGCGACAATGGCAGAGCGACATGCGCAGGAACTGGCGAAGGGTCAGTTAGAAGTAAACAAAGTTGAAGCCGCGCATCACAGTATCTTTGTGTCTGGGTGGCGACCTTGTATCGGTTGGGTGTGTGCGCTGGGTCTTTTATACAATACGATTCTTTCAAACATACTGGGTATCTGGGTAGAGGTGCCAGAAATAGACACTACGCTGCTCGTCCCCGTTATGATGGGAATGTTGGGTCTCGGCGCTATGAGATCCTACGAAAAGGTGCAAGGCGTAAGTCGGGAGAAATAAATGTCAGATCAATTGATTGATATGTTGAAACGGCACGAGGGCGTGCGCTCTAAGGTTTACATGTGCTCTGCTGGCTATGAAACCATAGGAGTTGGACGCAATATCGCAGAGTCAGGTCTTGGACTATCAGACGACGAAGTTAGTTATCTTCTTAATAACGATATAACTAGGGTTCGTGAAGAACTTAACGACACTTATTTTTGGTTTGCTGCTCTTAATGAAGCACGACAAGACGCTATGATTGACATATGCTTCAATCTTGGTTTGACGCGTTTGCGTGGTTTTATAAATGCTTTAGAAGCTATGTCTCGCGAACAATTTGATATAGCAGCGGATGAGTTTATGGATAGTCGCTGGAGCCAGCAAGTTGGTAATCGTGCCATAGAAGTGACTGAGATGATCCGCACTGGAGATTATCAGTAATGCCTCTTCAAAAGTACATATTTAATCCTGGGATCAATAAAGAAGGAACTGACTACGCTGCTGAGGGAGGCTGGTTCGATTCTAATTTAATTCGTTTTCGTAAAGGTTTGCCGGAAAAGATAGGTGGATGGCAGAAGTATATTGAGACCTCTTACGAGGGAACAGGTAGGAAACTTCACGGCTGGGTAGATTTAGACGGTACGAAACTTCTAGGGCTTGGCACACGGTTTAAACTGTATATTCAAGAAGGAACCAGCTATAACGATATTACCCCGATTCGTGCAACTACTTCAGCGGGAGATGTTACATTTGGTGCGACTGATGGTTCAAGCACTCTCACCGTTACAGATTCTGGACACGGAGCGGTAGACGGAGATTTTGTTACTTTTTCTGGGGCAGCAAGTCTAGGTGGGAATATTACAGCTGCGGTGTTAAATCAAGAATATCAAGTGGTGTCTGTTCCTACATCTAATACTTTTACAATAGTTGCTAAAGATACTGACGGAGCCACGGTTACTGCTAATAGTAGCGACAGCGGTAACGGCGGTGGCAGTGTTGTAGGTGTTTATCAAATTAACTCTGGTCTTGATGTTTTCGTAGACGGTACAGGGTGGAGTGTTGGAGCATGGGGGTCTGGCACATGGGGGTCTACAACTTCATTAGGAGACTCCAACCAGTTACGTCTTTGGTCAATGGATAACTTTGGTGAAGATTTAATTTCTAATCCTCGCGCAGGAAGTATTTATTACTGGGATAAAACTAACGGATTAAACACCCGAGCAGTTGCTTTATCCTCTTTAGCTGGGGCTAATAAGGCTCCAACTAAAGGATTACAAGTCTTAGTATCAGATATTGATAGACACGTTATTGTTTTAGGTGCCGATCCGATAAGTGGGGGTTCACGAAGCGGAACTATTGACCCGTTACTGGTTGCGTTTTCTGATCAAGAAAACGCTGCTGAATGGGAACCGTTAGCTACTAATACTGCGGGGTCATTACGTTGTTCTGCTGGTTCAGAAATAATCGGGGGATTACGCGCTCGTCAAGAAACTTTAATCTGGACTGATGTTGCTTTGTACAGTTTACAGTTTATTGGGCCACCAAATACCTTCGGTTTAGTTCTACTGAACGAAGGGGTTAGTCTTATTGGGCCGAATGCTGCCGTAAATACTCCTAATGGTATTTTCTGGATGGATAAGAAAGGCTTCTATATGTACAACGGTTCAGTACAGCCTATTCCGTGTACTGTTCATGCTTTCGTTTTCGATAATCTTAACGAAAAACAAGCGTTCCAAGTATTTGGGTTCGTTAATAAACAATTCGATGAAGTAGGCTGGTTTTATTGCTCAGGCGAAAACACCGTTATTGATAAGTACGTGGCTTACAACTATGTTGAAAGCTCTTGGACTATCGGAGAACTTTCGAGAACAGCTTGGCTAGACGAAGGATTAGTTTCTTTTCCTAGAGCAGCAGGAAAAAGTAGCGATACTCCGTATCTCTATTCTCATGAAACAGGGTTCGATGATGATGGTTCTCCAATGAACAATGTCTTTATTGAAAGTGCTGATTTCGACATTGGAGACGGTCAAGAATTTCAATTTATTAGACGGTTTATCCCAGACGTTAAGTTCACAGGCAATTCTTCTGGAACACAAAAGATAAATTTAGTTTTAAAAGCTCGTAATTTTCCAGGACAAACTCTAACTACTGATCAAACGAGTTCTTTTTCTGCTACGACAACTAAAGTAGATACGAGAGCGAGAGGCCGACAAGCAGCGGTACGATTTGAATCTGATGACGATGCAGAAACTGTAGATAGGTTAGGAGTCGGTTTTAGGATTGGCGCAACAAGGCTGGATGTTCAGCCTAACGGTAGACGTTAATGGGGAGAATACTTCCAGGAAGATTACCTCAAGCGGCGGCAGCTACAGTAGAAGCGCCTACGTTTAACAGAGCAATGCGTCTGTTAGAACTAAACGTCGGTAATTTTGACCCTGATCGTACTCCACAATACACTTCAGCTAACCGTGATACGTTGTTTTTCGAAAAAGGCGATGTTATTTGGAATACCACAGAGAACGTTCTTCAAGTATATTTGGGTAATTCTTGGCAGAATATTTCAACGCCAAGCACCTCTGGGGTTAGCGCAACAGGGAGTATCGGGGCAGTTAGTATTGCTACTAACGGTAACGTTGTGGTGTCATTGTGATAAAATCTCCTGAGAAGAAAAGTTCATGACTAGATTATTCGACGACGAACAGACTACTTCATTAGTTCGTGCTATGGCGAACCCTGAATCTAATGCTCGTAAGATGGCAGAGCAAAATCAAGAGATTGGTGTTCCGTCTGATATTACTAACGATATTCTTAATAAATACGCTACATACGGTGCTAATACAGGCATCGGCAACCTTGGGGGAAGCCGATTAGTAGAAGCGATAAACGAGCAATACCGTAAAAAAGTAGATGCGCCTTTACAACAACAACAAATAACGAAGGCGCAAGAAGGTACTGCAACAGCAGCTGGTACTCCTTTCGATTTATCTGAGCTATTGGCTGAAACTTATGGGCAACTAGATATGCCAATAGAAGAGGCAACAGCAGCTGCGGCTGAAACTGTAGCCGAAATACCAGCGATGAACTCTCCTTTAATTAAGATGTCCCCTGATGTTGCGGCCCCCGATTTAGAGAATGTGCAAGTTCAAACTAAAATGGAAGCACTTGAGCGATTTATTGAAGAAAACCCTGTACTCGCTAAACAATTAGGCGAAAGCGCAGGAACTCTCGGTGGTATTTTAGCGAAAGAAGCAATAGGCGAAGACGAAACAGAAAGGGTAGTTTCAGCTCCTAGGCCTCGTTTTCAACCCTCGCGAGTCCAGACTCCTCGTATCGGTATGTCGGGGGGAGGAAAGCCGCCTGAAGGCTCCGTATTAGGCCGTAAGCTCTTCTTAGAAGGCGGCGAAGTAGATGGGCCAGGAGGCCCAAAAGAAGATCTCGTACCTATCTGGGCGAGCGATAAAGAATACGTTATGTCGCACAAAGCGGTAAAACGAATGGGTAACGGTGATTTCGATAAAGGCATCGCAGCTCTCGATAAAATTAATTTTGGTAAATAATCATGGCTAATGAAACTGCATATAGTTATCAGGCTCCCGATCAACTTATTTATAATATGCTCACAGGAGCAGATGCAGGATTACAGATTGATCCTGAAACTGGGCAAAGCACTCGCGTAGGATTATTGCCTTTAGTAGAGCAATATTACCGAAGTCAATTTGGAAACTTAGGGGCAGAAGACAGCTCTCCATTTACTTATTCAGGTGATCGAATTGCAGAGTTTTCTCCTAGAGAAGAACTCGCTATGCAGCTCGCTGACCAAGGTATCGGGTCATATGCTCCTTATTTAGCTCGTAGTGCAGGATTAACCGAAGAAGCCTTGGCTACGCTGGCGGGAGGTAGTTCTGAAGCTAAAGCCGCGTTACTTCGCGGTCAACAACAAGGTGAAGACTATACAAAATTAGGTATTGGGCAAGGAAGTGAGTTTTTAACTCGAGGTGTTGATAAAGCAGGTGAAGCTGAAAAAGGCTTACTTTATTCGTTAGCTGGGGTTCGTGGTCGTGGTGAAGAAGGATATCAAGCAGGTCTTGCGAATATTTTACAAGGCACTCAAGAAGGACGCGCTGGACTAGACCAAGCTCAACCCTACTTTACTCAAGCCCGTGCTGAAGGTTTAAAAGGTACAGAAGATGCGGAAGCTGCTGCTCGAAGGGCAACAGATTTACAACAACCGTATTTAGAAGAAGCATTAGGTGAAGTACGCTCAAGCACCGCAGGATTTGACACTGCAGATATTGATCGTTTTCAAAACCCTTATGAAGATTTAGTTGTTCAACAAACGATTAGAGATTTAGAAAAATCTGCTAAACAAAAAGATATTGCTAGAGACGCAGCCGATGTTACATCAGGCGCTTTTGGGGGGTCTCGTTCTCGTTTAGGTGCTCAAGAAAGACAAATAGCTGAAACCCGTGGATTAGCTGAAGCTCTAGCAGGTATTCGTGGACAAGGATTTACGTCAGCCAGAGATGCTGCGATGGGGGAGTTCGCTCGTCAACGTGGGGCTGAGGCTGGGGCAGGATCACAGATCGCGGGTCTTGGAGCACAAGCAGGTTCTGCAGAAGCTCAATTAGCACAAACGTTAGCGGGGTTAGGTAGCCAACGAGCGGGGTTTGAAACAGGGGCAGGAACTGCGGCAAGTAATCTCGCACAACAACGTTACGGGATGGGGACTGGTACTGGGCAAACGCAAGCAGGATTAGCTTCTCAATCTGCTGCTTCACAGCTAGGTGCTGCTCAAGCAGGACAAGCAGCTAAACAAGCTACTGCGGCCACGTTAGGTCAGGCAGGTCAGCAAATCTACGGTATGGGATCTGGGACTGGTCAGCAACTCTACGGTATGGGAACTGGGGCTAGTTCAGGGTTAAGTGGATTAGCAGGGCAATTAGCAGCTGGTCAACAACAAGGCGCTCAAGCCTACAACACACAAGCTCAGTTACGACCAGGATTACAAGCAGGAGACGTAAGTTCTCTAATGCAAACAGGTGCGATGAATCGTGCTAGAAACCAAGCGCAGATGGATTTGAACTATCAGAACTTCGTAGGTCAATATAATTTGCCGAATCAACTTATGTCTGGTTACGCAAACTTCTTAACTGGGGCAGGGCCGTTAGCAGGGGGTACGGGTTATTCTGGTACTACCCAACAAACACCTTTTCAAATGGGCGGTGCAGGTAGCTATACGAACTATGGTCCAGGATATAAAAACGGGGGACAACCGATTCCTGAAGGAAATAAAGGATTAGCCGCATTAGCTAAAAAAGCTCCTGAAGTTGTTCGGAAGATGGGTTTCGCTCCTGTTAAAAGAAACATGGGTGGAGGACTATCAAGCCGTTTCCCAAGAGCTTCTCGTAAGTTAGGAGCGTAACATGGCTAAGAACTTCGGATTTAATATCGGTGGTGGAGGAATCGCGGATCTAGTTGCTGCGCCTAAAGTTAATCCTATTCGTTCAGGACAATTTGCGCCTACGCCACAGCTTCGTAGAGATACTAAAGAGCCTAAAAAACAATTAACAGGTGCGTTGCTAGGGGCTGCTTCTCCGTTTCTTGCTGAAGCGGGTATCGCAGGTCTAGCGAAAATCCCAGGATTAGAAAATCTTTTATTTGAGCCTAAAGCTGAACGCGAAGAAAAGTTTGGAACTGTTAAAGATCCTGACTCAGGAGTTGTACTTGGGCCAAGCCCGTATATGCAAGAAAGAGAAAAACGCAGTAAACAGGTTGATGCTTCTTTAAAATCACTGCCTCTCCCTCAACAAAAAACATTATTAGGGAAAGGTTTAACTGAGTTATTGTCTTTCGCTCCTGCCTTAGCGTTAGGGGATGATGACGATGGTTCTGCAGCTGCGTTTATTTCTGCAGCACAAGCGGGTAAAAAATTAGAGGGTGCTTTAGATGAACAACGTCTAAAAGCCTATTTAGCACGAGAAACGAAACGTGGTGAATTAAAAGCTAACGTAGGCGATTTTGACAGTAAAATTTCTTATAGTGCAGTATTACAAAACGATGGTAGTTTTGCCCCCGTAAAACGACAAGTATTAATCTCCCCAGATAAAACTACTCGTTATGTAATGAGTCAGGGAGATGCTGCCGTTGATTTTGTTTATGGCGAAGATGGAAGCCAAGTCTCTGTGCCTAAGGGCCAATACTTCGTTCGTGAAGAACTTACCTTAGACGACAATGATCCTGGAAAACCTAAAGACGTAAAACTGTTCGATACGAATAGCGGTCAGATTGGGTACGGAACTATCGAATATATGCAAACCCCGCAGGGGCGCACTAGCCGTGTTGTAATTCAAGATCCTCGTAATCGTAGGGGCACTAATGAATTTACTACAACAGCTTCATTAAAAGAAGAATTTGGAGATAACTGGGTTCCTTATGACCAAGAATTAGCTGATTTAGACGCTCGTGAAAAAGGCGACCCGCAAGTATTTAAAACATTTGAAGGCCGTTTGGATCGTGAAGTAGCTACTTTCGAAGTAGCAGGAATAGCTTCTCAAATTATTCCGATTGCGATGGAAGCAGAAAAAAGACCTGAGCTTCTAACTGACGTGGGTCGTGTTCCTGGATTCTTGGATAAACTACGAAAAGAAATTAACTCTGCGTATAACATCATAAATAACTCAGGGAGATCAGTTAGTCAAATTATCTACGACCAAGGACAAGAAACAGGTTCTTCGGTTAGTATGAGTAAGTTACTACTTGCTTCTAATAACTACAGTCAAGTTATGAATACCCCTGGAGCGACTGATGCAGAAAAAGAAGCCGCTCAACAAGATTTAGTTTCTGCTTTAAAAGTAGTACAGGCCCGAGCAAAGGAACAAGGATTCTCTAATTCTTTAACGGAGATGGATTTGGAAAGCGATGCTTTTCAAGATCTAATCGTGAAACGTGGGTTGCTTTCAGCAGGACAGTTACGTTTAGCGTATGCAGCAGCTGCTGCTGATGGACAAACAGGTACTTCCCTTTCAGATAAAGACGTTATCAACTTCTTAGAGCAATTAGGCTTTGGTGATACTAATGCTAAATTAGTTGGTAAAAAGATGACTAATTTTGTTGTAGGACGTTTACAAAATTTTGATTCTAGGGAATTTAGAGATTTAGCAAATAACGCTAGGACACATACCCCAGCGGATGTTCAACGAACTAATGACTATTTAGTAGGTACTTTAGGCGTTAGTCGCGGAGACCTAGCTACTATTGCTGATCCTAAGAAAACCCAAGAAGAAAAAGATAAAGCTGTTTCTAATGTTTTTGAGAGAATTGCTAATACTTCTAGGGGAACAGCGTTTTCTGATTTTGTATACGATAAAGAAAACGGTCGTATTCGTTACAAACCTGTATTAGAGAGATTGCGGGGACGCGAACGCATTTACAACGAATACATGAATAAGATCTTCCCTTATTACGGTATAACTGAAGATGAGGTAAATCTGGTTGGTGAAAGGGAAACAGATCCTCTTAGAACAGGTCGCGGCTCACAAACTCCTGCTGGACAATTACAAATCCGTATTAGGTAGTCTTTATGAGCACAACCCCTAACGTTCAAGTTTTAGACAATTTTCTACAAACACCAGAGTTTGATGCATTTAAACAACTTACATCTGCTCAAACAGTTGGTGATTTTACTCTAGGAGAGATTTTTGCGAACGACCCTGTTCGCCTTAATGCTTTTTTAGAAGCAGAATATCTACAACAAAAAGCTGAAGAAGGAAACGAAACAGCTGCTGGATTAGTTGACGATCAAGATACTGATATTACTAATGCGACGTATACTTATTTACAGCGATATCAAAAATTAGATCCTGTTGATCAAACTGCTCTACAACTAGATACGCAACCACGACAAGTAGCTATTGGTGAAAAACAAGGGTTGCCAATAGATATTATGTCTACTTTTGGACAAGAGTCTGACTATAGCACTCTTAGCGAAAGTATGACAAATGAAGAAGAGCGTCAGCGTTTAGTTTCGTTGGGCATTGACCCTGATGTTATTTACGAAGGGGATAAAAACTTTTATCAAAAATTTATGCAGGGTTCAGATCCTGTAGATGAAAATTCTCCTTGGCGAGTAAAATCTTTTTTCTTCCCAATAAATCTCACTCCGTTTGAAGCTGAAAAATTATTAGAAAAAGAATCGCCTAACGCTGATTTTAGATATATAGACCCACGTGACCCTAGTATGGGACTCGCGATCCGTGATGAAACTACGAACGGTAGGTTTGTTCCTTTACGTCCTCAATTCGGTTACGAAATGGGGATGGAAGAACTTATTACAGCGGTAGGACAAGAAACAGCAGCTATTGTTACTGAGGTTGTTGGTCTCAAAGGTTTAGGTAAATTAATTGGTGAGGCAGGAGAGCAAGCTACTCGTAGGGGAAAAGTTGGACGAGGAACAGCAACCGTAGGGCTGGCAGGGTTAAGTGCAGGGATGGGTCGTTTTGCACAATTAGCGTATGGGAACGCAAAAGGCATTAACGATGTTTCTGTTGAACGTGCTTTTGATGATGCGAAAATAGCCGCTCTTTTAGGAGGGGCTGGGGCAGCAGTTATTGGTGGTACTTTAGCTGCTTTAGGGGCTATTTGGCGCGGAGTTACAGGAACGAACATTCCGAATGATGTGTTAGATAGGTTACGCGCTAAGATTGATAAAATTAAAGCTAAAGGAACAGGGGAAGAATTTACCTCTGAAGAATTAACAGAGAGAACTCGAGAAGCAGCTCTTGCCGTAGCAGACAATGTTGCCGAATATCGCCCTACTGCTGGGGAGTTAACTCAAGATGATTTCTTAAAAACTCTTGAATTAGAGTTGTTTGCCCAGCTGTCCCCCACATCTAAAGGTCGCCAAGCATACGAAGACATTGTTAATAATAATGCCAACGCTGCTTTTAATTTTTGGACAGAACTCACAGAAAACGCTCCAGAGTTAAAGGGTATCTCTTACACTGATTTTAGAGAGTTTTTAGCTGCCCAGCAAAAACAATATGCTGAACAAGCCGCTGAAGCTGCAAGAATAAAAATCCGTAATATAGAGGAAGGAGCTACTATAGATCAGGTTCTACCTGAACAGCCTCCTGAGCAGATGCTTACGGTTGATGAGCTTGGATCTACTTTTACAAGGGATCAAGAATCAGGAAGCTTGGTCTTTAAACGTAATAGTCCTGAATTTTTAGCTCAATCTGATGAAGCATACAACACTGCTAAAGACTCAGTAGCTAGAGAGATTGATGCGTTAGCTGGTCTTAAGTACGACCGTAAAACTGATTCAGCAGCAAAAATTATCCCAGCTTTTCGAGCAGCGTTTAACGCTGGAGAAGATAAAGACGCGATTATGCGAACTTTAGGAGAAGTTGAAGCGTCTGATGTAATTAAAAGTATGATCCCGATGCGAGACGGGGTTAGTATGCTAAAGCAGCTTTTAGGTGTAACTGTAGACGATCAAGGAAAGTTTCTAAAACAAGCTGATTTAAGTTTTGGGCAACTAGCGGGTATGCAGAATGCTCTGAACACCTTGTTTATGGAAAGTTCTGACCGTGGTGTTAGACAAGTTGCCATGGATTTACGCGATGCTGTAGAAGCTCAAATAGATGATCTAATTACGTTTACAGCTCGTAAACAACTAGCTGCGGAAGGAGTAGAAGCCCCTACTGCTAAACTGTTAGGCGAAAAAGTTGAGGAAATAGCTGGGCCACTAATTAGAGCACAAGAGAATTTAGTCTCTGCTAATAAAGCTATTGAGCGTAGGTTCATTCGAGAGCTAGTGGATAAAGAACCCTCAGAAATAGCTGGGTTCGTTTTATCGTCTAGTCCTAAACAGATTACCCAGTTACTAGATCAAATTTACCAACTCCCTGATTCTATTGTTCGTATGCAAAACCTTCGACAACTTGTCGTAGAGAATATGCGAAAGAGTTTAGGAAATTTACCGTTGGCTGAACAAAATAAAGCCTACGCAAAATTCATAGAAAAGAATGAAGACCAACTTCAAGCTCTGTTTCCTGAAGCTCAGTTTTTAAAACTTAAAAATTTTCAAGAAGTCCAAGATCAAGCAGAACGAGAAATAGCTGAAACTGCTGAAACTTTAGCTGATTTAGAAAAGAAATTAGGCAAGTCTCCCGCCGACTTTATTAAAGACTTTTTATTGCAAGGTCGCAGCGCCCGATTAACAGGGGCTGCTGAGATGTCTCGTCGAGAGTTTGGAGAAGTAATCCGACAAAATCCTGAATTACAGCCTTATGCAACAGCAATTACTAGAGATTTTTTCCAGAGAAACTTTGAAACAACTCGTACCTCTGGGGATACAATGTTTTCAGGTGGATTAGACGTAAACCGTTTTATTGATTTTGTACAGAGCGGAGTAAGAGGTGGACAAGAGGGTACGTCTGAATTAGGCCAGATACTTGTCCCGTTGCTCGGTAAAGAACAAGGTCAAAAGTACGCGAAAGATTTACGCATGATGGCCCAGATTTTAGATAGAGGAGTTAAGCGTGGAGCAAGAAGTCCGATGTCACAAGGGGCAGCGGGTAATCAAACGATTGATGATCATTTAGAAGAAACCGCTATAGCTCAAAGGATTCTGATACCTCCTCTAACTCAAACAGGTAGAAGAATCACAGCTTTCGTATCTGGTTATAGAGACAAAGCTAAAAGTGATTTGTTAGCAGTTCTAGCTGATCCTCAAAAACTAAAAACTTTATTGAATGACAGACAAAAACAGTTATCTCGTCGTGAGTTTTATAAATTTTTAGGAGCATTGGCAATCTCCCGCGAAGTAGATATTGGATCAGAAACGGGTGAAGATAGATTCGATAGAGCTGTAAAAGATGTTCAAGGAAATGTAGAAGGCGTTTCCGATTTGTTCTCAAGGATGTTTGACGATGAAGATTAAAGTATTCGAGCCACCATTACCTGACTTCGACCGAATGGCTTACGGCGGCGAAGTCAAACCTCGTAAAATGTTTGTAGGCGGTGAGCCTAATATTGGGTTTGTCCCAGATATGAGTAAATTTTCTAACCCAGATATCTCAGCTCAAATACAGAAGTCAGTAGCAGAGGCGTTAGCTAATCAAAACTTGCCAGATTTTTCTGTAAACATCGCGGATCTCGAAGAAAGATTAGCGAATATTTCTTCAGGTGTTTCTGAACAAGATGTAGCTAGTCAAATATCACAAGCGTTGACTAGCGCAGATACAGTTAGTTCAAAAGATCTTACGGAAGCTCTTTCTAACATTCCTACTGGTAACGCTACCAGAGACGAATTACGAGAGTTAGCTGAAGAGATTTTTCGTGAACAAAGACTCTCGACTGAAGGTGCTGACTTAGTATATGGACAAGGGGGCTACAATCCTGCTCAATCTGTAGAGCTTAGAGAACAAGAGATAGAGACGATTCTTGATCGTTTATTGTCAAACGCAGGGATAACGGGGGGAACTCAAACCGCTGCTCCTGTTGATACAGGCGTAAGCCAAGAAACGGTTACGCAAACTATTCAAGACATGCTTACTACGGGTACGTTAACCCCAGAAGAAATACAACGAAGAATCGACGCAGGGGATCTCACTAAAGATGATGTCCTGTCTTTAATTGAAGGCGGTTTTGAATTAAGTGAAGAGCAGCTTGCTCAGTTGTTTGAATCAGGAATCCTCACCAGAGAAGAAATAGCTAATTTAATTGACCAAGCTATCGCTGATATTGATGACTCAGATGAAGAGATTACTGAAGAAGAGATTGCGGAAATAGCCGCAGCCTCGGGGCTAACAGAAGAACAAGTCAGCGATTTAATTAGCAGTCAACTAGAAGGGTATAGCCCTGATGTTGATATGAGCACATATGCTACTCAAGAACAACTTGGAAGTTACGCTACTCAAGAGGATCTTGCAGGGCTTGAAAGTATGTTCCAAAACTACTTAACTCCTGAGCAATTAGAAAGCTATCTTCCTCAGGAAGGACAATACGTTACACCTGAGCAACTAGCAGAAGCTACAGCTAATGATTACGACGATGTTATTAAAGGGCTTACCGATAAACTAGGTGAGTTAGAAACTCAATATCAAAACGTAACTGATCAATATGAAGCTGATGCTGTTAATGCACAAATTAATAAAACTAAAGATGATTTAAACACTTTCTTCGCGGGGGCAGTGCCAAGCGGTCCACGAACAGGATCTACTTCACAATTTAGTTCAGGGGCTTCTTTCCTTCCTGGAGGCAGTCCAATGGCAAATCTTATTGCTGGTCAAAGACAAGGATTAGGACAAGATCCGTTTAGCACTTATCTAAAAACATTTACACCTAGCTATAGTGCATACGATGCCCCAGTTACTGCTGAAGAATACGGTCAAGCAAGTCTCCCGTTGATAAGCACTCAATATAGTAATCCGTTTACAGGGGGCGCTTCATATAGAGGCTCTTCTCCGACCAGTGCAACTACCGCTGGGGCTGATGGTAGACAATACGGTCTTACCGTAATGCCTGATGATGATCCTGGGGGCTACAATCAAGGCGGTCAAATTTCCAACGGCATTATGGATTTAACTAATTTCCAAACTAATGTCCAACCTTTTCAAAATGCTTTTAGGCCGAACGTACCAAGGAATTAATTATGGCTATGCCACTTAACGAAATGCCCAGCCGCTTAGACCAGATGAGAGATGAGGCTGCAGACCCAATGATGGGTGGGCCGATGCCTCCAGCGCCGATGCCTCCTGCTGCAGAACCTGCTGCTGATGATCGCATGGGCGAACTTCTAGCTGCGTTAGGTGGTGAAGGTGAGATGATGCCTCCCGAACCCGCGATGGAAGATAGTCCAATGGTTATTGGCAGTGCCTTAGCTCAAGCTGCTGTAGACAATACTGGTTCTGTCGCAGAAGCTAGGGCGTCTCTCGAAGCTGCTCTAGCTGAATTAGACGCGATGTCAGCCTAACCAGTTCTTCCACTTTTCATCGCCTAAGACTTCTTGGGCGAGGTCAAGTTTATTGCGCAAAGCTGTTACAATCTTTTCGTCTATCGTATCTTTAGATACTAGATCAACATAAGTAACTTTGTTGACTTGTCCAATACGATGGGCGCGGTCTTCTGATTGCAATCGTTTCTCTAAATCAAAACTGTTTGAATAGTAGATTACGTTTTGTGCTTCGGTAAGCGTGATACCGTAGCCTCCTGTCTGTGTATTACCTACGAAAAACCGTAGCGGTGATTCAGGGTCTTGGAAATCTTTAATCGCACGTTCTCGTTCATCTGTGTCGGTATCTCCGAAATACCCAGCTACAGAGTCCACTCCAAACAGCCCTTGTAACGTTTCTACGATTTCTAATATGTTTTGTCGATAGTTCGCCCAGATGATGACTTTACCCTGCATCTCTCCGATGACTTCTAATAGTTCGTCGATTCGGTTACTCTCTATAGGAGTCTCTGTTCCGTCATCGCTTTTTACATGACCACATACGATCTGGTGTAGCCTGAGCAACTGGGTGAGTATATTCGTAACACTTATTGTTTCTTTATTTTCAAGCTCAGTAATCGCTAATTCTTTTAATTCAGAATACAGTTTCTTCTGTTCCGCTGTAAGCGTAACGTCTCTACGGATATACATCTTATCGGGGAGGTCTAGGCAGTCCTTTTTTAATACCCTATAAGAGAACGTATCTAGTCTCTTAGTAAGCTCCTCTAGGTTCCTATACCCTACTACCTGCCTAACGGTACGGCCCCCAAAATAGCGATTTACGACCTCTCCGAAGTGGTTCTGAAAAGAGTAGAACGAGGTGTACCCTAACATCGCTGAACCTAAGACTTCTGTTTGACTGTATAAATCAAGGGGAGATTTAGTAATTGGCGACCCTGTTAACAATCTTTTGAACTTAGTGTTCTTAGCTAGTTTGACAATAGCCTTCGTTCGTGCTGCTTTCGGGTTTTTTATCGTTGTAGATTCATCAACCGCGAGTAGTGTCTGGTGTCCTAAGATAAAGTTTTCAGTAAACTTGACACCTTTCTTAGTGCTTAGAGCTTCGACGTTTATAACGAAGATCTTTAACTTATCTACGTTAATGTCGAACAACTTCATCAGTGCAGCTTTTTCGTCTTTGCGAGGAGCAGGAGACCACACCGCTACATGACGGTCAATATACTCAGGCATGTGGTCAGGGATCTCTTTAGTAGACCAGTTTTTGAATACGCCTTTCGGTGCAATTATGACAGCCGCATCTATAGCTCCCTTGCCATACAGGATACCTATGGTGTCTATGAGCACCTTAGACTTGCCTGTCCCCATCTCCATAAAAAGCCCATAAGACTTCTTATTCCAAGAACGGGTAAGCGCTGTTTTCTGATGCGCAAACGGTTGCGTCTTGAATTCGTACTTCAACGATGTTCCTTTCTAAGTTCTATAAAGAAGTTTAAGAATATATATAAAGAAAAGAAATGATTTCTTTGTGTTACGAGGCCTCTCTAATAGTTCTAATAGATTCTATTGTTTTCAACACTTACAGATTCCTCTTACGCAACAGTAACTTAGACTCTAAATTATTAGATCTATTACTCTATTAGACGATTCTGTTAATTTTTTTAAAAAATTTTTTATTTCTAAATAGACTAATACAAGTAATACGGCTTTACTTCCGAAAAGCCTAGAGGTTAAGGTATCTACCTATAAAGGAGAAATTAGAAATGACCGTTTATATCGTCCAAGAGGTATCTGGGAGAAACCTTGTACCCGCCGCAAAATACGGCGAGTTGCAGTTGCTGCTTCCAGCCAAGACTAATCTGATGCTTTCCACTGGGCCTGAAGTAGCTAGGCTTAAGAGAAAGCTATTGGATTTCAACGACGACGATTACCTATTACTAATAGGTGATCCCGCCGCTATCGGATTATGTTGCGCTATAGCAGCATCCATCAATGGTAGGTTTTCCGTCCTCAAGTGGGATAGACAGGAAATGACCTACTACCCCGTATCCTTCGATATCCGAGGGAACGCAACGGACTTAGGAGAAGTCTATGTCTGAAGAAGAAAACGCTTTGT
>JGI25128J35275_1000285_pt1 | contig 16103 bp, 10 predicted proteins | sample ETNvirenome_2_60_FD_35275 | JGI IMG/M metagenome (IMG submission 35275)
TATGACGTCGGTGATAAAAAATATCGGTTTAACGTGAAGAACGCTGGTGAGATAAAAGAAACTCAAAGCGACATTAATAATTTTGTCAAGAAGTTCTTGAACGAAAACAATGAAATGTCAGATGCTAAAGGTTATCATAAATCTCTATATACAGCAATGAATCCCGACGCTATTGCTAAGCACTTTTATGAGCAAGGTAAAGCTGATGCTATGAAAGAAAGCGTTGCTAAGGCTAAAAACGTAAGTATGGATCCAAGGCAAGCGTTTTCAAATGATAACACAAGTGGCCCTAAAGTTAGAGTGCTTAACGATGATACTTCTCCTACTTTTAAGTTTAAAATTAAAAATAAATAACTAATTTAAAAATAAATAATTATGAGTATTTCAAATGGTGCGTTGTTAAATAGTGTGCCTGCTTCACAGAAGCAAACACTTGCGACAAACTACTTAGATTTTACTGGGACTACGGACAATACGTGGGCTCAACAATACCTGCCAGACTTAATGGAACAAGAAGCTGAGGTTTTCGGACCTAGAACAATTTCTGGTTTCTTATCACAAGTTGGTGCAGAAGAGGCTATGACGTCTGACCAAGTTGTTTGGTCTGAGCAGTCAAGACTACACCTTTCATATACAGGTAACGTATCATCTGCTACAGGTGGTGCTAACGCTGGTGGAGGTGCTACTTCACAAATTACAATTGAAAACGATATTGACAGCACTTCAGGTTTTACTGCTGCTAATCACGGTATTAGAGTTAACGATACTATTATTGTTGCTAACTCTGATGGTGTTTTCAAATGTTTAGTAACTTTAGTTGCTAATGCAGTTATCGATGTTGCTCCTTATGGACAAGCTAACTTAGCTGCTAACACTACAGCTGATGGTACTACTATACTAGTTTATGGTTCTGAGTTTGGAAAAGCTATGAACTATACTTTACCTGCTGGTACTACTAACACTTCAGATTCAAGAGGTGCTAACGAGCCAACTTTCAAGTCTTTTTCTAATAAGCCGATTATTATGAAAGATTACTACGAAGTATCTGGTTCTGACACTTCAAGAATTGGTTGGGTTGAAGTATCTGCTGAAAATGGACAAGCTGGTTACTTATGGTACTTAAAAGCTGAAGCTGATACAAGAGCAAGATTTGCTGACTACATTGAAATGGCAATGTTAGAAAGTGAATTAAACGTTGCTGGTTCTGTTGCTGATGGAACTACAATTACTGGATCTTCTGCTGGTGCTGGAAACGTAGGTACTGAAGGTTTATTTGCAGCTGTTGAATCAAGAGGTAACGTAGCTACTGGTATTAACGGTGTTAACGCTGCTACTGATTTAGCTGAGTTCGATGCAATACTTGCTGAGTTTGACAAGCAAGGAGCTATTGAAGAATACATGATGTTTGTAAATAGAGCTACTTCTCTTGCTATTGATGACATGTTAGCTTCTATGAACTCTTACGGAGCTGGTGGTACTTCTTACGGAGTATTTAACAACTCTGAAGATATGGCATTAAATTTAGGTTTCACTGGTTTCAGAAGAGGTTCTTATGACTTCTACAAGTCTGACTTCAGATACTTAAATGATAAAGCTACAAGAGGTGGTATTAACTCTGCTGCTGCTGCTGGTTCTGCAATTAGAGGGGTTTTAATTCCTGCTGGTACTTCTTCAGTTTATGACCAAACTGTTGGACAAAGCATGAAGCGTCCTTTCTTACATGTACGTTATAGAGCTTCACAAACTGATGACCGAAGAATGAAGACTTGGGTTACTGGTTCTGTTGGTGCTGCTACAACTGCATTAGACGTTATGCAACTACACTTCTTAACTGAGAGATGTTTAATCACTCAAGGTGCTAATAACTTTATGTTATTGAAGTAAACTATTTTAAGGATCGAGGCTTCGGCCTCGACCCTTTCTTTTTATTAATTTTATTATATATTATATTATGGCAAAAAAACAAGAAAAGGTAGAGGTACCTGTTGTTGAAACACCAGTTGTTGAAACACCAACACCTAAAAAAGTTGAACCTAAAAAACCAACTTGGGAAATAAAAGATAGAGTTTATAATTTAAAAGGTCATAAAAAACCTTTATCATATATGTTAAGAGGCTCTGGAATTTATTATTTTGATGCGGAAAAAGGTTACGAAAGAGAATTAAAATATTGCGAAAATCAAAGAACGCCGTTTGTTGACGAAATGAAAGGTGACCAAAGATTAGCTCATATTATTTTTAGAAACGGAAGCTTGTTTGTAGAAAAAGAAAAAACAGTTTTACAAAAGCTTTTATCTTTGTATCATCCGCACAAAGATTCTATATATACAGAATATCAACCTGCACAAGAAGCTGCAGAAGAAATAGAAATACTAGAATTAGAAGCTGATGCAATAGTTATAGCTAGAGATATGGATATTGAAATGGCAGAAGCTATTATGAGAGTAGAAAAAGGTTCTAACGTATCTAAGATGAGTTCTAAAGAACTTAAAAGAGACTTACTAGTATTTGCTCGTAATAATCCTGCTTTATTCTTAGAGTTAGCTACTGATGACAATGTGCAGCTTAGAAATTTTGGTATTAAAGCTACAGAGCTTGGTATTATTAAACTAAGCGCTGATCAAAGAAACTTTATGTGGGGATCTAATAATAGAAATATTATGACTATTCCATTTGATGAGCATCCATACACTGCTTTAGCACATTGGTTTAAAACTGATGAAGGTATGGAAATATATGCAAATATAGAAAAAAGATTAAATTAATCAAACTGTAGAGCGGTCGCCCTGCGGGGCGATCGTAAACTACAATAAAAAAATATGGTAAATATAGATACGGTATATCAAAAAGTATTAGCAATAGCTAACAAAGAACAAAGAGGTTATATAACTCCACAAGAGTTTAACTTATTTGCCGACCAAGCTCAAATGGATATATTTGAGCAATATTTTTATGATATAAATCAGTTTAACAGAATACCTGGTAATGATACTGAATACGCTGATATGTTAACTTTACTAGAAGAAAAAATAGCTATATTTAAAAACATAAAGTTATTAAATTATTCTTCACCTTATTTTCAAAAACCAAGAGAACTATATAGATTAGGTACTTTAGAAACAGGTTTTGGCGAAATAGAACAAGTAACTAACAAAGAGTATTTAAATATAAAATTATCACCTCTTGCAAAACCAACACTAAAACGAGCTGTTTTTGTTGACACTCCACAAGGTTATAGAATTTACCCTACATTTACAAATAATGTGCAATGTCACTATATAAGAAAACCTAGAACAGCAAAGTGGGGTTATAATATTATTGGTGAAAACGCTTTATGGGATCCAAATAAATCTGAAAATTTTCAATTACATCCGTCTGAAGAAAACAACTTAATTATTAAAATATTAGCTTTAGCTGGTATTGCGATAAAAGATGTTAACTTATATCAAATAGCTTCTCAAGAAGACGCTAAAAATATTCAACAAGAAAAACAATAAATAAATGGGATTATTAGATAGCTTTATACAAAAACAAGATCCAACAACAGGCGCTGGAGAACTTATTGATTTAGGTTTAGACGCTAAAATATATTATACTGGCCCTGATGGCGTGCAACAAACAGGTAATGCTAATTATGGTAACTATCAGTTTTTTTCATTAGAAGATATTATAAATTCTTTTTTAGTTGCTTATGTTGGTGAAGGCAAAGTAATAAGTAAAGTTAGTAGAACTGATGTAGCTTTTCACGCACAACGCTCTTTAGCTGAGTTAAGTTTTGACACTTTAAAATCTGTAAAATCTTATGAATTAGAAGTTCCAGCAAATTTAACTTTACCTTTACCACAAGACTATGTGCATTATACTGGAGTTTCTTTTGTAGACGAGTCTGGTATAAAACATCCTATATATCCTACATCAAAAACTTCTAATCCTGTAGCTTATCAACAAGAAACAGATGGTGATATAAAATTTGAAACTAATACTTGGAAAGTAAACATACCAGATGTAACTATTGAAGACGGTTACTATGTGGTAGATCCTACTGCTGAAAAACAATATCATGAAAAATATATAGAATATGGTATAACAAGATCTTACGACTCTTTTGGTAATCCAATAACTTCTACTGACAACTTTACTTCAAAAACACCTTTGCCACAATTTAAAGATGAAGTTAGAGTAACTATAGCACAAAACGTTGCCGGTGGTGGTCAAAACATGATATACGGTACTAATGTAGATCAGACGGGTAATGCAACAAATGACGGTATGATAATATTAATGGACACTGATCCAGGTGGTTTAAAAGTTGGTATGAGTGTATTTGGCCCTGGTATACCTTTAGGTACAACTATAACTTCTTTGGATGGTATTACTTCTGCTACATATCCTGGTATAGCTTTGCATACAACTAACAAACGTTATCAAGACTGGAAACTAATGGATGGTGACGTTAATCAACCAGCTGTAAATCCTGGAAAACCTATTGTAACTGTAAACTCTCAACTGTATGGTAACGAGATAATATTTGTAGACTTAAACACAGAGTCTAACACTTGGAAAAACTACAGGTCACATACACCTAACAATACTACTACCGATGATGATTACGAAGATGATTCAAGATGGTATGCTGAAGGTAGAAGGTATGGTATTGATCCTCAGCATGCTCAAGACAATGGATCTTATTATATAAATGATAATACAGGATTAATTCATTTTAGTTCAGCTTTATCAGAAAAAACTGTAGTTTTAGATTATTTAAGTGATAGTCTTGGTACTGATGCAGAAATGAAAGTACATAAGTTTGCAGAACAAGCAATGTATATGTGTATGGCTTATGCTATATTATCAACAAGAGCAAATGTACCAGAATATATAGTACAACGATTTAAAAAAGATAAATTTGCTGCTGTAAGACAAGCAAAACTAAGATTATCTAATTTAAAATTAAGTGAATTAACTCAAATACTTAGAGGTAAATCTAAGCAAATAAAACACTAATATATGCCGGAAATTAAACACGTTTTTAATCAAGGTAAAATGAACAAAGACCTTGATGAAAGACTAGTACAAAATGGTCAGTATAGAGATGCGATGAATATACAAGTATCAACTTCAGATGGTTCTGATATTGGTACTGTTCAAAATATATTAGGTAATACTAATGTTTTTACAAGTAATATAATACCACCTGGTTCTATTTGTGTTGGTGCAATTGCTAGTGAAAAAGATAATTGTTTTTATTGGCTTGTTAGTCACGCGTATAAAAATTTAATATTAAAGTATAAAAACGGTCAAGTTACATTTGTTTTTGTAGACACTTTAGGTATTTTACAATTTACAAATAAAGTTATAACTGGTATTAATATAATTGATGATTTTTTATTTTGGACTGATGGTCTTTATGAGCCTAAAAAAATAAATATACAAAGATCTATTGATGGCACTGATCAATCTGGCCATTATCACACAAAGTTAGTTGTTCCTAAAAGAAACATAGGACCTAGCAGTTGTATAGAAGTAAGAGAAGAACATATAACTGTAATAAAAAAATCTCCAAAAACTAAACTAACATTAGACCCTAATTTTGATATTAATATAACAGCAACTACAGCCGTAAGTCTATTAGCTACAGAAGTTGGTGATATAGACGAAATATATTTTAACAACTTTCCACAATTTATTTCTGGTTATAAAGTTGGTGATATAGTTATTCTTAAAATAGAAGATAAAGAAGCTGCTAGAATAGAAATAACAGAGATATTAATGCTTTCTGACGGTCATTACAAATTTGAGTTATTATCAAAAGATCCTGACTTAACAGGTTCTTTAGTTACTTATGATACTGAGCTTCAAGATATTAGCGATTTATTTGATCGTAAATTCGTTAGATTTGGTTACAGATATAAATATAATGACGGAGAATATTCTTCTTTTTCACCTTTTACAGACGTAGTTTTTAAACCAGATTTGTTTGAGTATAGCGCAACAGATGCTTACAATAAAGCAATGGAAAATAATTTAATTTCTTTAAAATTAAGAAATTTTATAACTAATGACACTCCTGAAGATGTTGTTCAAGTTGACATATTATATAAAGAGTCTGATTCTCCTGTAGTTTATATTGTTGATAAATTAAAATATACAGATGTTCCAAATGTTGATGTAAATAATACTAGCAAAAACTACATGCAAGCTAATGTTTACGAAATAACTTCCGACTTGATATTCGCCGTTGTTCCTGAAAATCAATTATTAAGAACTTATGACAATGTACCTAAAAAAGCTGAAGCTCAAGAATTAACTGGAAATAGAATAGTTTATGGGAATTATGTGCAAAACTACGACGTTCTACAAAAACCTATATTACAAGCTAGTTATATTACAAGATTTGAAAATAATACAACTTATGTTAACGATTATTTTTTAAATTCTACAGAGCTTCCAGTGCCAAGACAAAGAAACGTTCTTAGTGATTTTGGCCAACAATCATTAAAAACTTTAAGAAGTTATCAGTTAGGTATGTCATATCTTGATAAGTATAATAGAGAAACACCTATATTTACAGGTTCAGAGTCTATATTCAATGTTCCTAAAAGATTTGCTGATAATAAAATAAAAATTAGAGGCAAAGTAAGTACACATCCTCCAAATTGGGCAGAATCTTTTAAAGTTTATATTAAAGAAACTTCTACAGAGTATTACAACTTGTCAATGAGTAGATCTTATAAAGCTGAAGATGGTAATGTTTGGCTAGCTTTTCCTTCGTCTGAAAGAAATAAAGTTGATGATGAAACGTTTTTAATACTAAAAAAAGCTATAGACTCTGACATTTTAGTTGAAGAAGAAGCTAAATATAAAATACTAGCAATAGAAAATGAAGCGCCACCTTCAATAGCAACAGAGCAGATTAGTGTGTTTGAAAAAAATATTAGTAGTGATCCAACAAGTGTTTTTGGTATATACGCTCCAGTAGTAAATTCAAAAAATTTTAGAATAACAACGTCTAGTTGGAATACAGGAGGGGCTGAAGAGATGGACAATATAACTGAAGATTTAGTTTTCTATATTAAAAATACTTTAACAAATGAGTATACAAAAACTTATGAGTTAAGATCAGTTTCTTCAGAAGGTTCTTATTATAGAATAACTTTAGATACTGTCTTTGAAACTCAAGATGCTGAGCTAATATACCCTAATTATCCAACAACTACTAGTGGTGGTGTTTTAGATGTTGGTCCTAATTTAAAAATTATTTTTTCTAAAGTTAAAAACATAGCTGATAGCACGCAGTTTAAAGGCATGTTCTTTGTAAAAATAAACAATGATGCTATAATAGAAGATAATGTTTTATTAAGTCAAGCTTCAAACGAGTACGAAATTGTAAACTCAATGCCTACACATTATTTTGCTGATGCTTATTCTTTTGCTAATTTAACTGGAGGTAGTACAGGGCATAATAGATCAACACACGATGGTCACTGGAAGTCTTTACTAGCCTTTGGTGGTACTAGTAATCCTTTATTTCCAAATAATCATGATTTTTCTGGAAATGTAATAGGTGGATTTTTTATTGACAAAGCTTGGCATGCTGGTGTTCAACCTGGCGGTGGTTGTGCAAATGATGCTCCTACTTCACATCCTAGTCATGTTTTTGCTAGCGTTAAAGCTTTAATTACTTTATGGAAAGAAGAAACTGAAGAAATATTAAATACAACACTTCCAGATCCATTACAAGGCGAAGGTACAGGTACTGGAGGTTTTTTTGGTAATTATCAGTTTCGTAGACAGTGTATATATTTTGTTTGGAATTGGTTCCACCAAACAAGAGGTGATGAACATAATTACTTACCTGGTACTACGTTTTCAATGGGTACTAGTGGTACAAGTTGGCCAGTTGGAGGAGGTGGTAATATATTTAGAGACAACATGGGGCTTCCAAATAATATAACATACACTTACAAACCTGATTTTGGTAAAGGTATATATGAAGATAATGGAGAACATTATGTAGAAGTAGCTTTTTCTGAAATAGGTGAAATAACAGGCACTGGTGATCCTAAAAGTACAGGCCAACAGTTTTATGGTGATGGTGATCTTAGATATGGTAGTTTTAATAACACTAGCGCTTTTGATATTAGATATAATAACGAAGCCCAAGCAAATTATGCTAAAGATTATAGCGCTACAAATGACGAATTAAAACTTATAGCTTTGAACATGGCTGTTGGAAAAAGATTTAAAGTAAAGTCTGATGATGATATAAATAACATATACAAAATCACTGGTGTTCAAAGAATTAGAAGATATAATCATGTTAGTTTTTTAGAAGTACAAAACGCTTATAATGTTTGGTTAGAAAACCAAAACGATAGTGGGGCTGAAAATGATTTTGAGGAGTTGTGGGACGACTTTGGAACTCCTCACAACAGAAGGTACGTTTTTAGATTAAAATTAGATCATAGTTTAGAAGATGTTAAAATAGATAACAAACCTATAACTCATGCTGATAATATTGGTAAAGAAAAAAGCGTTTCTTTTCAATTTATAGAACCAAGATATAACACGTCAACAAGACAAAAAATATCTAGCAATCCCGCGGTGTGGGAAACAGAGCCAAAAGAATCTGCTGACTTAGATATATATTACGAAGCTAGTGAAATATTACCTTTACATTTAAACAGTAAAAATAATTTAAACTTTATACCTTTAGGAAGCATAGTGACTTGCCCAGCTAGACCAACAACTACAAGTGGCTTAACTTATGTTGTTGATTGGAATAATAATAAAGTAACTTTTAATGTACCTATAGATCTAAACGAATATTTACCACCTGGACAACCATCAGTAAGTTTACGTTTTACAAGACCAGACGCTTCGTATACTACAATAGAATTAGACGTTGCGGCTACTACAGGTTCTAGCTTAAGTCCTAATACTTATATAGTAAAAACAAATGTTAGTAGAAATTCTTTTGCACTTTCTTGGTTTAATTGTTTTACTTTTAACAATGGTGTAGAATCTAACAGAATACGTGATGATTTTAATAAACAAATAATAGACAAAGGTGTTAAAGTAAATACAATACTAGAAGAAAATTACGAAGAAGAAAAAAGAACTAGTGGTTTAATATACTCTGGTATATACAACACAAACAGTGGTATAAATAATTTAAATCAATTTATACAAGCGGAAAAAATAACTAAAGATTTAAATCCTGATTACGGTAGTATACAAAAGCTATATTCAAGATCTACTGCTGATGGTGATTTAATTGCTTTTTGCGAAGATAGAGTTGTCAAAATATTAGCAAATAAAGATGCTTTATTTAACGCCGATGGTAACGCTAACTTAACAGCAACAAACAATGTCTTAGGACAAGCTATACCTTATGCTGGTGAATATGGTATATCTAAAAATCCAGAAAGTTTTGCCGCTGATAATTATAGAGCTTATTTTGCAGACAAACAAAGAGGTGCTGTACTTAGATTATCAATGGACGGCTTAACACCTATATCAGAATATGGCATGTCTGATTATTTTAAAACAGCACTTGCCGCAAGTGGTAGTAAATTGATAGGTAGTTTTGACGATAGAAAAAATGAATACAATTTAACTATACCAATGACTCTTACTACAGTTTCGTTTAAAGAGTCTGTAAATGGTTGGTCAAGTTTTAAGTCTTTTATTCCAGAGCAAGCATTAAGTATGGGTAATGATTACTATAGTTTAAAATCTGGACTGCCTTATAAACATCACGTTGAAACTACGTTGTCTGGAAACCCTGTTGATAGAAATACTTTTTATGGTGAATATACACCTTCTTCAGTAAGTGTTTTATTAAATGACAGTCCTAGTGTTATTAAGTCTTACAAAAACTTAAGTTACGAAGGTAGTCAGTCGAAAGTTTTAAAAGAAGACACAGATGTTAATACTGGTTATTACAACTTAGAAGCGAAACCTGGATGGTTTACTACAACAATAAAAACAGACAAACAAGAGGGAAAAATAAACGAGTTTATTGAAAAAGAAGGTAAATGGTTTAATTATATAAGAGGAACTAACTTTGAAGATGTAGTTAATTTAAGAACAAAAGAGTTTTCTTTTCAAGGAATAGGTGTGCCTACAAATGTTAGTGTAGACGTTGGTAGGTTTCCTCCAATATCTGGTTGTACAGATCCTAGGGCTTCAAATTATAATCCTGATGCAACAATTGATGATGGTTCATGTTTTCTTACTCCACCTAATAACCCTGTTAGTATTGGTGGTTGTATGGATCCTTTAGCTCCTAATTATAACCCTGCAGCTACATACGATGATGGTAGTTGTCAGTTTATATGTCCTGTAAACCTTGGTTGCACAGATCCAAACGCTTTAAATTATGATCCTAATGCTACTACAGATGACGGTAGCTGTATATTACCAGTTTTAGGTTGTACTGATCCACTGTCAACAAACTATAATCCTTTGGCTAATGTTGATGATGGAAGTTGTATATTTCCAGGAGATCCATCGGGTGATACTGATGATGATGATGGAGGTACTGGCGGTGGTGGTGGAACCGGTGGTGGCACAGGCGGAGGTACAGGCGGAGGTACAGGCGGGGGCACCGGTGGAGGAACTGGTGGTGGAACCGGTGGAGGAACTGGTGGTGGAACCGGTGGAGGAACTCCTATCACTTTAACAGTTCAAGATATAAATGACCCAGATACTAATGTAATACCGCCTTCAGGAAGCTAATAAAATATTTAAAATATGTCAGTAACTTTTAATTCAAATAATAATTACAGTGTAGAGATTATAACAGAGGCAGACTTGGCAAATCCAAGTACAATGGAATATTCTCACTTAACAAATACACCTTTTGTTACAGTAAAAATAATACCTACAAACCCACAAACACAACCTGTGCTAGCTAGTAATATTAAAATTGACGGCATAATACCTGATTTTGCTTGGAACGCTAATGTTAATTATAACGTAAATGGAATTTGCGAGCCGCCAGCAACACCACATGGTGTAAATAGTAGTATACAGCACGTAACTGGTATAGGTGTAACTTCTAGTTGTCAAGCTCAAGGTTTTAGTAGTTTTTTTGGCAATAGTAGTGAACCGCAGCAAGGTCCTTATGAAGCGCAAAACGACTCTGCTACTCAAGCAAGTCAAATTGCTGCTAATGGTGTTAGTTGGTCAGAAATAATTTTAATAGAGGTTTATGAAGATGATTTAGGAGGCCCTATAAACGATAATTTTTCTCCAGCAATTGAAGAAAATTATAACGAGTGGGAAATGTGGGAAGGCCCTATACAAACACCTGGTGGTCCACGTAGAGAAATAACTACAAATATATATCCTGTTTATGTTAAAGCTTTTGTATATTTAAGTTTTGGTTCTGGTGGTATTTCTAGTTTAACTTCAAATGTAACTTTAAATTTAGATATTGACGAAGTAGAACCAACTTTTGGCTGCACAGACCCAACTGCAGATAATTACGATTCAACAGCGACTATTGATGATGGATCATGTATATACCCAATACCTGGCTGTATGGATCCAAGTGCTTTAAATTATGAGCCTTTAGCTACTGTAGACGATGGTAGTTGTACATACCCAACATATTCACTACCACCATTTAGTTTTACATACGCTGGGCCTTTGAACAATTTACAAGGTAATACTGGCACAAATCAACCTATAGTAACTAATATTTCTTGGCAAGGAAATACTTGGGCTCTTATGAGTTTTACTCTTAATGTTCAGCCAGCAATAAACATACTACCTAATAGTAGCGGTGTAGCTTATCATGTAACTGAACTTTATTATCTTGATAATTCTGGAACTCAAGTTAGTTTAAACTATATGCCTGGCACTCCAGGATTACTGTCGCCACCATATAATTTAACAGGCTCAGGCTTTAGTTATATTTTCCAAAACTACAACAGCTCAAACACATTATCTCCTTTAGTTCAATTATTTACGCCTCCAGTAGATATTACTGCTGCTGTCATACTTGGAGGCCCATACAATATAGACGGTGCTATATTTTTAAATCCACCAACGCCTATAACTGGTTCAAGTTGGCCTATTGATATAATTTGTACGGTAACAGCTACAGATTCAGGTGCAATTACAACAAGTCATACAGAAACACTAAGTATAACAGTATAATATGAAAACAATAAATAATATAACAATAGATCAAACACCTATGTCATCAGAAGTGACTACTAGAGTTTTTACTGTTGAAGGCGATCCTGGTGCTAAGTTTACAATGACTGTTATAAATGAAGATGGTCATTTTTATAACTTCTCTGAAGACACAGATGTTGCTGTTGCTTTTTCATCTGCAGCGGCCAAGCTAAAACAAAAAACAATTGACAACAGTGGTATTTATACTGGTAATATAGAATTTCCTGTTATAACAGATGACGATCACTACATAATTACTTTGTATGCAGACGAAGCTAGTGAAACCGTTTTAAATGAACAGCTTTCAAGCGGTAGAATATACACGTTACCAAGAATAAATAAATACGTTGATACTACTGTAACTTTTTCATTATCTTCAGCTGCAAGCTCTGGAAGTTACAATACACTGCCTAGCAATGTTACTTTTACTAAACCTAGTTTTTTAGTTACAAAAAACACACCAGAAACAAAAACAATTGAATGGAGTGTTAGTCTAAGTACTAGCCAATTTGTTATAGCTAGACAACCTAATGCCGATGATTTTCAATTTACAACTACAAAAGACACGAGAACAACTGGATCTGGAACTTCTTTTGAACTTAAAAATATACAAGGTCTTTCTATTGATATGGCTGTTAGTGGTACTGGTATAGCTTCTGGCTCTGTTATTACTGATATAAGAAAAGGTTATTTAGATCCAAATAAGTCTTATGACACTACTGAGGTTTACACGATACCTAAAACTATAACGCAAGATGTAAACGGTAAAGATATAGTGGTTGATGACTTGGGTGGTACTATAACTATAAACAATTCATCAACTTTTGTTGCTGATAGAACTTTGACTTTTACTGGTAGCGGATCTGATGCTTCTAGAAAATTTAATAACACAAGTTTTACTATTGATAATTTTAGTGTTACAATAGACCCTGTTGTAACAACTACTGATTCAGCTGTTAGTAATAGCACTACAATACCTATTGCTAGCACAGACGGTATTAAAGCTGCAGAAGGAGTTATTATGTCTGGTGTTGGAGTTGTTGGTACGCCTCACGTAGACGCTGTCAGCTCTGGAGTTAACGTAACAGCTAGCGCCGCACAAACAATAGAAAATGGTCAAACAATTACTTTTACAGGTAGTAGTAGAACAGCAACAATAAAAGCAGATGTAAACGTTTTATCACACGGTAAAGATGACATGACATTAACATTGGCTTTAGATAATATTTTAACAGTAGGATAATATGGAAATAACATTAAAATTTGAACACCCATTAAACCACTCTTTGCAAGTAGGTGACACTGTTTGGTACACAGAAGTTTCGCCAAGTGGAGGATATAACGTTGCTCCAACAGCAACTAAACTAGGTAGAGTTGAAGAGATAAGCGATCAATATCAAGCGCATGAAATAAAAGTTAGCAACAACATACTAACTATTGCGCCTGCATTAGGTAATAAATATATTATGTTTTCTAAAGATAACAGAGCTAATTTAACTAGCTTGTTAGGTTATTATGCAGAAGCAAAATTTGAAAACGATTCAACAGAAAAAGCAGAATTATTTTCCGTCAACTCTGAAATAGTGCCAAGTAGTAAATAATGCGCAAAAAGTGTAATTATAAATAAGTATAAATAAAAAATAAACATTATGCCAGTAGGTAAAAAGAAAAGTCCGGCTAAATTTATAGGTGCTGTATCACTAGGATTAGGGGTGATAAAAGGCGCTACATCTATTATTGGTGGTATACAAGAAAGAAGAAGGTTAAGAGATGAAAACAGATTAGCACAGCAGCAATATGAAGGCATGAGAGACGATATTAAATCTTTAGAAATAACTAATCCTTATAAAGATTTACCAACAACATTTGAAAATACATTTGAAGATTTAACGGTTAATCAGCAACAAGCACAATTTGAAGCGCAACAAGGCGCGCAAGCTAGAGCTAATTTACTTAGTAACCTACAAGGTGCTGCTGGTGGTAGTGGTATTGCTGGTTTAGCACAAGCACTAGCTAATCAACAACAAGTTCAAGGACAACAAATATCTGCTAGTATAGGACAGCAAGAAGCTGCAAATCAAAGATTAGCTGCTCAAGGCGCTGCAGGAGTACAGCGAATGGAGCAACAAGCTCAACAACAAGTTGCTTATGGTGGTTATTTAAGAGAGCAAAATGAAAACGAAAGACAAATGAATTTGTTACAATTAAAAGCTGGTAGACAACAAGCTGAAAGAGATTTTAGAGCTAGCATGCAAGCACAGAACCAAGCTATTATGGGTGGTGTAGGTGATATAGTTGGCGCTGGAATACAAGGTTTTGCTTCTGGTGGTGGATTTACAAAAGATGGATTTAAAATGGACACATTTTTAGGTAGAGATACTGATGTAACAGAAGATATATTTAACAAAAAAGTAATTTACCAAGGTGGTAAAAAAATTACAACCGGTGGATTTGGAATAAGTTATGGCGACTAAATCAATAAATTAATTATGGCAGAAAAACAAGGAATAAATTTTTATGAGTTAGGTAGAAAGTCAGGGGCTACTACATCTAAAACACAACAAAGTGGCTTGCAAGCTTTGGTTGGTTCTATAGATAAAACTGTTGGTGGTATGTTAAAAACTAGTAAAGCTGCAACAGCCGCTTTAACCGCTGCTATGCCATCAGGTGTTGCTATTGAAAAAGTACCTGAGCAATTAAGAGGTCAAGTTAGTAAATACTTAGCTAATAATAAAAAGGCTTATACTGATGCCGCCGCTGTTGTTGCTTCTGGTATAAATCCACAAAGTCAAAGATATAAAGATGCTGTTGAAACTATGAATAGTGTTAGCACTAAGTTTGAAAACTTAAGTAATAATTTAGAGGCTATTGCTGTTGCTAGAAAAGATGCTTTAGATAATCCTGAATATTCACCTGCAACAAGTGATGAAGATGGTTTAATATATAATAATTTAGCTAACGGATCTTTATATCAAACTATGAGTATAAACGAAGATGGTACGTTTAATTATAAAGATGCTGATGGTAACGATAAATTATTTAGTGATTTTAGAGTAGAAAAACAAGGATTTACCGGGCAACAAGGTTATTTAGCTTTAGTAGAAGACGCTCAAAAACAAGCTGGTGTAAAAGGTATGACATTTGATGCTTTAAGAGGCAAATATCAAACTACAATAGATACTTTGTTCCAGAAACTTGGGCCTAGAGGTGCTTTAGACTATGCTTTTGCTGACAAAAATTTTACAGATAAATATTTAAAAGAAAATAATTTAGAACTAAATGATTTAAAGAAAAACCCTGGTGATTTTGTAGAAAAATACAAAGCTCACAACATGTCTGAAATAGAGAAAGCTTATAATGCAGCGCCTAAGTATAAAAAAGACATTAACTACACGCCTAAAGGATATGAAAATCAAGCTAAGAAAAGACAAGAGAAAAAGAAGTTTGACAAAATGTTTATAGATGGTCAACAACCACCTCCGCAGGATATGGTTAGGTATTTAAACAACATAAATCAAAATACAAGAGACTTCCAGATGTCAGGCGAACCTGGTAGTAAACAAGGTACTTTAAAAGATGCTAACGGTAAAATAATGCCACCAGGTATTTACATTAAAAAGAGAGTTGCTAACACTGATGGAACTGAAAGTTTTATTTGGGAACAAATAAATAGCCCAGGAGCTCCATATACTTTAACTTGGGATATGGCAGAAGACTACTTAAATTACGATCTTATAGGTTTAGATTAATATGAGCGAATACGAAAACGATCCATATACTATACGAGCTGTTGACGCTGTAGGTGGTGATACCACTGCCTATGATCCATATGCTATTGTTTCTAACGAACAACGTATCAAGCAACAAAAAGAAGCGCAAGAAAAAGCTAAATTAAACGCTTATTTAGACGAA
>JGI25128J35275_1000290_pt1 | contig 15891 bp, 29 predicted proteins | sample ETNvirenome_2_60_FD_35275 | JGI IMG/M metagenome (IMG submission 35275)
TTGAAACCATAGACATGATTGAATCTATTACAGCTGAGGGCTTTCATTATTACCTTGAAGGTAATATACTCAAATACTTAGCGCGTTATAGACACAAAAACGGTATCCAAGATTTACAGAAAGCACAGTGGTACCTTAACAAACTTATAGAGGTACAATATGACACTTCAGATGGCGATGTTCACACCGAAGTCAGAATGGATTCCACCACACGAACTACCTGACATAACCGGTGCCAACACAATAGCAATAGACGTCGAGACCAGAGATCCTGATATTAAGCAGAGCGGTCCCGGATGGCCCACTGGCAACGGCGAGATTGTCGGCTACGCTGTAGCTACCGAATATTGGAAAGGCTACCTACCAATCAAGCATCTTGGCGGGGGTAATCTTGACGAGCGTATAGTTAATAACTGGATGAAGAAAGTCTGTGAGTGCCCAGCTGATAAGATCATGCACAATGCACAGTACGATGCNGGTTGGCTACGGCGCACGGGTTTTACAATCAATGGCCGTATCATTGATACTATGGTTGTAGCTTCTCTGCTAAATGAAAACCGTTTCAGCTTCAGCCTGAACGCTCTAGCCTACGACTATCTCAATAAAACCAAGTCCGAGAAGGGATTGACCGAAGCAGCAGTTGAATTTGGTGTAGATCCCAAGGGCGAGCTCTGGAAGCTACCGTCCATGTATGTAGGACCATATGCAGAAACTGACGCTGTGCTTACTCTTGAATTATGGAATTGTTTCAAGAACCTTATGATCCAAGAAGACATACAGACCGTTGTCGATCTTGAGATGAAAGTCCTACCTGTCTTGATTGACATGACATGGCGCGGTGTTCGTGTAGATACAGACCGCGTTGAGCGCACCAGAGATTATCTGCTCAAAGAAGAAAAGGCTGTACATAAGCGCATCAAGGACCTGACTAACGAAAATGTAGAAGTGTGGGCGGCCGCTTCGCTTGCCAAAGCCTTTGATAGTGTAAGCTTACCTTATCCTAAGACTGAAAAAGGTGCGCCAAGCTTTACCAAGGCGTTCCTTGCCGAGCACACACACGAGCTACCTAAGCTGATCTTGCGCTGTCGTGAGCTAAACAAGACCCACGGGACATTTATCAGCACCATTATGAAGTACACCACGCCCCAAGGGCGCATACATGGGCACATAAATCAGATCAGATCCGACGATGGCGGTACTGTATCAGGGCGAATCAGCATGAATAACCCCAACTTACAGCAGATACCGGCCCGTGATCCTGAGCTCGGTCCGATGATTCGCTCACTGTTTCTACCCGAAGAAGGCGAAAAGTGGTGTAGTTTAGACTACTCGCAACAAGAACCACGGATCTTGGTGCATTATGCTAACGCTTATGGCAGATCATTAGGCAATGAACTCAAGTCCGTTAACGAATTTGTCCAAGGTTACGTCACAAACCCTGATATGGATTTCCATACAATGGTTGCAGAGATGGCAAAGATACCAAGAAAGCAAGCCAAGACTATCAATCTGGGCCTGATTTACGGCATGGGCGTCAATAAATTGTCCGATCAGCTCGATATAGGCGTCGATGAAGCCAAAGATCTTATCAAACAGTACCATGAGCGCGTACCATTCGTTAAGTTTTTGATGAATGGCGTGATGAATAAGCTAAACGGACGCGAAAGTTCAGGGTCAATACGTTCTATTCTGGGTAGAAAATGCCGATTTGACCTATGGGAGCCTGATAGTTTTGCTATGAATAAGGCTTTACCATACAAAGAAGCTGTAAATGAGTATGGTCCAACCACAAGATTGAAGCGAGCGTACACATACAAGGCGCTGAACCGGCTGATACAGGCCTCAGCGGCTGATATGACCAAGCAAGCTATGGTCAACATACACGAAAAAGGCATCATTCCGTTGATACAAATACATGATGAGGTGGCTTTTTCATCAAACAGCCAAGAAAAAATAAAAATGGTTGCAAATATTATGGAAAGTGCCGTACCATTAAGTGTCCCTAGTAAGGTGGACATAGAAGTGGGGCCTTCGTGGGGCGAAACTAAAAGTAGTTCCTCCTTAGAAGCACCCTCAGTAACTCGCATTGGGGGTGCTGATGAGTGAAGAACGATTTGAAGACTGTCCTATAGCCGTAAACGAGAAGGATTACGAGCGTCATGTGCCAGTTCCATACTATAATTTTTATGTAAACGCCTTAAATTCACACAAACGAAGTGAAATTATCAGCCCGAACGGAGTGGACGCTGAATATGGAGCTTACCGCAAAAGAAAAAAGGCTCAGGAGTAAACCTGAGCCTTCGTGATGTGTGTAGGAACTAAAATTTTACGAAATAAATCCTTAACATACAAGCTTTTTCTTGAAATATCATATAAAATCGCATAATATCCTACAAAAGGAGATAATTATGGATACAACCAAGTGGAAAAGTGTTCTTGTACCGATAGATGTCTACGAAAAGATCAAGCAATCTGCTAAAAAAGAAGGCCGGACAATAGGCGGCCAGCTCAGATATATCTATTCACAGTATAAATCTGAAGAGCAGCAGAGAGTTGAAGAGTTCGTTGAAGCTAATATGAAGCGAATCAACCAAGTCTCTAAGTGATTCGTTCTTTATTTTGTATGATACTCGATACCTGAACACCTAAGTTATATAACGCGTCTGTCATGGGCCCATCAGATGCCTTTTTACCCCTACTAGATACAAATACCTCAACCGCCTCGTTAGTTTCTGGGTGGTATGATACACTAACGGCTAGTCCTTCTCCAACGTCAGTCGTGACACATGGTCTTCTGTTTGGTAAATCCATTTATTTCCTCCTTTTTTTATCGGTCTATGGTTAATTTTGTGACATTTACAGGTCGATGCGTATTTTTTTCCGCCACAAGTACAACATATTGTCACTGGTCTACCCCTAAATATCTGATTGGTCATAACTTCTAACTATAAATAACTTTTTTTATAATAACAGTCTTGACTTTTATTTTTTTTTAAAAGTGTGTTACAGTGCAGTATGGACCCGTTAACAATTACCGCAGCTATGTCTGTGGCTAACAGTGCTTTTAATGCAATCAAACAAGGATTTGCCGCAGCTCGCGATATTGAACAAATGTCGGGAGACATCGGACGTTGGATGGGAGCCGTCTCTGATATAGATAATGCAGAAAAGCAAGCCAAAAATCCTCCCTTGTTTGGTAAGTTATTCAAAGCCGGATCTATCGAAGAGGCAGCTCTCTCAGCCTACGCGGCTAAAAAGAAGCTGGAAGAGCAGCGCTACGAGCTGAAGGTGTTTCTTAACATGACCTACGGGCCACAAGCCTACGATGATTTGCTCAAGATGGAAGGGCAAATAAGAAAACAAAGACAAGAGACTGTGTACAAACAGCAACAGCTCAGGCGTCAAATAGGCGAAGCCATAACTTGGTTCATTGTAATAGCCATTATTGGTGGTTTTGCTGTGCTGGTGGCCGGTATCTGGGTAAAAAAAGCAAAAGCGGACGGCTATACCTTCACGCCCCGTGCCTATACTAAACAACAATTAGAAAATCAGGGTAAAGTTGATAAGAAAAAATACACAACTTGTCGTTTAAAGAAGCGAATCACTTCAAAATATACAAATAAAAGAGCCTGTATTTATCAGGGTGGTAATAAAACATTTACTATGATGATCGAATCGTGGTGCCCCAAGAAGTACAAATGTTTATATGATCCAAATGGAACTGAACCCGACATTGACCAAGTCATGGAAAGTTTGAGAAGTATTGGTAAAAAATAAAGTTTGACAGCGTATATAAATATATGCGATAACAAATCTAAGAGTAAGTACCCTTTTCATTTGCTCTTATCCTATATAAAATGTGATAAAGCTCCGAGTTTCGTGTCCTCCATGTTTCCTCGGAGCTTTTTTTATTGACAAGCGTATAAGATAAATCCTATAACTGTATGTGTGGAGTGTTTAGCTCGTTCAGGACTGTGGTAGATCTCAGCATTTATCTTAGTGACGTAACCTCAAGGCGCTCCACACTAAACTTATATAGGAGAAAAAGATGGCAAGAGGATATGATAAATTATATATGGATATTACCCTTGAGTTTTTAGGCAACATGGCTGCTGAAAAAAAGAAACAAGTAGAATGTGAGCCTAATGAACCAATGTGGAAAGAAGAATTAACTCAGCTAGAGAGAACTATAGGCCTAGTTGAAATGGAAAAGGAGTCGATTGAAAATGGTTAGAGAACAAGAAGGTAAGTTTAGTTGTACCGATTGTGGCTACATCTACAGCTCCATGCTTGCAGACGACGAAGTTCCTGAGACTTGTAGTCAATGTTATGTTTATGATAGAGAATGTGATGACTGCGGTGCTAAGACTTGTGCCGAAGTTGCTTTCTTTTTTGACGACAAAATTTTTTGTGAGGACTGTTGTCCCGATGGATACGGCGCTTGACTGAACAAAACAAAACACACGCGGTTATGTCCCAACGGCACGAAGATCAGGATAGTCTCGATTACTTTCCTACCCCGCCTTGGGCTACCCGTGCTTTGTTTGAACATATACTAAAGCCAAATTTTATTTACCCCCAACAACCTAAAGATGACTTTGTTAAATATACTTGCCTAGAACCAGCGTGCGGAGCGGGACATATGGCCAAGGTCCTCGAAGAATATTTCCCTGAAGTTATGTCATGTGACATAGCTGATTATGGACAAGATCGTATCGCAGACTTTCTATCTAGGGACGTCAACGAAGAATACGATTTTATTATTACTAACCCGCCGTTCAACNTAGCTGAAGAATTTGTACTCAAGGCNNTACCCTTGGCTAAAGAATCTACGGCTATCTTTGCTCGGACACAGTTCATAGAAAGCGTAGGTCGATATGAAAGACTATTTAAACAAAACCCGCCAACAATTATTGCTCAATTTACAGAACGAGTTCCAATCATTAAAGGTCGTCTGTCAGCAACAGCTTCAACGGCTACTAGTTATGCTTGGTTCATCTGGGAAAGCTCTCAAAGACGGGTTCCAAAATTTAAAACTGAAGTTCAATGGATCCCACCAACAAGGGCCAAACTTGAACGACCGGCCGACTATGAAGAAAGTGTGGCAACTCCACATCCTCGACCCACGCGTCACGCCTCGCAAGGAAACCTTTTTGACTGAAGTACAGCGATTAATTAGAAAAAAATTCAAAAACAATAACTTTTAGTTACAAAAGTTACTTTCCCTTATATATAGAGCTGAAAATAAAAAAATATTTTTTTACTAAATATAGGCGTAACTGGTGTAACTTATGTAACTTTCTTCTGTAACCCTTATATACCAACAGTTTTACTGGTTACATAATTGGTTACACTTGTGTTTTCAAATATGTAACCTTCTTAAATCAATTTTGGCCTTAATGGGCCTCAAAAAGTTTTTTGTAAAAAAATAATTTCTGGTGTATATATAGAGATATGAATAATTTGAAGCCTATTAAAAAAGGTCGGGGAAGGCCTAAAGTAGATATTCATAGTAAGCTAACTAGAAAACAAGAGTTGTTTGTAAAAGAACTTGTTAGCAACGATGGAACAATAACCATGAGAGAAGCTGCGATTAATGCTGGCTTTCCAGTTTCTTCTGCTCACACTCGTGCATATGAAATGACTAATCCTGAGATATGCCCTCATGTTTGTAGGGCAATACAAATTTATCGGGACGAGCTGGATGAAAAGTATGGTGTTACATATAAAAGACATTTACGAGACTTACAAAGAATAAGAGATGTTGCATTAGAAAATGGTGCATATTCGGCGGCGGTACAAGCTGAGTTCAGACGAGGTCAGGCAAATGGTAATATCTACATTAATAAATCTGAAATCCGTCATGGCACTATTGATAGTATGTCCAAGGATGAAGTGTTGAAAGCTCTCAAAGAAATAAAGGATTCATATGAACCGAGATACGCTGAAGAAGTTATTGACCACGAGGCCACCAGTTCAGCCGAAGAAGGAAAGCGGGTTCTTCCAAGAAATTAAAAAAGCTGTCGGCCGACTACCCAAAGACATTTTGTTAACTAGAATAGAAAACTGGATGACACTTGGCATCCCTGATTTATTAATCTGTGATGATAAAAATCAATTTCATTTTGTAGAGTTGAAAGTCACATCAGGTAATGTAGTTAGATTATCTTCATTACAAATCGCTTGGCTTACTAGACATAGCAGAGCTTCTGTATGGGTTCTTGTTAGATCCCAAAACACAATGTATTTGTATTCAGGTAGTCAAGCAGTAGACCTGAGAATAAAAGGTCTGAAACTCAAGCCTATCTTTAAAACAGAATATCCTTTTGANTGGCCTAAAACTTTTTCCTTGATCTTTGATTAATAATATATAAGATAAATCCTATAACACATATTTATAGGAGAAATGTTATGATTAAAACNGAAGACAAACATTGTTATACACCTGTCAAAGAAGAAGGACAGAGAGGTATATATCGAGTTGCAAAAGTAACTTGGAACGAAGGTGGCTATCAGCCGTTAGGCAAGGCCAATCCAAATGATCCACATGAACTTGATAAGTTTGTAGGTTCTTGGGGACATTGCAGACAAGTTTGCGATAACTTTAATAAGCATATCAATGTCAGCCTTGAGCTAGAAAACCAAATGGTTTGGCGTTCAATGGAGGTGCAGAATGGCTAAATATGATAGTGATGCCCTAGATCAGGCGTGTGAAGAAATCGTAGGACATACAAATTGGAAATATGCAGACACTCAAGACCTTGAGAACATCATTGCTCAAAGAAAAGGCGACGTTCCAAAAGGAGAACAGATAGAGCATATTGTAATTTTTTATAAAAACGACGAGGAGGACGAAGATGAATAGAGTTAAAATTATATTTCCTGATGATGATCCAAGATGGAATTATGTCAGGGGTGCTTTTCCAAAAACCAAGGCCGAGGCTAAACAATGTTGGGAAGAAATTTCTTGCGGTTTAGCTATGGAGAACCTGACGGAGGACGGAGAGCTGAGTACGACTGAAACTAATAGAAAAGAGCGAGGCATCTTACAAGATGCCAAGCTTTTGTTTACTCGTTTCAAATGTCCAAAAGATGTTGCTGAGTATTCTGACTATGACCTTTCAAAGTTTGTGGAGGGTTAAATGAACAATCTATCTAAAGAAGAGCTACACTTGTTGAAAGGCTGTGTGGTTGAAATGAAACATATATTGTCTACGGGTCTTTCTCAGGGTGTCGATGCCGTAAATTCAAAAACACAACTTGGTTTTCATTATGAAAATGAGTTAGATCTTAAAAAAGATGTTAGAGCATTGAGAGCTTTACAGAAAAAGTTAGAGCCAATCAAAATTCAAATAGCTTGGGGTAGTTCTAAAAGCGCAGACGATATTAAAGAGTATACTTTTGATAGCGAAGAAGAATACTTTGCTTTTTTAAAAGGCGTCGATGAGTCTAATGGTTGGATGGACTATGATACCATAGGAAAGCATGGACAATGTCATTGGCCTGATATTGAAATGTGGAAACGTCAATATTGTCCAGAGGATAAATAAAGAAAGGAGGCAAAATGTTTTTTCTATTTGATTGGATAGGCAAACTTTTATACGGCGAAGACTACGATAAGTATAAAAAAAGACCACCAAAAACAATTAAGCGAAGACGCTGACACTAAGGCCGTGATTGACACGGCCTTTTTTATTAGGTAAAAGTATAGGATAAATCACATATATAGGAGAAACTTATGAAGATTTACAAAAGAAGCGTTTATGAAGATCAGGGTTATGCAATATCTTTTGGTACTGAAGAAGATCTTAACGATTGGAAACAAGAAGAAAAAGATTGGATTGCACAAGATTTTTCAGTAGCTGACGATACGATTGAACAAATCGGAGTATCAACAGATAAAAACATTGGTGCTTTATTGAATACAATTAATGAAATAATCAGTAGTGAGATGATGAAAAGGAGGCAAAATTAATGTTTCTAAATAAAGATCAATTAAAACACCTAGACAAAAACGGGTGGATACCTATGAACACCAAAGACGGAACGGCTTGGTTTGGAGGCAAATCACATTTTAAACTTATAGACTATATTCAAAATCCTGAGAAAGACGATAGATCACTTGAAGATATAGACTTTTTAGTTATTGCATATTCAAAAAAGGAGGACGACTAGAATGAGTAAAAGCACAGTAAATAAATTAAAAGATCACATTGCTAAACTTGAAGGCCGTGATTTAATATGGTTTTTAATAGATGATTGTTTTAATTGCGAACCCGCTAACCCTGAGTTTAAGTATTTATTACAAAATGTAGACGGCGATAACATAACGGCTTTTTTGGCCGACCATGTTAGTGACTCTTCGATTAAGGAATTTTTGGAGGAGTGTATAGATGACTAATGATAAAAATGCTATGACATTCGATCAAAAATTATGGGATAGCGCCCACGAACAAAACCCCGTTTACAAGTTTATGGTTTTTTATGACTTATTGAGCGTATGGTTTAATGATCCAAAATTAAAAAGATTTACATATTATGAAGATATTTTTTATCATGTATCTAAAACTATTGAGCAGTATGAAAAATCTGATTATGCGAAAGACTACACTCAGTCAGAACTAGCTTGTATAATAGAATATCTGGAAGACAAATTTGAAGACAAAATATCTAAAGTATGGAGGGTGCAAAACAATGTTGAAATTAGTTAAAAAATCAACTGCGAAAAAAACTACAAATTGTGCCGTAACATATAGAGCGGGTGGAGCTGACAAATTCGCAACTTGCCCAATCGATTGTAATTTAAAACCTGACACTTCAGCGGGTGCAACTGAAATAGATTATAGCTATCTTGATGCAGTATCTGATGCCGTCCCAAAAGGCGGCGTTAGTTTTACTTACTCACATTTTAACCCTAGTTTATGGAAACATAAATTAAAGATAGGTAAAACTGTTATAAACTATTCAGCTCGAAACTTAGCCGACTTGTTTTTAAATTCATTCGTACCCGCAGTAATAAACGTAAAAGAAACATTCTGGAAAACAAATGGCAAATCAGAAACTATTAACGATCATAAGATAGTTAGATGCCCCGCAGAATATACCAGTACAGATTGTAGCACTTGCGGAAATGGAAAACCTTTATGTAGTCGTATGGATAGAAACTTTATTGTAGGGTTTACCGATCACGGCGTTTATAAGAAAAAGGCGGGTAGTGAAAAAGATAACGGCGGTTGTTATGCAACTGGAGGAAATGTTTTATTACATTGGAACGCCACAACTCAGACAGCTGATGAAGATCCTGATGAACTAAAACTTTTAAAATTTGTTCAGGAACTACCATATGGAACTGTATTAAGGCACCACATAGCGGGAGATTTTGGAAAATGTTAATACATAATATATATTCACTACCAAAAGGAATCACTAAAGATGAAATTAAAAAGAATGGGCTTTTTGCTTCTTTAGATAAGTATAAAATTAAATATGAAATTAAAATAGTAGATGGGACGTTTACTATCATTTATGGAGATTTTTAAAAGCTATAAAAACTAAAAACTTTACATATAAGATAAATCGTATACTATTTAAGCGGGGCATCACACCCCGCTTTTTTTAATTGCATTTTATATAGGAGAAAAATATGCGACATTTAGAAAACGAAAATAAATCTTTAGAAGATATGCTTCATGTTATTACTGAGCAGAATAAAATGAAGCAAGACTACATTGCGCCGACTAATCAGCTTCAGTTTAGAACGATTGAAAGCGAAGATAGGGTACATGGAACTAATCACAGCCAAATAGTTATGGAAGCGAATAACGGCGAGGGAACTAAAATTCTTAATGTTAATCAACATTGCTTCGACCAAATAGCTCAAAAGGCTGAGATAGCGACGCCAACGGCTAGACGTTTACAGCAGAACTATCCAAAAGAGATGGATAATTTGATTAACGCTATTTGGCAAAAAGAAAATTCTAAACGTATGGTTAGAACTTTTGATAATTCAAATCATACAAACCCGTTTAATTATGACAATCATACGGGTACGGCTAGAGCTTTCTTATCTGATAAGTTTAAGACTTTTGATAATTCTGATTTATTGGAATCAGCTTTACCGACACTTGGAGAGTCGGACGCCAGTTGGAAAATTGTTAATTATGCTAATACCGATAAAAAACTTTACATACGTTTAAAATCTGAAGTTATACAATCTGATGCAGGATTAAATGATTTAATGGCACATGGAATTGGAATTAGTAATTCTGAAACTGGATCAGGATCAGTAGCTGTATTTGGCATAGCTTGGACGTTAGCTTGTTTAAATGGTATGCAAACCGAAAACGTAACCCGTAAGGCACATATAACTTCAGCGAGGGACGGCGACACTTGGAATGTATTAACCGACGAAACTAAACAAGCTGACAACCATAGTTTAAAACTTCAGCTCAGGGACATTGTTAGCTCATANGCTAGTAGANATGCTTTTGACGAAAACATTGAAAAAATGAAAAGAGCTAAGGAGGACGTAGTTAACGTACCTATGAATGAATCAGTCGAAAATTTAGGAAAAGTTTTAACTTTATCTAAAAAAGAAACTAGCAATGTACTAGAGGGTTTACTTCAGACTATAGGACAATCAGGGTATGAACAAAACCAAAAGATTAATAGGGCAACACTTGTTAACGCTTGCACATCTGTAGGTAATACTTCTGATCCTGACAATGTTGATTTTTGGCAACGCCTAGGAGGAAAAGTTTTAAACCTAGGTAAAACCGACTGGAATAGGGTAGCAATGGCAAGTTAAAAACTACCCACATATTAACGCCGATTTAAGCCCCGTCCAGACGGGGCTTTTCTTTTTTAGGAAAGTATGCATAATATCCCATATCACTAACTGTATAGGATAAAATAAAATGACTAAACGACAATATAAAATATATGAAAAAAACCCTACCCAATGGGAAATTAGTTTAGGTCTAATATTTGTAGACCTCGAAGAGGCTAAAAAAGTAGAAAATTTTGACCGTAAACAATATAAAGATTGGCTACATAAATTAGTAGACCGAGATGAGATTGAAATTATTGAAATGTATAATCCTGACATTGATGAACATTTAACTCATTACTTAGAGCAAAATCCAATGGGTTATGGGTTATATTTAAAATCTGATAAAGGATTTACTCAGGACGGCTTTTACATGACTGAAGAGGACGCCCTCCATTATCAGGAAGAACGAGCTGAAGAAATGCCTGAGATTAAAACTTTTATATTTAAAACTCATGATAATGAAAACGAGGAGAATAATTAAATGAACGTAAATGATTTAATTAAACACTTACAAGATCTAGTAAAACAAGATTCTGATATTGGGGAAATGTTTATCAGAGTTATTGAACAATCAGAATATGAAAACTTGGACGGAAAAATAGAAGGCGATAGCAAACCTAATTATTGGATAGATTTAAAAAAACAAATATTAGTATGTCCAATGCCAACGGGCAGTATGCCCTCCGATCCAAACCACAAAGGCGAAATAGTTTTTGTAGGCGAAGAATAAACTTATCTGGAAACAGCTGACAAAAGACCCGTTAATTGACTTTAACGGGTTTTTTTTGTACTTATTAAAAATCACATTAACTTTATAGGAGAAAAAACCAATGGCGTTACATTATAATTTAAAAGAATGTAATCTTGAAGGCGTCCCTGATAACATTGTTACTGAAATGATTTATTGTACTATGGTTATAGAAATTGGACATTTTACCGAGAAAAATATTAAGGAAGTTTTTTATAGAATTTCTATAGCTGAAATGTTTAATGGTTGCCCTTTTCATTTTGAACCCAAAACATTTAAATCAATACTTGCTGATATGGATTTATTGAAAAAGTTTATAGGGTTAAAAACTAATGTAGGTAATACACCAATGAGAAAATGGTTTAGTACTAAGTTTAAACAACAACAAAAAATAGATTCCAAAATTGGAAAAGACAAAATCATTTATATTTAATAGGAGTTTTATAAATGCCAAAAGATAAATTAAATTTAGATCAGCTTATGAACAATTTAAATCAGGTAGGCTTAAACGTCATAAATTTTGATGAACATTTTCAAGAGCAGTTTTTTAACGAAAAAGAAAACAAAAAAAGCGAAGTAAAAAAAGATAAATCAGATAAATAAACTTATCTGGAAAAGCTGACAAAAGACCCGTTAATTGACTTTAACGGGTTTTTTTAATATAAAAGAAGAATCACATTTAACATTATAGGAGTTTTACTTTTGATTAAAAAATTCAAAACTAAAAACGACTACATCAACGAAATTTTCAAATATGTTAAAGATCCCGAATATATCAATTATTTGAAAAAATCACATAAGGACGTAGTTGTTGAATCATATCAAGAGCTTGTACACGGGAAAGTTATCCCAGTTTAAACTTTACGAGCTGAACGAGATAAAAACCCGTTAATTGACTTTAACGGGTTTTTTATTATTATATGGGATAAATCACATTTAACATTATAGGAGTTTAAAAAATGCGACAATATCCAATCTGGAATATTATAACAGCTTGTATCTATAACAGCTGTAAAAGTTACGGCGTTAAAAATACTGGAGAAGTAGAAGTTAGAGTCGGCACCAGTTCAAGAAATAGCCATTTATTTTTGAAACATTGCACAACCCACCGACAATTAGAAAACGGCGATAAGGAATTTAGATTTTATATTGACGGGCAATTAATCAAAAGAGCTGTACTCCATAAAGGCAAATCAGAATTAAAGTTTTATGATGGAGCTTATCCGACCAATTCAAAATATTTGAACACGCCGATTGAAAACGGAGTATTAACAAATAATAATTTTATTGATCTAAATAATACGGGAGGCAAATGGTGATTCGTTTATTTATTGAAATACTTTGTTTTATTTCTTTTTGTGTATTTTGTTTATATTCATTAATTGCTTTTACATAATCAACCACCAAATAAAACGAATTAAGCGCCGTTATTTTAACGGCGTTTTTTTTATCCTTACTTTCTTTTTTAACGNTCTAGAAACAGCCTTAGCNCGTTTAAATGATAATCAGTATTAAATAGTTAATTAAGGCACCGTGCGCCAATCGTCCAGAGCTGAAACGTATAGAACATTAATAATATTACTTAAACCGTGATTCGCAATTTAAGCAGCGCTTAACGTCACGAAAAAAGAAAGCGCTGCTTTTTTTTATTAATGCGCCGTGATCCGTGCGCCGTGATCCACGAAACGAACGCCGAAAAGCATAACACCAGCTGAAGGAGATAAGAACGCCGACGCTTAAAAAATTGCTTAGGATCCTTAGAAAATAGAGGCTAATTCGCGCGCAAAAAATCAGGAAAAACGGCAAAAAATCGACGGCGCGCGTGCGTTGGCTAGCGCAGGCATGTGCTAAGTTTTTCACAAACAATTAGATAAAAATTGAAATAGCGATTAACTATAGTATAATAAGCCATAAATCGCATAAAATAAGATACGTTAGGGGCCCCTATATGGAAGTTACATCACACGACGAGAGACGCTTAAAACTCGAATTACGTTTAGCACAATTAGAGAAGAATGAAACTTGTCAAAAACAGTTTTTATCATTTGTCAAAACCATCTGGCCGAGCTTCATACAGGGCAGGCACCACGAGATCATAGCCGAGAAGTTAGAACGGGTAGCGACGGGAGAACTGAAACGTCTGATTATCAATATGGCACCTCGTCACACGAAGTCAGAGTTCGCATCCTTTTTGTTTCCGGCGTGGATGATGGGCAAAAATCCGAATATGAAGATCATTCAAGCGACACACACAACAGAACTAGCGGTCAATTTTGGTCGTAAGGTCAAAAACCTTTTGGACACAGAAGAGTTCCGTGAAGTTTTCCCCGATGTAAAGTTAGCAGCGGACAGTAAAGCGTCTGGAAGATGGGACACGAATAAGGGTGGCATGTATTATGCGGTCGGTGTTGGATCAAACTTAGCTGGTCGAGGTGGTGATCTTGTTATAATCGACGATCCGCACTCGGAACAGACTGCAATGAGTAACAACGGCTTTGAAGATGCATGGGATTGGTACACTGGGGGCCCCCGACAGAGGCTCCAGCCGGGTGGCAGTATTGTTTTGGTCCAGACTAGGTGGTCCGAAAAGGATTTAACGGGGCAGTTAATGCGTTCTATGGCTAAAGATAAGCTTGCAGACCAGTGGGAAGTAGTGGAGCTGCCTGCTATTTTTGATAGTGGACAGCCGTGTTGGCCAGAATATTGGAGTTTGGACGATTTGACAGCTGTGAAAGCGTCAATACCACCCAGTAAATGGAACGCGCAGTACCAACAACGGCCCACGGGTGAAGAAAATGCGATAATTAAGCGAGAATGGTGGCAAAAATGGGAAAAAACAGCAGTTCCTAACCTACAATACGTCATTCAGAGTTACGATACGGCGTTCTCGAAACGAGAAACGGCTGACTTTAGTGCGATAACAACATGGGGCGTGTTTTATCCAGAAGAACAGGGCGGACCACCGGCTTTGATACTGCTTGATAGTAAAAAAGGACGCTGGGACTTCCCAGAGCTGAAAGATCTGGCGCTAGATCAGTATAAATATTGGGACCCAGAGACAGTTATCATAGAAGCGAAGGCTTCTGGTATGCCTTTGACCCACGAATTACGGAACATGGGCATACCGGTGGTTAACTTTACACCGAGTAAAGGCAACGATAAGGTATCAAGAGTGCATGCGGTATCTCCGTTGTTTGAAGCGGGTATGGTTTGGGTCCCCGATGAGGCTTTTGCTGATGAAATGATAGAAGAGGTTGCAGCTTTTCCAAATGGAGAGTATGATGACCTTGTTGATAGCATGACACAGGCTCTCATGCGGTATCGTCAGGGTAATTTTGTACAGCTGCCGAGTGACGATTGGGACGAGAGCGATGTATCAGCACAGGTAAGGGCTTATTATTGAGGTGTAAATGGCTGATCCTCAGCAAAATTACAGAAACGTACTTTCAAGACTAGAGGCTAAAGATAAACAAGGCACTTCTGCACAGGATTTGTATGACGCAGCGTCGTTTCTGCCCGGCACAGGAGAAGCGATAGCTGCATACGAGCTGCCCGGCATCTTATCGCAGAGCGGCGAGATGATTCAAAGCGATGACTTTTTGGAAGCAGCGGCTGGCACTGGTTTAGCTACTCTAGGGATTGCAAGTGTTTTGCCTATGGTGGGTCCCGCAGCGAAAGCAGCTAGAAAAGGTCTTGAAGGTTTTATTCCGTACATGGGACCAAAACTTGCTACAGAAGGTCCTGACAGTTCTATTATGGCTATGACAGACTTTGAGCCTCCCAAAGGAGGGACCAAGGCAGCTGATGATATAGATCTAGGTTCGGGCAGCTTATTTGCCCCAGAAAGTAAGAAAGGTAAACAACTTCTTGTTTTATCTTGTAGCTCAACAAAGTGTCCTGACGTTGGGGACATGAAAGCAGTTGACCGTTACTTGGGGCCCGTATTCCAAAGTTTGAAGAAACAGGGTGTGCCGGATAACGTAGATGTAGCTATTTTGTCAGCCAAACATGGTTTGATAAGGGCGGATACTAAAATAAAAGATTACGATCAGCTGATGGATACCAACAGAGCAAGTGAATTTAAACAAGACGCTGGCCAAATGGACAGGATAAAGAACACATTAGAGGGCTACGACAAAGTTGTGGTTCAAGGTGGAAAAAACTATAAGGACGTAATACGAGCNGCGTCAGGTGATGCGAATGTAACAGAGATACCGGGNGGNAGAGGNTATCGGAGATCAAAGAAAATCTGTTAAGTCAGCTCTGGCTTTTAGCAAGATTGATACGCCTGTTTATCATTACACACCAGCAT
>JGI25128J35275_1000293_pt1 | contig 15759 bp, 18 predicted proteins | sample ETNvirenome_2_60_FD_35275 | JGI IMG/M metagenome (IMG submission 35275)
ATGGGAGATGGGCCAGCTCGTTCGTTTTTCCAGGTAGAAGCAGCTACTGCTGTAGACAATCTTGCCCATTATTTAAAGCATCGTACAAAATTAATGGCTAAATGTGCAGAAGCTAGTCTAGTAGATATAAAGCATTGGCAAAATTTTGACGAAAAGAAGTGGGAAGAGATTTTAGAAAAGAATATTGCTGCAGGAATTGTACATTGTAGGTTAAAATACTGGAGAGTTCCAAAGAAAATGCCTAGTAGTGTTGAAGGTAAGGCAAATTATTGGAAAAAATACTACAACAGTGAGCTAGGAGCTGGTGATCCTGAGCATTTTGTAGAAGTTTATAATAAATACTTAAGATAAGGAGTCGATAATGGCTAAAGCAAAGAAAGCAGTTAAGTCTGTAAAGAAAGCTGTTAAGAAGACAGCAAAGAAAGCCACACCAGTAGTAACGGTGGTTCGTGGTGCTTATACTCAACGAGGTAAGTAGTTATATCTGTGAGATACGAAGTAGTATCTGGAAAAGAATACCCAGTTTATTCACGAGAAGAAGCGGATGAACTGGGTTTGTCGTATAAACACCCTTTTGAAGTTTCTGAGGGAGAGTATGGCATCTCCTCTGATGGAGAAGTGGCCATATGTCTAAAACGTTCGGAAACTAAAAATGGCTATTTAAACATTAAATACCCATGGGGCCCGTCATTTATAAAATCTATTAAAAGCAAAGTAAACTCAGAGAATAGAATTAATAATTATACCATTAGTGGTAAGAATAATCGTGGCAAGTATACAAAGGGTAAGCATGAATACCAAAAATTAGCACATCTTATGGCACAACCTGGAATGAAAAAGAATGCTGCTATACAGATGGTGTTTGGTTCTATACCAAAAAACAAAGAATACTCAATTAAGAAAACAATGAGAACGGAGGTTTTTAAACAAATGACTAAAGATGAATTAGATAATATAGTCGATCAGTTCCCTATTGGGAAAATGGATACAGCTAAAGCATTAGCTGCTGTATTAGACAAGGTCATGGATTGGGATGGAGAACAGATGGGTAAAGATGGAGACCCAAAAGTAGCTATGACAGTATTAGATAAGTTAATGGATATGAATGAAATGAAGGGTAAAGGTAAAGTTGTTACCACTCATCAAATAGAAGCTCATACAGTAGAAAATACATTAGCTGATATACAAGAAAAGAAAAAAATGTTTAAAGCAACACAAACGGAGGTAACAGATGGGTTACAACAGACAGAAGTCAAAACAGAACAGCAAGAAATACAAGAAGAAGAAAAATAGTGGAAAGTCTACTAACAGCGGAACAGCGAAGTATTCAAAACGAAAGTGATTACGAAGTTGCTTACGCTCTCCAGCAGGAAAAAGCTGGGTTCGAGCGTGACATGGGCTGGTTTGGTAAATACTGCTTTCCAAAAGCGTTAGCCAAAGATACGCCCCCGTTTCACAGAGATATATACAAATCATTAAAAGATGATGACACAAAGCGTGTTCTTATAGCTGCACCTCGTGGTACAGCAAAGAGTACGGTATGCTCGCTTATCTTTCCGTTGTACAAGATAGGGCATAAGAAACCAGAAGATGACTTGTTTATGGTTATTGTTTCTGAGTCTCAAGCTCAGTCTATAAACTTTTTATCCCGTATTAAATACCATTTAGAACATAGTGATAACTTTAGATCAATATACGGTGACTTTAGTTCGGCTACTGCTAAAAGATGGACTGGTACAGATATTATACTAAAGAATGGTACTCGTATTGTTGCAGTGGGTACAGGTCAAAGAGTACGTGGATTCATTGAGGGTGATACTAGACCTAATGTTATTATTGTTGATGATTTTGAATCTGAGTTAAATGCACTTACCCCCGAAGCCAGGACTAAAAACAGAAAGTGGATGACTGAAGCAGTAATACCTTCTTTGTCTGATGAAGGTAGGATTATAATGATTGGTACTGTTATATCAGAAGATTGTTTTCTTTATTGGGCAAAAGATAGTCCTGCTTGGCAAACTCTTTGGTATAGCATTTGGGATGACGATGAGGAAAGTATATGGCCTCAAAGATTTCCTAGAGACAGGATAATGCAGATAAAAAGTGAATTTGAGAGCGTAGGTAATATAAATGGATTCTATCAAGAGTACATGAATATAGCTCAATCTCCTGACGACGCNCCTTTTAAACCAGATTATATACAATTACACCATTATGATTATGAAAGAATTAATGGGCAACCATGTTTAACACGAGAGGTAGCTGATGAAAAGAAAATTATACCAGTCGAACTCTATACTGGAGTTGATCCTGCATCTAGTCTTAGTGCCCGTGCTGACTATTTTGTTATTGCTACCATTGGTATTGATGCTGACAATAACAAGTATATTGTTGACATTTTTAGAGAGAGACTTGACCCTGCAAGACAGCCTCAAAAAATCATTGACGTATTTGAAAAATATCGTCCGAAGAGGATGAAAATAGAAACAGTAGCATATCAAGAAGCATTGCGTAGTGCTACTAGAGCATTAATGCTTGAAAAGAACTTATATATACCTGGATTAGAAAAAGGTGTAAAACCACGGAACCGAAAGAGCGAAAGATTGTTATCATTAGTACCAGTCTTTGCTAAAGGTGAGTTCTTTTTTAGAACGCAAGACCTTACGGCACAGCAAGAGTTCTTGTCTTACCCTAGAGGTAAGAATGATGATATAATGGATGCTGTATGGACTGCGTTGGAAGGTTCTAAACCTTGTAGGGTAAAAAAGGATGATTTTGACCCTAAAGAAGAACTTGAAATAAAAAGCAATAAACTACTTGACTGGTTAACCTTATAGGCATTAAGTTTAAATGATGGCTTACTCTTCNAAAAATCAAAAACGTGGCAAAAAACTCGTTGACGAAACGCAGGATTTGTTTAAAACCTATTCGCAAAAGCGTGAAACTTGGGCAAATCATGCTCAAGAAGATAAAGAATTTAGACTTGGTAAGCAGTGGACATCTGATCAAAAGCGTATATTAGAAGAAAGAGGTCAGGCTCCATTAGTCGTTAACCGTATCCACCCAGCAGTAGAAGCAGCAAAAGCACTTATAACTGCAAACAAGCCTCAATTTAGAGTATCCCCCAGAGAAGACAGTGATAATCAAGTAGCTCAAGCTATGAATGGATTATTAGAGTATATCTGGCAAATATCAGAAGGTAATACAATGATGAGAAGAGTTGTTGATGATTACTATGTAACTGGTATGGGAGCAGCTTTGGTCTACGTAGACCCAATGATGGATATGGGAAAAGGTGAGGTTTGTATTCACGATGTAGACCCCCTTGATATTTATATAGACCCCAATTCTAGGCATCCATTTGCAGATGATGCAGAGAATGTTATTATATCAAGGCTTTATACAAAAGACCAAGCAAAGGCTTTGTACCCTATGTACGAAAAAGCCATAAAGAATGCATCTACAGAAACCCATCAAACAGATAGACCAGTAACAGGTCGTGAAGATGATGGACAAATGAGTTTTCCAGAGGAGCCTGGAAGTCAAACAATAACAAGCTTTGGAGAGAGTGATGAGTATATTAGAGGATATGAAAGATACTATCCTTTAATGGTTGATTACTACAGAGTGTTTGAATCATTTACTGGAGATGAGGATTTACTTGACGAAGAAGAATACAGAGAATATTTACAGCAACCAGCTTGGGTAATCAATGGAAACATTATAACAGAAGCTGAACAAGCTAAATTATTAATACAGCAGTTAAAACAGCAGTATGAACAGCAATTAGCTCAAGGAAGACAAGAAGGAAACTTAGAACTTCCAGAAGAACCTCAAATAGAACAAATTACATTTGCTGATTTACTAGACAATGAAATGATAGACGTTGTGGTAGTCCCAACAAAAAGAATTAAACAATGCGTAATTATGGGCGATAAGCATCTTTATTCTCGTATCCTCCCTATAGATAAGTACCCTATTGTATTCTTTATGAATCAGCATACCAGAACACCCTATCCTATGTCAGATGTTCGTATGGTTAAAGGTATGCAGGAGTACATTAATAAAACGAGAAGTCTTATTATCGCCCATGCTACTACTAGTACAAATACAAAGATTTTAATACCATCAGGTTCGGTAGACATGAGGGAGTTTGAGCAGAAGTGGGCCCAGCCTGGAGTAGCCATCGAGGTTGATTTTGATCAAGGGCAGCCAACACCAGTTCAGCCAACTCCCTTACCGAACGAATTATATTCAAATGAACAAACAGCTAAAAATGATATTGACCATCAATTAGGGCTATATGAAATGACTATGGGTAACTCATCAGTTGCTCCTCATACATACAAAGCAACCGTAAGTCTTGATGAGTTTGGTCAACGTAAAATGAAAAGCAAATTAGCTGACATTGAAGCTGGTCTTAATAGACTTGGCATGATAGCTATTCCAATGATGCAGCAACTTTATACTACTCAAAAAGTATTTAGATTGTTGCAACCAAATAACAGTATAAATGACTACGTTGTTAATAAAAGATTGTATGATGATAAGACTCAAGAAATAAAAGTTATTAATGATATTACTGTTGGTAAGTACGATGTAGTAGTCGTTACTGGTTCTACCTTACCTACAAATAGAATGGCACAGCTTGAAATGTATATGGATGCTTACGAAAAAGGCATTATTGATAAACAAGAAGTATTGAAGAAAACAGAAGTATTCGATATGGAAGGTGTAATGCAAAGAACAGATTTAATACAACAGTTGCAACAGCAAATACAGCAAGCAACTGAAACTATAAAAGCTATGCAAGGAGACTTGCAGACGAGAGAGCGTGAAATTTATCACGCCAAAATGAAAGCCGAAATCGAAAAAACGAAGTCCAATTTGAAGGGAACTGAGAATAGGGCTAAAATGTCTGGCACTCTTTTTGAGAAACGCCTAGATGACGCTTTAGGGCAAGTAAAAAAAGAGGTTGCAGAAGCCTCAAAACCAGATTCACCTTCTTCAAGCCCTAAGAAGAAGCAATCTAAAGAATAGGATAAATAATGGCAGAAGAGCAAGTACTAGATACCCCTCAAGTAGATGCACCAGTTGTGGAAGAACCACGCTCGGTAGATATACAAGATGAGGGCTCTTTAGTTGATGACGTCATTTTTGGTGGAGCAGAAGGTGCTGTAACAGAAGCCTTTGACGATGTTGAGCAGGAAATTGCAAGTCCTGGACAACCTCAAGAAGAACCATCTGTTGAAGTTAACCAAGATAACGATGAAATACGATATCAATATTGGCAGTCTCAAGCTGATAAGTTGAGAAACGAGAAAGAACAGTTGCAGCAACAGTTTAACGACCTAGCTACAAAACAAACTCAACCTCAACCCCAGCTTGAACAGAAAGAAGAAGTTGTAGAAGAATCGTTTCCAGACCCACCTGAGAAGCCACAAAAACCGTATAATTTCAATATGGATGAAGCAATGTCTGATCCGTCTTCTGAAAGCGCTAGGTTTATTCAAAATGAACAAGCTTGGCGTGAAGAGATGGATGAGTATAAGAATATGCAGTTTGAATATCAAATGGCAGTTTTACAAGACGAACGTGAAAAGATGAAGAATGAGCGTCAAGCAGATATTCAACGTCGTGAAGCAGAGGCTAAGACAGCAGAACAAGTTAACAATGTCAAGACTCATGTTATGAATCAATATAAAGTTGATTCACAAACAGCTGATGATTTTGTTAGAGTTATGTCTGATCCTCAGTCAATAAACATTGATAACCTTTGGAAATTATACTCTGTAGATAAAGGACTTACTAACTCAACTCAACCTGCAATTCCTTCTAGGGAATTTCAACAAGTAAAAAGAGCACAACAAGTACCTCCTTCTATGGGTGTGATGCCTTCTCAAAATAGACAAAACGAGGGTAGCATTGAAGACCGTATCATGGATACCATGATTGGTGACTTCGATAAGCAGAACCCTTTTAATTAATTAAACGGAAACTAATTGGAGTAAATTATGGCAAACGTATTTAGCACTACCAGCGGTGGTGGTATGAATAGTTCCTCAGTTGATCATTCCAGACGAATGTTTAACTTTGGGGACAGAGTTGCTGAACTCGCTCCTAAACAGTCTCCATTCTTCACATATTTGTCTAAAGTAGCTAAGAAGCCTACCGACGATCCTGTTTTTAAATTTTTAGAACAGCGTCATCAGTGGCAACGTAGAAACTTTAAAATAAAAACAGCAATGACTACAGCAGCGTTTAACCATGCAGATACATGGAATGTAACTAATCTAGTAGTCGATTGTCTTTATGACTCATATGGCCGTGAAGTAACAACTGCTACACAACCTGGATTCCTTTTAAAAGACCAGATTGTAGCAATTGCTGCAGAATACGATGAAAATGCAAGTGATGGTGGTGATGTGCCTGTGGTTGCTTATTACAAAATAAGCGCTGACCCAGACCTAGCTAACAATGCTGCTCACACTCGTATTACGGCAACCTTTATTAAAGCAATGTACGTACCAACTGCTAGTGTTAGCGGGCAATTATCGCCTGTCAACGCTGCTGTGTTACGTCTAGATGCTGGTTTTAAAGGTCAAGTTGTTGGTTCAGCTTTTGCTGAAGGTTCAACTGATCCTGAAGGATGGAAAGATGAGTTTTACGATAGAGAAGGCTATACGCAGATTTTTAAAACTGCTATCTCTCTCTTTAGTGGAACTTCATTAGCTACCCGCTATCGTGGTGTATCTAATGAGTATAAGCGAGTATGGCAAGAAAAACTAATGGAACACAAGATGGACTTAGAGCATGCAATGTTGTTTGGAGTTGGGTCAGACGATTCAACTGCAACAGGGCCTGTAAGAAGAACATGGGGTATTGTACCTTATACAGAAGCTTATGGTAAAATTAAACACTTTACTTATGCTTCATCTTCTTATGATGACTTTATTGATGCTATGGAAGATGTGTTCTCACCTGAATCAGGGAATAGCGGTAACAAACTAGTTCTTGCTTCTCGTAAAGTTCTTTCATACTTTAATAAGCTTGGCGGTAGTTCATTCTTAGGTAATACTATGGCACTTGGACACACAGCTACTACTAGCGGTGGTTCAAATGGTTATGGTATGGATATCCAAAACATCAAAGGTTCTTTCGGACACAATGTAACTAAAGTAAATACTCTTTACGGTGATTTGCATTTTGTTGAGCAGCCTCTATTTAGAGGAATGTGGGAAGACTATGCTGTTATGGTTGACTTAAAGAATGTGGCTTATCGTCCATTAGCTGCTAATGGCACGTCGAGAGACACGCAGATTATCACTAATGTACAGAACAACAATGTTGACGGACGGAAAGATATCGTATTGACCGAAGCTGGTCTTGAGATTTCACTTCCTGAAACTCACTCCTTGTTAAAGTTCACATAATTCAGTAATTTAAGGGGGGCACTTTAGCCCCCCTTACTGGAGAGTAATATGAAAATAGTAACTAGTAATACAATTGGTGGGCCTTGGCAATCTGGAAAAGAAGAAGTCAATAACAATAGTAGACGCCAACAAAACACTAAATCTAAAAAAAGTAAAAAGAGTAAAAAATGAATGCAGCCGTAGCAAAAGTTTTAGTTTCAGCAATGAAGAACAATAGAATGTCAGTAATAAAATACTATGCATCTAAGATGGGTATGTCTCGTGGTAAGCTATTATCAACTGCTAAAAAAGTAGATAGAGCTACACCTAAAGCTAAAAAGATGAGTAGACGTGAAAAAATGACTAGAACAAGATTAGGACAAGAAGCAGGATAATGGCATTTGGAGATGAAATAGGATATTACGCTGGTAGTACAGCTAATAAAAACACTCATATAGCAAAGTTCTTGGCTAATGGTGTACAATGGGTTATTAATCAAATAGAAAAAACTAACCCAGATATGTTACCCCTATTTGCATCTTTACAAACATTAAACAATAGTGCTACAACATTAACACTGGGCACTAACTCAAAAATTATAGACGTAGTAAGAAGAAATGGTAATTCGGTAAGTGGAGAAGAGCTAAAATGTAGCCCAATAAATCCAGCTTTTAGAAGCAATGCTAAAAATGTAGATAGTATTTATTACGCAAGTAAAAATTCTCCAGTTTATTATATTGATAATGCAGTTCTTAATGTACTTCCTATTCCAGATAATGACGAAATAGTAAAGATAAGTATAGTATTACCAGATACCTCAGTAGCTCATAGTGATAGTGCTATAGATAATTTTCCTTCTGAATTGTATCATGCAGTAGTTTTGTATGCAGCTGCTCAGTTAATTCATAATAAAATGACAGATATAAACGCTAAGCTTCCATCTGATCTAGATGCTGATACTACTGTGTTTGATGCTCTTAGTGATTTAACTGGAACTGTAAGCGTTAGTACAAGCTTGCCAACATGGAGCACTAGTAAAAGTTTGCCTGGTAGTATATCATTATCTTCTTCATTGCCTTCTGATTTTAGCGTAAGCACAACTTTACCTACTTTAAATATTAGCACTAGTCATAATGCTGAATATTTAGATGCATTAGCTTCTGCAAAAAATCTTATAGATGTTGATATGACAGATGATGATGGAGGAGTTGCACAATCAGCTGCTCATTGGTTGTCTGACGAAGACGAAGAAATGACTCAAGCTACTTTAAATACTGCAGCACAAGAATTACAAAGAGCTGCTAGTTATCTTGCAAAGTTTCAAGCTGATATAAATAAAGAAGTTCAAGAGTTTACTGTTGACATGCAAACCTATCAAGCTGAAGTACAAGAAGAACAAGCTAAGGCAAATGCAGCAGCTCAAAAAGTTAATACTGAAATATCATCTGACTCTACAATAGCTCAAACAGATGTAGCTGTATATCAAGCTGAACTGCAAAAAGAACAAAATAGATTTAATGCTGAAATAACTAAATACACTACTGAATTAAATAAAGCAATGCAAACTCTTGAATACGAATTACAAGAGTTCAATGTCAATATTCAAAAAAAGATTAGTCTTTATACGACCATTATTACTAAATTAACCACAGATTACCAATGGTTACAAGGGCAGTATCAAGTAGTAAAAGCAGAATTAGCTGAGTTTATGGCACCCTATACAACTCCTGGAGCCATAGATTCAACAGTAGAAGGAGTTAGGCGATGAAACTTAAAGAAATGGTTGAACTAGTACAACAGCATCATTCTGATCTTGGAGTCACAGAAATAGTAAAGATGCTTAATACTGCACAAGAAGAATATAGTCAAAGAACAAGGATGCTTGAAAGAGCTACACAATTTGATTTAGATGGCAATAATGCACAGAGATATTATGCTTTAGATGAATCAATTCTTGAAATAAAATCAGTTGATATGGAAGGAGCCGATGGCTCTACAGACCATGTTAACATACCTAAATTGGTTGGAAGACCAGTAAGAAGGGATTTGACTTAATGGCGGGTACATATGTAGATACTTATAGCAAACGTTACGCTACTCATAAATGGGTATGGTGGACGGAAAGAGATGCTATTGGTATAGCTAAATTTGATCCTGTAGCTGAAAAGTTTTATTCTCCAAGTGCTGACCAACATGGTAAGAAGATTACTTTATTTTATTATAAAAAAGCTACCAAGTTTACTGAGCCTAATAGCAATAGTTTTTCTTGGACAGCTACTAGTGATTTTCCAGGTCAATTTCATGATTACATAGTTGCAAAAGCTATAGCTCTTGGCTATGAAAAGAAACCAGAACAGTTGCCTTTAGCTCAATATTTTCATGAAAAATTTGAAAAAGGAGTAAGGGAAGGTAGGAATTACGCTTATCGTGCTAGGGCTGGTACAGTTAAATACATTAAACCAGTAGATTTTTAAGGAGAATATTATGGGTGAACGAATGAAAGGGTTCCTTGGTATGCTTGGCAAAAACCTTGGAATAACAGAAGCGGTTAATCCGCAAGCAAGAATGCAAACAGGTGAGGCTCTTCCTACAGGACAAGACCAATTTAATATAGCTAGAGAAAGAGCGGATATTCCATCACCTCGTGCTGATTATGCTGATAAATCAAGAATTGCTAAAAACACAGGTTTTGGACTTACTCAATCAATGATGAGAGATTTTGATCCATCAGACAATGAGCAAGTATTGCAAATGCAGAAAGCTATGAATGCAGCAGGTATTAAAGGAGCAGATGGAAAAGCTTTAACTGAAGATGGAATGATTGGCCCAAATACAATGAGAGCTCTTAGATTTGCACAAGGGCAAGCTGATGAAATGCAAGACGCTCTACCTCTTAGAGAATTTGGCGAACCTCAAGGTGGCGTAGGCCCATCATACGAAGGAATGTATAACGAAGACAGTAGAGATATGGATAAAGTAGAGAATAATCCAATAGACAGGTCTAAAAGATATAATCCTTCTCAAAGAAGAGAAGCTACAAGATATGGTGGCAGAGGAAGTGGTACTAATAGATTTGGAACTCCTCAAGGTGGAAGATTTGACTTAGTAAAAAGAATGGATTATTAATGGCAATAAACACCAGAGCATTTGATTGGTCGACTAATAATTTTGGTCTAGCAGAATGGGATGATATAGGATGGTCATTTAGTGAGCTTGGCGATGGTCAGCATTTTAATTCATATAGTGCTGACAATTTTAGTCCTCAAGACGCACCAGATGATTTTAGCTATACAGCTTCTACTAGACCTGATGCTCCTACGTTGAGTGCAGCGAGTAATATATCTGCTCCTACGTATACAGCAATAACAGTAGGCTCTGAAGATTTTACAAATACTAACATTGCTTCAGTTACATTCACTGAGCTAGTAATATCGGGAGAACATTAATGGCTGGAACCTTATCAGCACCAAACAAAATTAAAGATGTTTATACCAAACTTGTCTTTAAAGGTGATGATGGTAATCTTTATATTGATAACGGAACTGCAGATCAAATTGTACAGAATCTGCCAATGCAGGGAGTAACTGCAAGTGCTTCAGCACCAAGTTCTGGTATCANTGAGGGAGACCTTTTTTATGATACAGATGATGATGTGTTTTACGTTAGAGATGAAGANTCTTGGAATGAAGTCCTAGTGGCTGGAGCTTCGACACTTAACGGTGGAACATTTACTTAATAGGAGATAAGCATGGCTAATACCATTCAGATAAAACGCCATAGTAGCAATACTGATACAAGTGCCCCTAGCTCATTAGTTAGTGGTGAACTTGCATTAAGTCAAGCTGGTAAAAAACTGTATGTAGGCCGTCATAATAATAGTAGCGTGGAAGTATTCCACTTGCCAACACTTCAAGATATTACTTATGGTAATGGTGTTAGTGGTACAATAGCTTCTGGTAGTGATGACAACTCAGTAACTGTAGCAGTTGATGTAACTGATTCTAATATATTTGGTACAACTAGTGCCAAGGGTATAGCTCAGTTTAATTCAGATAACTTTGCTGTAAGTTCTGGAGTTGTAACTATCAAAGACAACGGAGTTATTCTTGGTACAGAAACGACAGGTTCATATGTTGCAAGTCTTGTAGCTGGTACAGGTATTGCTCTTACCAATAATTCTGGTGAAGGAGCTACCCCAACTGTTGCAATAGACACAAGCTCAAGCCCTACCGTTGCTGGCATTACAGCTGGTAATGTAAAGGTTGGAGTTACTGCTGATGGAGAGATTGATACTTCAAGTGGAAATCTTGTAATAGATTCAGCAGGTGGAACAGTTCAAGTTGATGATAACTTNACGGTTACTGGNAACTTGACAGTTAATGGAACTACTACGACGGTTAANTCGACAACAATAACAATAGATGATCCAATTATGACTTTGGGTGGAGATTCTGCCCCAGGTTCAGATGATAATAAAGACAGAGGTATCTTAGCACAATATTATGATAGCAGTGCTAAAAAGATGTTCTTTGGTATGGATGATAGTAATTCTCATAGATTTACTTATATTCCTGTAGCAACTGAATCTACTGGTGTAATATCGGGTTCTGTTGGTGATTGTCAATTTGCAACAGGTTATTTTACAGCTATCAGTGGAGCTACTGTTGATGGCGGAACATTTAGTGATTAGGAGTAATAATGGCAAATACTATCAAGTTAAAAAAGGATGGAAGTGCTGGTTCAACGCCTACAGTTAANTCTGATGCGTCAGAAACTAGNAATGGCTTGGCTGCAGGTGAAGTGGCTATTAATTACCGTGACGGAAAACTTTACTATGCTAAATATAATGGTTCCTCTTATTCCAGGGGCCATTTTCCAGATAATGACAATGTTCAAGGAGATGCAACCGCTCTTGCGATTGCCTTAGGCTAATAAATGGCAAATACTTTTAAACTAAAAACAGATGCTAATTCTTCAACAAGCTTATCAGCTGTTTACACTGTACCTTCATCTACTACAGCTATTGTAATAGGATGTACATTGTCAAATACAAGTGGCAACGCTATAACAGCAGATGTTAAGATTGTTACAAACAGCTCATCTGGAGAAAACGGAGACGATGTGTATATCGTCAAAGGAGCACCTATCCCACAAGGAGGTTCGCTTGAGGTAATGTCTGGCAATAAAATTGTCCTAGAAGCCGCAGACGCATTGCAAACACTATCTAGTGCTAGTAATGCTTTAGACGTTGTACTCTCAATTATGGAGATTACCTAATGGGTTACATAGGTAAAGTTCCAGCAGACGTATTAATAGACCCCCATGTTGATTCAGCATCAATAGTTGATTCTACTATTGTAACTGCTGATATTGCTAACGATGCAGTCACATCAGCAAAACTTGCACAAAACTCAGTAGACAGTTCAGAGCTTATAGATGGATCAGTAGACAACTCACACCTAGCTGGTTCTATAGCAATGAACAAAACATTGCTATCTGCTGGTACAGGCTTAACGTTAAGTACAAACACGCTTAGCGTAGATGCAGCACAAACTCAAATAACTTCAGTAGGCACTCTTAGTTCTTTAACACTTGGTGGAGATTTAACCTTACCTCAAAAAATTGTACACTCAGGAGATACTGATACTTATCTTTCTTTTGGTACTGATTCTCTTTCATTATATACAGGTGGTACAAATGTCGCTGATTTTATATATGGTAATATATATATCAAAGGCAACAACAAGGCACTTAGTGGTTATACTACAGGTGGAAGTGCTAAAGAATTAATTAAAATTAATGGTAGTGATGTAGTTCAAATAGGAGAAGGTTTACCTGTTCAAATAGGATATTCAAATGCTACACCAAAACTTGAATGGTTTTATGATCACTCAAATGGTACTGACTATAAAGCAAATATAAGTCTTGCAGGAAATGATTTAGAAATTCGTGGTAGTAGTGGTATTATGGAATTTTATACAGGTGCAGTAGATGGAGCATCATCAACTTTAGCTCTTTCAATTGATAGCTCACAAGATGCTACGTTTGCAGATTCTATAACATCAGGAACACATTTAATTCAAGGAGTATCTAATTATACAGGATTAGAAGTAAAAGGTTCAGGTGGTTCACGACCTCAAATAAAATTTACAAATGTTAATAATGGTAATTTAGGTAGTATTTTTGCAACAGAAGGGAGTGCTATAAATATAAATACTGGCACAAGTCTTACTACTGCACTTACAATTGCAGATACACAAACATCTACTTTTTATGGAAACTCAATAGACCAAGAAGCAGAAAGTGGGTATGCTAAAACAGTTTTTAAAACTTGGCAAATAAATGGAACCTATACAGGTGATATAAAAATTAGGATGGCAACAACAAGTTGGAAATCGGTTTTGTATGATATAAAAGTAGCTTGTCATCAAGGAGGAGGACATTGGTCAGGAGGTTTTTATCACAACACAGCAGTTACAAATGGTTTCCAAACAAATAATTATAACACTGATGCAATAGGAAGTTTAGGTATAAACGCAATAAGTGGTAACAATCAAGGCGTTGATTTTGATATTCCTTTGAATACAAGTCCTGCAGGAACACATTTTGTAATTCAAATAAAATTAACCGTAGGCGGTGGTGCAAAAATAGGTGGAGACGATTTAACAGTGAGTATAAGTTAATATGGCACTAACTAAGATCAAATTAGACACAATGGTAACAGGCAATTTGCCTGATGCTAATATTCCTAATAATATTACTATTAGTAACGCAGGTACAGCTACTGCTCTTGAAACTGCTAGAACTATTAATGGAACTAGTTTTGATGGCTCAGCTAACATTACAGTTACTTCAGCAGCTGGTACATTAACAGGTAATACTTTAGCTAGTGGTGTAACTGCAAGTTCACTTACTTCAGTAGGTACGCTTACAGGATTAACAGTTGCTCATAATAATATAACTTTACAAGGTACAGGTGAGACCCAATTACTTGTTAATGCAGCTAGTGGAAATAACGCAGGTATAAGATTTCAAGAAAATAGTGCCAACAAATGGACAATAGGTAATGACCAATCAAATGATAGTTTATTCTTCTATGATTTTGGAGCAAGTGCAACAAGATTTTTAATAGACAGCTCTGGCAACGTAGGTATTGGTGGAACTCCAACAACAAAATTTGAAGTACAAGATGGTAATGGAATACCATTAAGATTTGGAGATGTAGCTTCTACACCAAGTGCAACAGCAGGGTACATAGGAATGTCTACTTCTAATTACAATGGTAATAATGGTGATTTAGTTTTAATACCAAGAACAAGTGCAGCATCTAATATTTGCTTGATGGGGGTAAAGACAGGTATAGGAGAAGCACAACCAGATACATCTTTACATATTAAAGGGGCTAGTGATACTTATGTAACGGTAGAAGCTGGTGCTTCTGATGGTAATGTTGGATTATTGTTTGATGATAGTGGTAGCAATCAACATGGATTTGTATTATATGATACAGATGATGACTATATGTATATTGGTGCAGGTAATTCTGAAAAAATGCGTATTAAATCTGATGGCAAAATAGGCATTGGTACAACAAATCCACTTGTAAAGTTCGATGTAAGAAATTCAACAGAGACTATTACTTTAAATACATCAGCAGGAGCAGTTTTTGAATCTGTACCAACAATTGCTAATAATGGTACTTATTTATTTGGTAATGGTAGTAGTGGTAGTGATACACCTCAAATTCTTGCAGTAAATAGTAATGATACAATAGCTGCTAATAATTGGTCTGGTATTGGTTTTGGTGTCAAATATCACAGTTCAGCTAATATAATTGTAACTCTTGCTGGAATAGCAGGAATTAAAGAAAATAGTACAGATGGTAGTGGTGGTGATAATGGTGCTTTAGCATTTGGCACTAGACCTAATGGTGATTATATAAAAGAAAGAATGCGTATTAAATCTGATGGCAATGTAGAATTTAAAAATGATATAATTCGATTTCACAACGATTATACTAGCAGAGTTTATTCAGGATACACTACAGGAAATGCTGGATTTTCAGTAACACTTCCAATACAAGATAATTCATCACTTTTGATAACTGCTATATTTACCCATTATGGGGCAGGTATTGCTAGTTATGGATGTGCGAGAATGGCGTGGCTTTCTTGTAGAGATAATAGCCAAGACCCTCAAGATATAAGTAGTATTACCTCATCTAATGGTGGTAGTTGGAGCATATCAACAAGTAGTTCAGTTGTTACTGTATCAAAAGTAGCAGGTAGTTATTCAGGTGGTGGTCATTATTGGGTTAAAATTGAAGGAAGTGCAAACGTATGATATT
>JGI25128J35275_1000295_pt1 | contig 15704 bp, 24 predicted proteins | sample ETNvirenome_2_60_FD_35275 | JGI IMG/M metagenome (IMG submission 35275)
ACAAGCTTATCGCGCAGGAGCTGCAGAGTAGTACTAAGTACTGAAGTAGGGGGAGCCACGAAGGCCTCCGAAGTGCGTAGGTTTGACGGTAGTTAAGGCGTCATCCGAACGGACTGCCGAGCTTCGCAGACTTCCGTTACCGGCGTGGTCCGCATTGCCGTGACCTTATCGCAGACTAACGGCCCGTGGCAAGCTCTTTCGCAAGTGCGAGTATCTGCGCATGGTCCATCTTCTTTAGGTCGCGGGCGGGCGGCTTGCGTGGGCGCAGCCCCTTGCGCGGAATGCCGGTGCCGCGGTGCGCAGCTTCCCGACGCGCAGCTCGTTCGGCTTGCGTGCGTACCTTCGACTCGCTTGCCTGCGTGCGAGCTCGTCGACCTTGCACTGCATAGTACGCGGTCTCCAGGTCGAGAGACGGCGACGCTTCGAGCGCTTGTTGCACTTCAGCCCGTAGCGTGCTGTCAGACTCGAAGTCGGGGTGATTCGACAAGAAGCCTTGATAGGCGTCCTCTGCCGCCATGAGTTCATATTCTTGCTGCATCGGTGCGAGCACGTCTTGCAGACGGCGTGCAACCTCCGCTTCGATACGCGCCGAGACGCTCGCCTCGTTGAACGGGTCGAACTCGCCAAGCTCTTCGGGCGCTTGAATCTTCGACGCGCCGCGCTGCAGGGCTTCGCGCTCTCGCAGTACGTCCTTCCGCTGCGCTGCGAGCTCCTGCGTCTTGCGCGTGTAATCACCCTGCATGGACCGCATAAGGTTCGCAATATCGGGCGGCACGCGGCGCACGGCTTCATCCCATGACAGAGCCGGCCGGCCTTCGACGGCTTCGGGTGCTTCGGATGCTTCGACCTCTGGCGCTTCGACCTGGTCGACTGCTTCGGGTGCTTCGGGTGCGACGGCTTCGACCGCAACGGCTTCGGGTGCTTCGTTCATTGTGTTTGCCCTGGTTGTCTACTTTGCGAGATAAAGCGGCGTCCCCTGCGTTCCGTACCAACCGGGGTTGTAGCCCGGCCCAAGACGGAACTGTATCGGGGTGCCGAAGAACGTTTCTCCGAGTTCAAGGGTAGACGTGCCTTTGATTCGGGAAACGATGAAAGTACGCCAGCCCGGCAGCATGCCGGTAGCCGTCGCGCTTCGGGGGTCGACGTATAAGTGTAGGTAGGTCGTTCCGTTGCTGCCTTTCCACAACGCGTGTGGGTTGCCGACGCGGATACCCGCCCGACCAGGCGTGCCGGCCGGCTGCCACTTGTCTTCGTAATAAAACGAAACGGGCTGCCGGCGGGTGATTGCTTGCGCAAGGTTGCCCGACTCGCCAATACCTTCGATCGTCCGATAGTACGCTTGCTTGCGCGTTGTCGGTATGATCGTCGACGCACGTTGCCGGAAGCCGAAGGCCTCCTTGATGCGCATGGCGAGCGATTTAATGGGCATGAGTTACCGCCGCATACGTTGCGAGAAGTCGAACTCTTCTTCTTCTTCGATGACGTCGACGCCTGGCGCAGTCACTTCGACTTCGACCTGCGTCTCGGTCATCGGCTCGTCGGGCGCTTCGAGGAACGCTGCAAAGTCGGCATCGTTTGCGAGCTGCGTCAAGGCTGCAGTCGTGCGGGTCAACGATGCTTCGTCGCGCATTTCTTCGAGCCGAATCGGCAGCGGTTGCCCGTAGTCTTCGGCAGCGGTCGACACCATTGCAAGGAAGCGCACAAGGTCGGGGTCGAGTGCTTCGACTGGTCCCGTGTACGTTTCGGGCTCGACAGCCATGTCGAACAACGCAAGCACTTCGGCCAAAGCCTTGGCGAGCGCGTCGACGACCTTGCCGTTGTACGGCTTCATCGGCGGCGGAATGATGCCCATGAGAGCATCGCCCATGAGCGCGTCGGAATCGGCGGCAGCATCGGCAAGCGCCATGTCGGGAACGGAAGGGCCGGGGTCGAAGGGCATAGCTACTCCACAATAGCAAGAGGGGGCGGCGCACCTTCAAGCGCTTGCGCGCCGGGTGCTTCGGGTGCGATAGGTTCGGCGGGTTGCGGTGCGACTTCCCCGAGCTCTTCGGGAAGCTGAAAGGTGCGCACGACTTCAGACAAAAGAGACGCGCCTTGCGTGCCGAGCTGCAACAACAACGGTGCGAGCTCGACAAGGCTTTGTCGCTTCGCCATGTCGCCGGCCGGGGTCGAACCCGCGTCGACAGCCCAATACTTGAAGTCGCCCGTGAGGTCGTCGGCCGAAAGCATGGTCGGGCCTACCGGGTTGGGTAGTGCGAGCGGCTCGGCTTCGTCGCCAAGGATGACCGAGAGCATGATGTTGTATGTGCGTGCGATCGATGTGATGACGCTGTCGCGCTGCCTTGCCATTCTGCCGAGCTCGCTTGACGTGTACGACTGCAGAAGGTTCGCCTCTGTCGCGGTCGTTCGGGATACTTCGCCACGGGTAAACGGGGCGAGCAGGCCGGCCTCTCGAATGTCGTTTTCGACCGTCTGCGCGTACAGCGTAATGTCGGCCGGAATGGGCGCCTGCGGTGCCGATATGATGTTCCCTTCGAGCGGCATGCCGGGCTGTACGTCGACCTCGATGACTTCGCCGTCCTTGCCTGCTGCGAGCTTTGCGATTGCGCTCTCGTCCATGAAGCCCGCACGCATGAGCCACTGCCGCGCCATGCGGCGAACGCCTTGCGCCTGATAGGTACGCATGACGTTCAGTTCGCGAAACTGGTCATACGACCGGTCGACAAGGCTGTACCCGCGCAACGGCACGCCGGGGTCACGACTGAAGTACAGCGGCACAATCGGCACGACAGGACGACCCGACGCGCTCTTGTACGGGATGCCGGTCTTCTCGTGCTCGAAGTCTGGGTCGGGTACCTCTTCGCCTTCGGTGACGTCGGGGTCAAGCGCTCCGACTTGTACCGTGACGCCTTCGAAAACGAACTCGGTACCGCTCTCGTAGTCCGGCGACCAGACGAGCAGTGCGTCGTCAACCAGGTCGTACAGCTCGACAACGCGTACCCATTTGCCAAGCTCGGTATCGTCGTTGTTGTCGCCTGGCGATGTCGTGCGCCGCGTGTCAATCCAACGCGAATACGCCCGCGGCGTAAAGTCTTCGGGCGCCTTGTCGAAGCGTGCGGCAGCTTCGTCGAGCGGCAGCAGGTAGCTATGTCCGACGTAGCGCTGATGTTCCCAAGAGCCCGAAGTGTCGTCGACGATGACTTGCCACGGTTCGAGCGCCGACGAAGCCACGCGTTTTAGCGGGTCGACCGACTCTACCGGTGCGAGCTTGACGAAGGCGCAAGGGTAGATGAGCGCAAGCCGTGTCGCGTCTTCGACGACGTTGCGCACGTTGAGAAGGTACTGGTTCGCAGTCGCGGCAGCGACTTCGGGGTTGCCTCTGTCTCTCAGGTCCGGTTGCACGAAGACGGCCGGGTTCCGCGCGTACAAACTGCCGAGGTAGCTCTCGACCACGGCGTACGCCTTCGGCACTTCGGTTCGCAAGATACCGTCGTTCGCGTCATACTCTCGGTCGGACCAGAACCGCGTGAAGTACATAGAACGCAGCTCGCGCATACGCGGGCGCTTGTCATTCCAATAGTCGTCATGTGCGGCGACGATTTCTTGTGCGTGCTCCGGTGTCAACATGAGACCTCAAAAGGGTAGCGAGCTTGCCCGCAAACGCCGCGCACGGCTTCGGGCTATTAGGTCATCCATACGGGTTCGTTGGCTCTGTAACGCGAGTGTGCGCCACGTGGATGGTATGTCGCGCAAGCACCGATATGCAAGCGCTATCGCTATGGCGGCGTCATCGTGTGCGCCCTTCGGCGCTTCGGGTGCAACCTTGCCCGGCGGTACTGTCAGCGCTCGCAGCTCAATCCAGGTTGCGCGGTCCATAACCTGGACTTGTTGCATTGCTTCGCGCAGCGTGTCGAAGGCTTCGAGCTTCGACTGCAGGGTCGTCGTCCACGGCTTGCCTTGCGGGCTTCGCCATTGCTGACGATAGCCGCACGTGTTCATCTCCAAGAGCAGCGCGTGCCCGTGGTTGTTGCTCTCGGCAAGCACGAGCGCGTTGTTGTACCGCGTCGCGACCTGGATGACCGTGTGCGCCCATTTCGACGGGGTTGCCCGGTTGTCCCTCTGGGCAAACACGGGTTGTCTGGTTGCGACCGAGATGACGCACAACGCCGAGTAATCGCCGCCGACACCGCCGCCGACATCGACCCCGATGACGTACCGGTCGTGCGGGTGTGGTCCTTCAATCTCTCGACCGCCCGAGACGCCGACCGCAGTATGGTCGATGACGTGCACGTCTTGCAACAAGGCGTCGTCGAACCAACCGCCCTCACGGTTTAGGAAGCAGTCGTCCAGCGTCGCAGGGTATTCGCGCTTAAATTTGTACGGCCCGAGCTGCGCTTGGTATCGACGCCTCCATGAGACTTGACCGGGCGTCAACCCGTAGCGCTTGACCTGGTCGGCTTCGTCTTCGTTGACTTCGAAGTCATCGGCAACGGTGTCGCAGTACGGCGGGTGCTCGTGCCACCAATGCGTCAACACGTGAAAGCCGTTTTCGGGTGCGCCTGCGATGAGTCGGGAGAAGGTATCGCCGGGGTTGTTTGCCGTGCTCTCGATCATCAACAGCCCGTCACCGACTGCCGCGAGCGCTTGCGCTAAGAGCTCGTCTTGGTCGGGCGCGAAGGCGAACTCGGATAGCAGCACGGCAACGGGCGCGAAGCTGCGCAACCCGGTCTGACTGCGAGACGTGAAGGCCTTCAGACTTGCCCCGGTGTCAGCGAAGCGGAGCTCACCCTTTGCTCTGGTGTCGAGCTCGCGTTGCAGCACGGCAGGCGGGTGCCGCAACCATCGGCGGTGGTCGTCAAGCAAAGCCGTCGCACTCTCAGCCCGAAGCGAGACAAGCGCGTGCATGCTCTCGGTCTCGGTTGCCGTCCATTTCTGGTGAAGGACGAACTTGCACGCCGTCGTCGCTGCGACTTGGCGTGCCTTAATGACGAGGATTCGATTGTGCCCGGCTTCGACCGCGTCGAATATCTTGCGCTGCATAGGCAACGGGTCGAAGGGTATCTCGGCTTTGCTGTCCTTGTGCTGGACGCGGTGCACACGGCAGAAGGTCGACGGCCGCCCGACGAGCTCGGCAACGTCGTCTCGAAGTTCGGCCGGTACGCTGTTGGGAACGAAGGTCATCATCTAAACACCTTGACCCAGCGCGACTTGACGCAGGCGAGCTCTGTCTGTCTGGGTCGCAGCTCTCGACCCCACTGCCCCCCCCCTGTCTCGCCTGCGTAAGTCCAGCCCGCACCGCGAAGCGAAGCGCCGCCCTCTTGCGGTAGCGTGTATGTCTGGATGGCTGCGAAGCCCATCTCGCGCGCAACGCGAGCGCACGCACCTAAGAGCTTCGAACAGCCATTCGATACGCCGTCGGTTGCAACGCGCGACACTTCGCACACGGTGGAAAAATCAACCATGCGCGCAACGGGTCGGCCGACGATCGCGCAGCCCCTTAGCTCGCCTTCCTTGTCTCGAATGCCGATCGCAAAGCGACACCCGCGCACCGGTTTATGGTTGCGGTGTAGTGCGTCAACGACGGCGTTTGCTTGTCGTAGTGTTAGCGGTACGATTCTCAACACGGCTTGCCCTCCGTGGTTCAGCTATCCGCTACAAGTTGTAGCACGTTCCGCAGCTCCTCTATTTCCGGCGCTTCCAACGACACGACCTGGCGTGCCCGTGCGACGTCGAGCACGCGCCACGCTGCGTCGAGCTGCGCTTTGTTCGGCCGCTTCGTCCCTCGAAGTACGCCTTCGAGTAGCCCGAGTGCGTCGGGCGCGAGCTTCGCAAGCGCAAGTTCGATCGTGTCAGGGGTCATTGTTTCGAGCTCGGCCATGGTCAATCCCGGTTGAATCGTCGAGAACGCGCTATTCATCACACGTGCACTGTCATTATACCGTAATGGTGCACCTTTTCAACGAGGCAGTGCAACCTAAAACCGTGTTGAGTGAAGTTAGAATTTACCCACTGAGTATTTCAAACTGTCAGAGGGGCTTGCACTGTCTCGTTGAGAGTGACCAGTATCACGTTGCTTTTACAGTGACCGTGTGATGAATAGCGCATTCTCGACTACAGGTACCGTAAATGCCGCGGGGATGGGGGTTCTCACCAATGACACAACTGTGACCGAACTATGACACACCTGACACTACACCATCCCGCCACAATGGATTACAGTACAAATGTACAAAGGAGCAAACAATGAACACATCTCGCGCCGGTCTTCTACAGTTTCTTTCGATCCGTGGCGTAAAGCAAGGCAGTCCGATTGCTGTCATCTCAGATGAAGCCGCTGAGTATTATTGGCGTGCTCTTCGTTGGCAAGGCTCTACAGAGGCAAGCGTCGACGGTGAACTTGCGGACTGGTGCCGGCAAGCTGGCGCGCGTTTCGCGCAAGGTTGGGCACAATGAACACGCACACCGAAGACGCACTCGGCGCAATCATCATCTTCGCCTGCATTTACCTGGCGATGTTCCTGTGACCGACGCGCACTGCCGAGCCGATGACTTCCGGCGCAAGCTCGTCGGCCTGGTCGGTCGTGCAAGCGCTCGGCAATACGCCGTCGACCCGTGCGAGCTCGCGGGCTTCGTCCAGCTACTCAATCGAAACACCGGCCGCATTCTGTGGCTTCGTGTGAAGGGCCGCCCGGTGTTCCGCTGGACGTGCCCGACTGCATACGCCGTTGCCCGTTTGGCATGTTCGCCCGACGAGCTGCGACAGCTACGCACCGAAGCGCTTGCGCTTCACTAAACCAACAAGGGCAAACCATGAAGAACACCGAAGAGTTCATCGTCGACCAGATCGTACAAAGCCACGCCGAGCTCTGGCGACAAGTCGACCGGCTTGACTATGCAATCGTGCAAGCCATGAAGGCCGTAAGGCATGTCGACCACGACGCGCCACGGGTGCAAGTGCCGGCACTGATTGAAGCGGCACTGCAGCCCATTGTCGACGCCGTTGTATCAAACACGGTTGACGACCTGTCACGACTCAAACGACTGTCGGACGCTGCAAAGCTCCGACTGAAGGATATCTGATGCAGCTCCGACCTATTTTCTCTGAAGAGTTCGGCCGCGATGTCCGACTCGCTGCCGCCCGCGCAAAGCTGTCGACGACCGAGTATCTACACAAGGTTGTGCACCCGCTCGTGCAAGACGACCTGCGACGGCGACAACAAGCCGACGGACTCATCGAAGCAATCAACGCGACGCTCGAGGACGGCGTACCGTTGACCCGACCTTGATTACCGCCCGGCGGGTCATCCACACTTTCACACCCGACACGGTTGGAAATGTGACCCGTCGGGCATCTCTTCGGATTGACAATGAGCATTGACGCACGCGTGCGTCGGGTTTGGCCCGACCCGCCCGAAGGCCTGCAGTATGTGCGGCAGACCTTGACAGGGGGCGACTACATATCGACGGGGTTGTTTCGCACCGGCACCGTCGACGCGAAAGGCCGCGGCCGAACGTTCGACCAGTGCGAGCGGGTCACGTCGCTGTTCTTCGACCTGGACTTGCTCGGCCTCTATGATGCCGTGCGCATGTCCCGCGGTCGTGTACTCGAAGCCCGTGCGCAAGACCGCAAACGCCGCATGTATCGGCTTGACGATACCGCCCGGCAAGCGTTGCTCGACCTCATGCTGCGCGACTTCGTGCCCGTGCTCGAAGCGGTCATCGGCGCGCCGCCGTCGCTCGTCATTATGTCGGGGTGGGGCTTTCATGTGCACTACGCAGTCGACGCCGAGCTCGGTGCCGAGAAGGTCGCACTTCGCGCAGCTCATTCGGCCGTGGTCGACTCGGTCAATATGCAGGTCGCGGAGCTCGCGAACGGGATGCAACCCCCGCTGACTTCGTACACGTCCGCTTTCGACCGCACGCACGACGTCGGTGCGAGGCTATGCCGCCTGCCCGGCTCGACGAATCGCAAAGCAAGCGGCCGACACTACGACGTCGAAGTGCTGCACGCCGCCGATACCGTACTGACCCGTGCCGACCTGGTCCGACTTCAGGATGACTTGTCGCTATCGGTCGACGAAGCTGCCGACGTCGACCCGGTAGACATCGCGCCGAAGGTGCGCAAGCCGCGACAGTCGCGCAAGGTCGAAGTCGACTTTCGTATGCAACGACAGCCCGACGGGCGGACGTGGCAAGCAATCGTCGAAGGTCTCGGCCTCGGTGAACGCTTGAAGGTCGTTTGTCCCTTCGGCGGCAATAGCATCGGGTCGGGTTTCTTCGCCCGAGAGCCCGACGGCCGGACGCGGTACTACAGCGCACCGGGCGCGTGCACCTATTGGAACACCTACAAAGCGCCCGCGGCTTCAGGTCTTGCCGACCTCGTACGCAAGCCGCCAAAGCGCAAGGGCGAGCGGGGCGACATCGCGAACACGGTTAGCAACCTTGTTGCGATGCTCGGCCACGATACCACGTTCGACTTTTGGTATGACTCGTTCGCAGAACGCGAAATGAACGGCGGCGAAGCGGTCGACGATACGACCTGGATTGAAATACTGGCGCACATGGAAGGGGCATACGGTTGGTATTGGCGGATCGGTCGCGAGAAGCTGTACGGCGTAGTCGAATACGTCGCGCGACAGACGAGCCGAAACCCCGTCATTGACTATATCGACGGGCTGCAATGGGACGGCCGGCACCGGCTCGACTCGCTCTTCGTCGACGTGCTTGGCTGCGAAGACCGGCCCGTCTTCCGCGCCTATGCGCGACGCTTCCTTGTCTCCTTGTGCGCTCGTCTGTACGAGCCCGGCTGCAAGGTCGACACCGTGCTGACGCTGCAAGGTCGACAAGGCATCGGCAAGTCGCGGTTCTTTCGGTCGCTCGTCGCCTTCGACGGCTTCGCGGGCGAGCTCTTCAGCGATACCCGCCTGAACTTGAAGGATAAGGATTCCATGCTTCAGCTCTACGCGGCTTGGCTGTACGAGGACTCGGAGCTTAGTTCTGCCGGAAACGCCGACCAGGAGACTCGAAAGGCCTTCATTGCTTCAGCCGTCGACAGACTGCGACCGCCGTTCGGGCGCAAGGTCCGCACGTACCGTCGGCACACTGTCATTGTAGCTTCGACCAATGAGCGAGATTTCCTCAGAGACAAAACAGGAGATCGCCGGTACTGGGTGGTGCCGTGCGCAAACAAGGTCTTTGACCTCGCGTACATTGACAAGCACCGCGCGCAGCTCTTCGCGGAAGCCCGCGAGCTCTACCGCGCTGGCGAGCAATGGTGGCTCACTGCGCAAGAGGACAGTTTGAGGCGTCAATCGAATGCCGCGTATCGTTATCTCGACTGGTACACGCAGTGCGCAATGACTGCGTACACCAACAACGGCGGCGGAGCTAACAACCGCTTCACGTGCGGCGAGTTCGCCGCGGCAATCGGGAAGGACGTCAACCCGCAAGGGCGCGGCATTACCTTGTCGGCAGCGCTGCAGCGGGCGGGCTTCGTGAAGATGCGAAGCAACGGGGTCACCTACTACCTGAAGGACGAGACGCAAGCGCACATCGGCAACGGTCTCGACAGCATCGACACACTTTCGCGTGCTCCAAAGGGGCGCGTTCTTCGCGAAGTCTGGTCGCAAGCCTGACTCGCACATCACAACAAGGGCAAACAATGGACACCAAAGATAAAATGCAAGTGCAGCTGCAAGCCGCACTCGTCAAGGCGCAGAGCGAAATGGGCGCGGTCTTCAAGGACTCAACCAACCCGCACTACCGCAGCAAGTACGCGAGCCTACCGGCCGTGCTGCATGTGGTCATCCCGGCGCTCAACCGCAACGGCATCGCCTTCTCGCAGTCGCCCGACTACGACCCCGATACCGCGTGCGTCGTGCTGACGACGTCGATTGCCCATAGCGGCGGCGGCGTCTATGAGACCGTCACCCGCGCGCCGATCGGCCGGAAGGTAGACATACAGTCATTCGGCTCGGCCGTCACCTACCTGCGACGGTACGCTGCGCAAAGCCTGCTCGGCATCTCGGTCGAAGACGACGACGGCAACGCCGCCGCCCGTCGTAGGGCGCCCGCCGATGTTCCGCCGTGGTCGACCCGCATTGCCCGGCAGCTTCAGTCGTCGGGCCTTACCGCTGCCGACTTCAACACGTGGGCCGCGGGCGCCGGCAAGCCCTTGCTTGGAGACATGACCGACGCGCAGAAGGCAAACGTGTACGCCTGGCTCGACCAAAACAAAGGCGGTGATGTCATCCGTGCGGCAGTCGGCGGTGAGCAATGACCGCGCCCGGCTTGCCGTCGCCCGACGAGCTCTACCGGTTTCTTTCCGACAATCCCGGCTCGAAGCTGCGCGACTTGATCGATGCTTTTGCGCCCGCACACGTTGACACCGCGTCGGGTACTGCATTCTATTGGGGCATTCGTGACTACGTGAGGCGTTCGGGCGTCGCAGAATGCCGCGGCCGACGCTGGTATGTGATTGAGCACGCGCCCGACGACCCGCTGCCGCCGCCGGCGATGGAACCGAGCGAGCTCGCAAGGCACGCGCTGGACGTGAAGCGGCGTATCGGAGCGCAGAAACACTTGACCGCGAACTTCGCAAACGGCGTCGCGAAGAGCATTAACCGAGCGCTCGACGAAATCAGCACGGCCGCAAGCGAGTACAACCAGAAGATGCGACAGGTAGAGCACGAGCTGCAGAACATCGCGAACGAGCTGCAGCTCTCGAAGGTGGCGCCGTGATTGTGCTTGGCATTGACCCCGGCCCGGTGACGCATGGCGCGGTCGTGTATGACAGCGTCGAGCGTCGGGTTGTCTGGTCGGACAAGGCTGCGACACAAGACCAGGTCGAAGCCGTCGCGCTCGAATACGGTTGGGAACGGTTGCGAGTCGTAATGGAACGACCCGCGGCTATGGGCGCAATCGGTTCGGGCGTTGTCGGCCACATGCTCGATACCGCATGGGAAGCCGGCGCGATGTCCGAAGGCCTAAGCCTTCACGGCTACGTCGTGTGCACCATGACGCGTCGCGAAGTGCTGCGACATCTCGGCGTGCTGTCCGGCAAGGGCTCGTCAGACGCCCGCGTGCGGGCTGCCTGCATTGCCGACCACGAGACACCCGGCGGTTCTCCTGCAGTCGGGCGCAAAGCTTCACCTGGCCCGTTGTACGGCCTTTCCTCTCACTCTTGGCAAGCGCTTGGCCTCGTACTTGCTTGGCTGAATTTTCAAACAAAGGGCAACGAACAATGAACTCGAATCATATGACCGACGCCGAATACCACGCGCACCCGGCAATGAACTATTCGCGCTTGAAGCACCTGCGCGACTCGCCGGCACACTTCCGCAACGCTTGCGACAATCCGAAGCCGCCGTCGACTTCGATGTCGTTCGGGTCTCTCGTGCACTGTCTCGTACTGGAGCCCGACCAGTTCGGGCAACGATACGAGGTGACGACCGAGACGAACAAAAGATTGAAGGCGTACAAGGTCGCGAAGGCTGACGCCGAAGAACGCGGGCTCGAGCTGGTTACCGACCTGGATTTGAGCAATGCACACCGCGCCGCGGGTAATGTCCTGGCGCACCCGTGGGTATCGGAGCTCATGGCTGACCCGCGCACGCTCGTCGAGCATATGCACTTCTGGGAACACGACGAGCTCGGCCCGTGCCGCATGAAGGTCGATCTCGCGCGCCTGGTTCCGAATGGCCTCATGGGCTGCGACCTGAAGACCACGAAGTCGACAAACCCGTACAGCTTCAAGCGTGACGCGCGCATGTACGGCTACGCTCTGCAGGCTGCGCATTACCTGTACGGCCTTGCCGACCTCTTCGGCGTACAGTTCGGCAACGTCGCGCTCGACTGGCGTATCATTGCCGTCGAGAGCGTCGCGCCGTTCGACGTCACTGTTTTCGAACTGTCCGACGAGACAATCGAAGAGGCGATGCAAGAGCACGACACGCTTGCACGCTTGCACCGTATCTGTGTCGAAGACAACCACTGGCCCGGCCGCAATCCGCACGCCGAGCTTGACCTTACTTGGAGGGCATGAAATGGGAACCGCAAACCTCACACTCGTCGCGCGACTGGCGCGCGATCCCGAGCTGCGCACGACGTCGAACGGAAAGAGCGTCGCGAGCTTGACGCTACCGGTTGACACCGGCTTTGGAGACAACAAGACCACCACATGGTGGACGGCTACACTTTGGGGCAAACGTGCCGAAGCTGCCGCGAACTATCTGCGGAAAGGCTCGTGGGTCTCGGTCTCCGGCCCGGCACGCATTCGCCAGTACGACAAGCGCGACGGCTCTGCCGGATTCAGTGCGGAAGTCGACGCGAGCTCGTGGGAGTTCGTCGGCAACAAGAGCGACAACGAAGCGCCTGCGGCTTCGAGTAGCAACGGCAGACAACGGCACGCCATGTCGGGAGACATGAAGGACCTGCCGTTTTAGTAGCCCGACGGCTTCTTCCGGCCGGCCTTCGGGCCGGTCTTTTGCTTCTTGGCCTTCGAGAATGCAATCGCCGCGGCTTGCCGCTTCGGCTTGCCTTCCTTGACGAGCTTCGCGATATTGCTGCTAATGGCCTTCTTGGACTTGCCTGGCTTCAATGGCATGGCTTCACCCTTCGACCTGGTCAAGCGCTTCCTTGACGCCTTCGAGCACTTCTTCTCGCCCGTCAAGGATTGCGTCAACGACGTAGCCGATTGCGATGTCGCTGATTCGTTCCCAGATGGGGTTCCGCGGCGCAATCAACAAGTCGAGCACGGTAATGATTGCCGCCTTGTTGCCCATGGCGAGAGACTTGCCGAGCTTTCGCCATTGCTCGCGGCGTTCTTCGCGTCGTTCGATTCGTGACATATCAACCCCTCGGTAGTTCGTAGTGTGCACCGTCATAAAATGAGAAGGTGCCGCCCCAGACAATCGGTATCGCGAGCTCGTCGGCAATGCGCTCGACGTGTGCGGCAAGGGCGTCGAACTTGCCTTTGTCATCCCACAACACATTCCCGCGGGCGTCACACGGCCCGACGTCGACGGCTTCGGACGGGAAGCTATTGTGCCGGCTCTGGCCGGGCTTCGCGTTCGTCACCTTTGGGCCGGGCGTCGTGCGCCCCTTCGCGTACAGCTCGGCTTGGCGCTCGTTGCTTCGGTGTCCCTCAATGACCGTCAAGTCAAACGGGCAACGGTCGTCGTGTAGCGCTGTCGTCATCAGCTCGACGATGCGCGGGTCGCAGCTATTGAGACGCTGCAAGCTTCGAGAGCCCCACTCGTATCCGCTTGCCATGCCTACCCCTTCACGATGTCCGATACTGGCTTGTCCGACCAGAGCTTGCAGCTCCAATACTTCGCCTTGTTCGGTGGTCCTGGATTGCTGCAGCCGTGGCGCTTGCGAAAGTTCTTTCTCCGCTTCGGGTCGTCGCGCTTGATTGTCATGTTCGCGTCCCCGAAGCGCACGGTGTAGGGCTTTCCGTCGTGCTCGCCTGTCGCGACGAACTTGTGCCGCCCGTGACCGGGCTCGTTTTTCCTTATGCGTCGGACGCCCACTTTTACGCATCCTTCGAGAGCGCTTCAATGCGGCCGTACAACCCGCCAACCTTGCGCTCGATTCGATCAGACTGTTCGCGGCACTCTCTCATTGAAGAGAGCCACGCTTCGCGGTCTTGTCCGTGCTCGTCTATAAGCCTATCAACCTGCGCTAAATGGCTGTCTACCCATCTTGTGCACGCCGGGATGATAGTATTCTGTAGAAAGCGCCAAAGGGCCAGCCCGATAGTAAGGAGGAGCAATAGCGAGCTCGTCGGGCCGGTCGCCAAAGTCAAAAGCGTCGTCTCGTCCATTAGAGCGCAGCCCATTGCGCAACGGCTGCAGTGATGCCGAGCGCGTCAAGGTGTGATTTTAGTACGGGCGAGCTCGACCCGGCGTCGATTCGGGCTTTGATTTCGGCCCGTATGGTCGCGACGGTTGCGATGCTTTCCGCCATGGTCACAAAGGCGACCTCGTCGCCCGCTGCCGCGACGGTCTGCATGGTAGCGGTCGCAGTAGGTCCCCACGCTTCGACGTGTGCGAGCGTGCCGCCCTGGTCGTCGTATGCGACTTCGACGAGCTTGATCGATTGACTCATTCGAACCTCTGCACAAGGAGACGAGTTAGCGTTGCCGTGGTTCTATCGCCGGCTCCGAAGTAGCAGCGCAAGCCGTCGCCCTGGTAAATCGGGGTCGTGTCATTCAAGCCGACCGCGTCGCCGCCGACAGTAATGGTTGACGCACCGCCCGGTACTGGCGTCGGTGGAGTCGTGCCGCTGGTNTCCATGACTTCGACGATAGCGCCGCCGAGCAGTATGTAGGTGAACACGCGGCTTGTCTTGATCGCAGTCGTAGACAGTACAGAGCTATTGCTCGTGTTGCTGCGCACGCGGGTCTCTTCGTCGCCGTTGCCGCCGTCATCGGTAATGAAATAGCCGCGGGCTTCGCCCCCGTTATGTGTGGTATTGTTCCCTTTATTTAAGCCGGTGAATATATCGCTATTACCGGCGTTCGGGTACACGACGCTCGTGACGACAAGGTGCACTGCGTANACGTGCGAGCTTACATCTTGCCGCGTATACGACGAAAGCAGTGCGTCAATATCCATCGAAATCGTAACGGTGCCGCTACCGCTGCCGCCGTCCATTAGGATTCCGCTACCGTTCGTGGGCGTCACGTCGCCGTTCGCACCCGAGAAGCGCGTCACGGTGACGCTTAGACTGTCGCCCGAAGACGCGAAGGCGAGCGAGCTCGTGCCGCTCGTGATGGCGCTGACCGTGCTTAGGTCAGTAAGGTCCAGGTCTTTAAGCGTGACGTATGACCCGCCCGTCGGTCCGCCGCCGCCGCCCGAAGACGCACCGCCCGAAGCGCCGGTCGTAGGGTCGAAGCATGGTGCGATCGGCATGACTTACTCGCGCCAGGTGATGACGGACTGCACGAAATCGGCGGCGCCTGCGTCGAGCTTCGCGAAGAGGTACAAAAATCGTTGCGTCGCAGTGAACTGCTGTACAATCGGAAGGCCGACGCTAAACGCCGCGCTCATAGTCGCCGCCGTTGAAATCCCGGTCACGAGCGTCGCTTCGGTATCCGGCACGACGACCTCGTCACCCGCTGCGTCGAGACAGAGCCGAATGGTCACCTTTGTGGGTGACCCGCTTGTCTTCGTCAGCTTCACGAAGATGCCGTCGACCATGCCGTGGTAAAGCCCGGCACCCTTGAAGGCGGGCAATAGCCCTGTCATGTCGTGCGCGTGCACGTCAGCTGTGTCGAAGTTCGTGCTTAGTGCCGGTGCACTGTCGGGCGCTTGCACGCTATCGTGAATGAAGTTCGTAATACGTGTCGGCATAGGGCTCACCTCTTCATGGTCGACGACCTGGTTGACGTTTGCATTCTATTGCACATCTTCGCGTACAGCACGGATATCTTCCGTCATTGCCGCCCGGCGTTGCGTGTCAGTCAGTACGGGCTCAGCTCGTCCGCCAAGCACGCGCCCGATCGTAGCCGGCGCACCTGTCGGAAAGATTGCTTCGACGTCGACGTTGTCGCGGCTTCCAAGGTAGGACGCACCGATGCCGAAGGTCTGTTCGATTGCGCCGATCGGAAGCGCTCGAATCGTGCGAAGGTTGCGCAGCCCTCTCTCGGTTGGCTTGTAAACCTTGTACCGGTCGATACCGTCGCGCGTTTTACCCATGGC
>JGI25128J35275_1000300_pt1 | contig 15576 bp, 10 predicted proteins | sample ETNvirenome_2_60_FD_35275 | JGI IMG/M metagenome (IMG submission 35275)
GCGAGTCGATGGGTTTGTTTAATTACGGAAACTTAGTAGATGCTGGTTTAATGGATGAAGATCGTCTTAACTTTATAACGAAAGGTTTAATGCCACCGACAGACCCTAAATCAGATCCATACGCTTCAGTTGTAGCAAATGAAACAGATACTGGTGCTTTGACTGGTAAAAGCCTTACTAACATGGTCACTGATGCAATAGACGCATCAACAGTAGAAGAAGATCCTAGCTATTACAAATACATACCGCCAAATTTAAGAGGCGCAGCAGACACAATAAGAAGTGTAGGTGGCGCTATAGCTAACACGCCAGAGGCGATAAGTGCTAAAAAGGAAGAGCTGAGACAGTTACTAAACGATCCCGGTTTAGATGACAGACAAAGAGCTATTCTTGATTCAAAGATTTCAGGATTAGAATTTGTCACAGCCGCAGGACAAACTGTAGATGATGTTGCAGGAGCGATTGTTGGTTTGTATCAAAAGTTTGTAGCCAACCCTGTCTATCAACTTGCTGGAGCGGCGGTAGCACCTGTAGATGCCCTAGCGGGAACGAAGATGTCAGACGCCATGCTTGGGACAGCATATGACATTAGTCAGCGAGGTAACCAAAACATTAAAGAAGGGCTTGTAGGGGGAGATATGGTCGATGCAGTCGGTAATTTGTTTACATCGAACCAACCTGCGAAAAAAGCGCCGTTGATGACTGACGCTCAACAAGCAGCAAATCTAGAAGATCTAAAAACAACACCTGAAGTAGATAAAAAACCTAAACCAGAAAACGACCCTGCGTTAGAAGAACTAAAAAGACTACAAGCTATAGAATCAAAGGCCACTGGCTCTCTAATGGAGTTTCTTAAAGACTTGGAAAAAGACAAAGAGAAAGATGCCATCATGGATCTTGTTAGGTTCGGATCTATTCTTATGAAACCCACTGCTACTATTGGTGAAGGCATTTCCAACGCTGCAATAGGCACACTAGATGCTAAAAAAGAGCGCAAGAAAGATTACAATAAGAATAAGATAGCCATATTAGGCTTGTCAGAGAGAATAGCAGCTCAGAAAGCTGCAGCGGCACGTAGTAACTACTCTTTAGGGTTGCAAGAACAAAGGTTAGGGCTTGCTTTGAGTCAGCAAGAAAGGCTTCTTAAAAAAGCTCAGACTGATCAGTTAGCTCAAAACTTTGAGCTACTGGGTGGAAGCGAAGTATACGAAGAATTGTCAAGGAAGGAAGAACTGACAGGCGACGAAGCACGAAGACTGTCTCAACTGCAAAGTATACTGAACAAGCTGATGCCTAGCCTAGCTAACGCAAAAACTTTAGAAGTAGCAGACAGCGCATAGGGATTGTATTATGGGCGTATACAATTATGTCGATCAACAGACAGGGCAAGCCTATAATTTTAACATAAGAGGTGATACCCCTAGCAACACTGAATTTGCCAGAATAAGACAAGCTCTAGAAAAAGATCGCAAAGATATAAGATCGCAATTAGAAGCAGAGTTCGGTGCAGACCGCATAGCCGAATTTGATGACGGTACTGCTCTGGGTCGCGGGTTTGCTCGTGGTAAAAAACAATTTAAAGAAGCTATCGGTGAAACTCTAGGTACGATTGGTGAGCAAACTGGTCTTGATTTCTTGGAAGATTATGGACTTGGCGTAGAAGAAAATGCTCGTCAAGAACTAAACGAATTACTGCTCCAACAGCCAAGGCGTATGCAATCTACAGACGTAACAGGACTAGGTTCTGGACTTACCTATGCAGGTGAAGTTTTTGGTGAGCAAATACCACAACTTGGCGCAGGTCTTGGCGCGGCGGCTACAACAGCCGTTCTTGCTCCTACAGCTCCGTTCATTGCAGGTGCGGCAGCGGCGGGCGTTGCAACTGCACCTATATTATTTGGTAACAACATACAGAGACAAGAGGATGAAGTTGCTGCAGGTAGAAAAGAAAGTGTTGATGTAGGAGAGGCTCTACTTGCTACGTTTGGCCAAGCAACACTTGAAGGTATATCTGACAGGATCTTGTTAGGTGGTTTATTTACAATACCGGGCAAAAACTTGTTTGCTAGAACCGGAGTCCGTGCAGGAACAGGCGCAACATCAGAAAGCTTAACTGAGGTTGGGCAGCAAATGATGGAACGCGCTCAAGCAGGGTTAGATATTGATAGTGATGATGCTATTGCAGAATACCGTGAAGCAGCCATTGCGGGTGGATTAGTTGGTGGCGGTGTACGATCTACTGTCGGCGCAGTTGGAGACACGGTTGCAGGTGCTAGAGAAGTTACGGAGCAAAGAAAAGAAGCTGAACAAAATTTAGTAAAGCAGCTTGAAGAGGACACCAAACCTACCTTAATTACAGATGAGGCGCTTACAGAACTAGGAGTAGCTAAAAGAGCAGGGGTACGTAAACTTGTAGTAGGTAAAGATGTATCTGATCCAAAAGTACAAACTATACTGAAGAAATACGCCAATAACCCTATGGTGAAGAAAAAAGATCCTAAGATGGGAGAGAAAATTGATAGACTTATCAGAGGAACTACCCCTAGAGCCACAGGAGTTGGAGGAGGCACTGAGGGTGGTAAATCTGGCGTGGCTGGAAGCGGAGGGACTGGAAGTGGAGCTGAAAGTGCCACGAAGTCTGCATCATCTAACGATGGAGCAGTGGGAGATGGTGTGTCAACTACTGATGATACTGCAAACACAACTGGAGCAGAGCCAAATACACTAACTGATAATCAGAAAGAAGTAGCAACTATCCTACGAAAAGCTAGAGAAAGAGAAGTCGCTGGCGAGGCGAGATTAGTAACACAAAAAGAGGCAAAAGTTTTAGCAGAAGCTGGCGTTATTGAAAGCGAAGATACACTGTCGGCAATGTTTAGCACTGCTAAAGTAAGGGGATTACTAGCTGAAGGTCCAGAAAAAGCCTTGTCTCGCGTTAAACCAAAGAAAAAATTAACTTTTAAAGACCTACCCATTCCAGAAACAGACACAGAGACAGCGGCTAGGCTCGCCACCGCAGATGCAGATGTAGGCGCTTTGACTGCAAAGGATACTGTAAGTGAACTTCCCTTTGATCCCGAAGAAGCTGCTGCTGAGATGGTTAGAGCGCAGAGAGAAATGCGAAAACAAGAAGTTAGGGCAGAGGAAGAAGCTAACGAGGGTAGGGGGACTGCATTTTCTTTGGCAGAGAAAAAAGCAATTAAAGATTTTATTGACAATATGCCTGAGTTTGCACCTCTATTTAATGAAAGAACTCCTAAGAAAGTAAGGCGGCAGCTATTGGCAAAACGCGCTGCTAAAGTAAGTGAGATGTATGGATTGGGTGAAGTACCCGGAGTAGTACGCACACAACCAAACATACCCATAACAGGCATAAAGGGCGTTGAAAGATCGAAAGATGTGGTTGTTGAAGACACACCGCAATCTAGGGAACAAGCGGAAAAGGTAAAAGCAGCTATACAAGAAGAAACGAATACTGCTCAACAAGAGAAACAAGCCGAGTTGAACACTCAATTTGAACAGGAGCCAAAAAATAGAGTTGGACAGATATCAAAAGCAGAGACACAAGCCGCTAAAGAATACGACGCAATAGGAGACGGGGAACCCGATACAACAACCGTTGCAGACAAACAAGCTGTCATAGATTTAAAAGAATCTAAAGCTAAAGATCGTAACAAAGCGGCAGAGGCTGCTTATATATTTTTCAATAAAAAGCGCAGACCTGCGGATGCCTTGACAATTATAGGCGCTTTGAAATCACAAGGTACTACGTTTAGCGAAAAGAAAACAGAAGATACGCCCCAAGAAGAATTTTTATACTACAAAGACATGACCAGAGACAATGCTAGACTAGCCTCTGAATGGGTAAAAGAAAACATGTCTAAACAAGCACAAGACATAGTGCTAGATTACGAAGTTGCTTACGGGAAAAGTACAATATCTGCTGCCGCTATTGAGGCTAGAGATAGGGAAATAACGGAACGCAAAGCCGCAGAAAAAGCAGCAACAGGACCAAAACAAGAGCCTACAAAGAAAGACCTACAAGAGTTCGATTTAAAAACTGTTAGAGGTGAGGATACAACACGAGAAATAGCAGAACGCTACAAACAAGGAATGTTTTTAGAAAACGCGGTAGCTTCACTAGAGTTACGCCTCCTACCAGATGCCATACAAGCACTGGAGAACAACAATATCGGATCAGCATTACGCATCCTAGCAGTCACTAGCCCTGTACAGCGTGTACGGCAGATAGCTGCTAGATTTGACAAAATAGTAGGTACTACAAAGGTACAAGTGCTTGACAGTCTTGAACCCATATTAGGACGTGAGTCTACAGGATTCTTTGAACCTGAAACAAACACTGTGTTTATAAATAGAAGTACTGGTATGAATGCTCATACGTTGCTACACGAGATGGGACACGCAGTTACTTCTGCTTCTCTGGCAAACAAGTCTGCACCAACTACAAAACAATTACAGACTATCTTTAACACTGTGCGTGACCAAATCGGCGAAGTGTACGGCACTAGAGATCTAGACGAGTTTGTAGCTGAAGCGCTAAGTAATCCAGAGTTCCAAACTATTTTAGCCCTGACAAAAACAAGTGATGGCAAGGTCTCTTTGTGGAACAAACTTCGCAGTACTTTTAGACAGATCATACGTAAAGTACTTAGACTGCCTCCTGCATCTACTCTTACAGAGGTAGATCGTATAATAGATGCTATGTTAGCACCTGCTCCAGAGTATCGTAATGCTCCAAGAATACCACTAATAAGCGCGACAAAATCAGGTTCAGCTAGGCTACTAAGCAGCGTGGCAAACGTAGTGCCAGAAACAACACAAGATGCTATGGTCAGCTTTACAGACATGGCGTTTAACGAAAACGTTGCACCTGCTGTTAAGAAGTTCTTCCTTAGTTTACTACCCTCAAATATCTTGTCAGACATGGCTAAATCTAGAATACCTTTTGCACCTGAACTAAACATTTTAATAAATGAAATGAGTGGGTTGTTAAGAAACAAAACGGATATGCTAAATTCTTTGGCTAACGAATTGTATAAATGGAAGAAAGCTAACCCCGAACAGTCTAAAATACTAAATAATCTTATACCTCGTAGTACTTTTCTACGTGTTGATCCCTCTGTAGACGTTAGCACTTATAGTAATGATCGTCAGAGAACAGCAGAGCATGCAGATCTACTTGCCTTGTACAATCAGTTAGATCCGCAAGGCCAGAAACTGTATCAACAAATGAGAAATTATTTTCAAGATACCTATAATGATGTGATAAAAGCATTGGAAGCAAGGCTGGAGGCTACTATGCCTGATGGCGAGGCAAGAATAAGCTCTATGAAAAAGCTAACAGAGCTACTGCAAAAAGAGTCAGGTGTCATACGTCCTTACTTTCCACTAACACGTAAAGGTAACTATAGGTTAGTATATACTGGCCCTGATCTATTAAACCCACAGAACAAGGCGGGAGAGCGTTACATAGAGTATTATCCTACGCGTAGAAAAGCAGAGAAAGCTGCGGAGAGGGCGAGTAGGGTGGTAGTTGAGGGCGTTGGCACTAAAGACTTTGAGATTACTACAGCCTCTAGACCTATGGATATAGAAAGAAGCCCTCCACCTAGATTTGTCTTGCAAGTTATAGACGCAGTAAACCTACGTAAGGATAAGTTTACTACCGAGGAAGACTATAAAGATGCGCTGCAATCAGTGATAGACTTGGCACTGGATGCCATGCCCGAACGATCTTTCATGCAGAGCTTTAGACGGCGTGGGGACAAGCGCGGATTCTTAGGAGACATTACACCTACAGGTATGGGTGACATGGATTTCGATGCGTTTACAATGCTAAAAGAAAAAGGGCGTGATCTAAACAGACAGCTAGTACAAATGCAGTACGCCGCTAAGTTAGAAGGTTTTAGAAAGAAGCTAGCAGAGCCTAGAGAAGAGGGATCAAAACAAAGTTATCTTACTGATCCTGAAACTGCCTTGATCGCAGAAAAAATGAACCAGATAGCAAAGTTTGCCCAAGCTCCAAACATACCACGGGTATCGCAAGTGGTTAACAGTCTAGGTTTTGGGTACACTATGGGTCTTAACTTCTCTTCAGCAGCCATAACCTTCTTTGATGTTGGGATGTCTTCTATGCCTGTGCTTGCAGGTAAGCATGGTCTCAGCAATGTGACGAGAGCATATGGTGATGCTGTAAGATTGTTTACTAAAGCTCCTACGAAACGCACGGCTATGGTTCCGGGAGCGGATGGTACGTTAACACCTCAAGAGATAAATATGGGTGTTGCAGGTAAATCTTCAGGTAACTATGGAGACGCGCTACCTAGCGAGATGAAGAAGCTATTTGTAGATAGAGCGATAGACAAGGCCACGTCACAAGGACAGTTTAATCAATCCTTTACACAAGAAGCCTTAGAAGTTGGAAAAGATGCACCGCTTGAGACGTTCAATCGTTACATGAGCTTTATGTTCCATCACTCAGAACGATTTAACAGAGAGACTACGTTCATTGCAGCCTACCTTGCATCCGTAAGAAAAGCGATACAGGACGGCAAAACTTTGGACGCTGACTTGGCAGACAGGTTAGCACAAGAAGCCATAGACGATACTGAGTTTACTCTTGGCGGTACAGCCGCTGCAGGGCGTCCGACCATAGCACAGACTGGTGTTGGCAACGTTCTATTTTTATTTAAACGCTTTGCGGTCAGTAAATATTATATGATGTTACGTTTAGGCCGCGACTCCATGAAAAACATGAACCCTGAAGAAAGAAGAGCGGCACAGAAAGGATTGGCAGGGTTTGTAGGGATGTCAGGCCTTTTGGCAGGTTTAGGTGGTATGCCAATGATGGGTCTCTTTGGCTCACTGTACAACATGTTTGCAGATGATGACGAGGATGACTTTGAAGCAGCTACACGTAAGCTAGTAGGTGAAGGTGTTTACGGTGGATTGGCAAATCAAGTTCTTGGTGTAGACTTAGCAAATCGTATATCTATGAATAGCCTTCTCTATCGAAAACCTCTTATAGAAAAAGATCAAAGCGCTTTTTTCACCTTAATAGAACAGCTTGGTGGCCCTGTCGTAGGCGTTGGTCTGAGTGTGGAGCGTGGTTTGAAAGACATAGCCGATGGCGAAATCGGCAGAGGTATAGAAGCAATGGTTCCAGCCGCTCTTAGAAACGTAATGAAAACTGGACGGTTTGCGGTTGAAGGCGCTACCACACGCAGAGGTGATCCAGTTACAGAAGAAATAAACGCTTACAATTTAGGTATGCAGTTCTTAGGGTTTGCACCTAGTACTTATATACAAGCCTTAGAGTTCAATAAAAACAACCGCCGTAGGCAAGAAGCCATAAACAGTAGACGCACTAAGTTACTACGTAAACGTAATATGGCAAGGCGTGAGGGTGATTTTGAAGAAGTGTTTGCAATAGACGAAGCCATAAGACAATTCAATGCATCGCTACCAGAGGGTGCGTTTAAATCTAGAATAACTAGAGATACTAAAGACCGCTCGTATAGATCTTTTGGTAAGACAACTCGAAAGATACGTGGTGGTATGACTTATACTCCATTCATGGAGCAAAGTTTAGAAGAGTTCGATCAAGGCTTTAACTTGTTTTGAAAAAGAACCCCTACCGGAGCAGCTCACAGTAGGGGTACTCTACATATAGTAGCGTAGTTCTAATGGAGAACAACATCGAGTATCGAGTTGTCATATCTTGTGTATCACATAGTTCTCCATACACGTAAACCTAATTTTTTGTTTTCTATGCAAATTTGCACTTCAAACTCCCATGCTTTCATTTTTGCAACACTTTTTAGCTGTTTTGTGCCTTTTTCTGTGTTTATACATGGTAGAAAGAACGAAGAACCTACATCCATAGCTTCCCAGTTTATTGTAACTCTAAGCCCATCAGGGTTTAGATCGTCAAGTTTCATTACTTTCTGGTTCATCAAACCCCTCAAACCTCATTTGTAGCACGTCCTGCGGAGGCATATTAAAGTCTGTGCCTTTTGTCAGTCGCTTCTTCACACGCTTTGCATTCTTCTTCTGTTTAAGATCATCAACCAGAGACGCATAATTTATCTGCTGATCTGTACACCAATCCTTAAAAGGTTTGATACGCAAGAAAAGTTCTTTAGTATCGGGTTCATACCTAGCCACTAATTGCCCACGCGGTACAGCAGTGACAGGCACTAGTTGATCTAAGCCATTGTCGTGTCTACCCCGTAAATCTTCGGTACTCTCAATTTTAAGTATGTTGTTGTAGTTCTCTGATATGTAGTTACCTAGCGTATCATCCACAGAGGCTCCTATATCATTAACAAACGTGTTCCTACGTATAAGCTCTTTCACTACCCACTTGTACACTTTGCCCACGTCATAGCTAACAAACCCTAGTTTTTTGGCAATCATCAATCCTGCTATTATTACAGCGTTGCCGTTAGACCAAAAACGATTTTCAGGTCCAAGCCCTGCCGCTTCGTCTAGTTTTGTCTTTATGGACTGCACAATCTTACGTGCCTCTTCTTTATTGTTTATCACCCATTGTATGTATTTCGGTCCTATCCAACCGTAGTTTACTTGAATATCCTCGTGAAGGTCTGCTGTAATTCGTGTGTCTTCTGCACCAGATATTAACTTTAAAACTTTTATTTCGAATAGCCTCTGCATCTCTGCTTTCGGCGTAGCTTTGTCACGGCTCAATATCTCCCATGCACTAGTGTTGCCAGAGCTAAGAGCTAGTAGTTTCCAAGGCTTACCACGCACACGCTCTTCGTTACCATTTGCTGACAACCTGTTCTTCTGACGACCCCCAGATACTTGATAAACATACTCAGACATCTCTGAGCTTGTTACGTTGGTCATCTCATCAGATATTAGAGGTAAGCTATGCATGACTTCCCCACGATTCATACGTGAGTTGTGCGTATCTGATTTCTGTAGGGATAGTAGCTCTGGGTTGCCCCACAAGGACATAGCTGCATATTGCGCTGTTGTTTTACCCACACCTGTACCACCAAACAGATGCACTGCCATACTATTCAGACCTGTTAGAGCCATAAGAGGAGATCCAAAACCCACACCAACTACATATTGATGCATCTCAAACCCCTCTCTGTCGTAGAAGTTTAGTAGTTCTATGTTCTTTTCTTCTGATCCTTTCGGTTCAAAGGAGTCCATAAACCCCGCTGTTTTAGAAGAGGGTGGGTTATAGGTTATATCGTCTCCCTCAACAAGTTTTTCTCCTAGTACAAATGCATCCATGTCTTCGTCAACCCAACCAAACTGCCTATGTGCTTCAGATGCTGTTGATGTATGCTGTAGTTCATCTACCCATTTTGTTGTATATGCCATAAGTTTATCCAAGTTTTTGCCCCATGCAGTGACGCCTTCTCGTGCCATACTCTTACGAAACTCCTCTCTAGAAGTTACATGTGTAAGTGGCACAGTAAATTGACGTACACCGTCACGAGGTAAGTGTAAGCGAAACACTAGCGTTTCGCCAAGCTCTTCGTCGTGTAAACGACGAGTTATATAAATGTCGTGGTGGTATATTAATTCTTCTTCTATATCCCCGTCAGCATTGCTGCTACGCAGAAAGACGCCCCCTGCTGTACCTCTAAAGTATGGTTTAGGGAATATAGGTATATCGTATAGCTTGCCTGACACAGGGGCTTCTATAGTGACTTCACCGTCTGCTTCTTTAATACGTTTACCTAATACAATCGGAGATTTTATCTGTTCTCTAAGGGGACATTCATTGCAAACACCTTCGTTTAATTCGTTAAACCTGTCACAAGTATAAGGCCCTTTGATCTCCTCTATCTTTTTGTACATAGACGTTGCGTTGTAATCAGGATGCCTACTAGATATTTTCTCTGCGGCTATAACGCCATCTACACAGAACTTAGCAATAGACAACCCTGCTCTCCATAAAGGTTCACTAACTTCATGCTGCTTGGTAGCTATATACTTTAGCTGATCGCACCCACGCCCTTGCAATGTTTTTTGCATTATAGTTTTAAAAACATTCTCAGAGTTATCCGCATACGCTTCGTACAATGCGTCTGTACCCAGATCAATATTGCTAGTAGGTTTGAAATCAACGCCTAGTTTGTCGATAAATTCTGAAAGAATGACAGGCTTAATAGGTTCTACACCGTACAACATAACAGGCAGAGGGTTGTCATCTTTATAGTTATTCGTATTCGGCACTCTTAATATACGAGCCACGTCAGCCGTTACTGCGGGATCAGCAAGTAAACCCTTTTCGGCACAGGCTTGTTTCAATCGTTCTGCCGCGTCTACCCATTCCTCTGCCGAAACTGCTTCGGTAAGAGGCCAATATACATGAACACCTCGCCCGCTGTTGACCATTGTAGGTTTAGGCAGGGAGAGATCTTTACAGAAGTTACGTAATGCGGCCACCGCGAGCTGTTGTGTAGCGTACTCCTTCGAAGGTCCACAGTCTAGATCAAGAAACAAAGCCCTTAATTCTTGAGCGTTATCACCCTTGCGATTGGTAGGTTCTTTAAATGTACTGAGTGCAAAATATACGTCTAGGCCATCATTGTTATACTTATGTGCCGCTTGTTCTACTTCCTCTATGGTAGCGTAGAACTTTTGTATTCTTATATTATCTTTCGCTCTCGCAGCGAATACGCAGTAGTTTCCGTTACTACTTAGTACCCCCCGTAAAAATTCTGTTGTTTCCATAATGCTGCTCCAAAATGTACCGTGGTGGAGTGGAGAAGTATAGAAACCCCACCACGGTAATGACTATTGTTAATGGTTCCCAATGGGTTAGTCGTCCCAATCATCAACAATAGACGCAAGGTCTTCATCAGGTGGCGGAGCAGCGCCCTCTGCTTTCTTGGAGACCTTTTTCGGTGCAGGTACTTCGTCCTCCTCGACAGGAGCAGTATCTGCTGCACTTAAAAATACTGTGGATGGGTCATCTTCGTCATCTATAACCCAACCATCGTCAACCGCAGCAAAAGGAGAATGTTGTTTCTTCTCGACAAGTTTAATTACCTGCACAGCTTTTATGCGTAACGACACACCACAAGTACTCATGTTGTAGGGGACTAGATTTACCCCCAAGTTTACAAGGCTACCGGTTGTGAGTCTAAACTCAGATGGCAACTTCTTGTTATTTGAATCCACAATTAATGGTGGGTCAGTAATCTTACCTTTAAACTGCCCCCTCAACTGCACTGAGCCTATAAAATTACCTTCGTTGTCTTTATCAAAGACTTCCGTAGGTTTAGGCATAGCGGGCCAATTCTTAGCCGCTTCAGCTTTGTAGGCCGAAGCCATATGTTTGTATAGTTCTTTAGCCTGACTTTCTGTCATTTTAAAGTCCATCTCAAACTTAGCGTTTTCTTCAGTAGGCCCACACGGTACTGTTTTACCATTGGGTGGAATAGAATTATCATACCTGTACGTTTGATCCAACCTTGGATACAGGGCTTCAACTCTTTCAATCAAATGTATACTGGCTTCTGCCATTGTCGTTCTCCTCATATTTGAACCCGTCCACTACTTTGAACGGTGATTTATCTATAGAAGTCTTTTCTGAGACAACCATAGTCTGTAATGCAGCCGTGCTTGCAGCAGGGCTACCCTTTTGTTCTAAGGCTTTTTGTTGCTCTTTGTCGTTGAGCGCACGTAGAGCCTTAAAAAACAACTTTGGTGTGGTACTACTAGTATCAAAACTGATTTGCGTCACCACAGAAATAGAACTCGTCTTATGCCCATGAAGATACTTAGCGTATGCTTGCATCGGCATGTTACCGTCCCGCGCTTTTCCAAATATAGATGTTGCAGGTATACGGAGTTGGTAGATTGTGTCCATCTGCTCCTCAAGTACGACAGCCAGACGTTGCGAGTATCTACAAGCTCGGCCACCCCCCTTGCTTGACCCCTTGATGTTCTGCTCACAGCTCATACACCTGTGGGCTTGCCGTTGTTCTAACGGTACATCTGGGGAGGGTACTACGGTATCTGACGACCAACATGTAGGGGCAGATGGACTTGTCGGATCGTACTCTTCCTCATAGTAGGTACGAGCCAACTTAGCAGCGTTAACAATAACCACATTTAACGGATCTGCAAGCATGCTTGCATGCTCACCGCTAACAGTCTTTTTAAAAGAACCATCTCCAAGAGTAATATTGTTAAACGCTGTATCTGACATTATAATTCAGCTTGCCCTGATTTAGTTACCTTTGACAACGCTGATTCCACATCGTTTAGACGAAAACGATACACCTCACCTACTTTTATATAGGTATCGTCAGGTATGTAATCGTTGTTCACCCACTTCCGAACAGTGGATACGGACACTTGGAAGTAATCCGCTACCTTGTTAATATTTACATATGGAGTATCTTCTACTTGCATCATTTGTTTTTCCTCACAGAAACAACGTACTCACTGTCCACGTTTAGACCTGCAGGTTGAAGATCAGGGTTTTCTTCCAAGAACTGCCTTACGTTGGTTTGATTAAGACGTTTTTCAAAAAACTCTAGAAGGTTATGCTCCTTTACAAAAGCATACATAGCTTCCCAGTCATTAGTCCAAACGCGTTGTCTGATAGTGCGATAGAACATACCACTTGCGGTCTTCACACTATCTACCCCTTGCTCTTTGCAATAGTCCAACATAGCAGCTTTGATTTTATCTTGCTGTTTAGATAGTTTATCATCTGCTTCTTTGAACTCTGCAGACAACTCAGATCTTTTACTTCTTATTTTTATAAAAGTCTTTAATAATTTATCGACACTAACGGTCATTTGTGTTCTCCATTTATAGATACTTTACTGACATATAGTAACTTATACTACTTAGTCAAGTATTTCTTTGTATAAATTTATCATTTCTGTATGTATGTTGATACGATCATCTAAAAGACGGTAAATACGCTTTTCAGCATTTGACCCTGCTATCTGTATAACTGTACATTTATGGTTTTGTCCTGACCTATGCACCCGTGCGTTTGCCTGTGCATATGTCTCTAACGAAGAAGTTGGCCCCCACCACACAACAGTATTGGCGGCAGTAAGCGTAACACCGTGAGCAGCAGCTTGCGGTTGTATTATTAAAACACGAGGATCTGGATCTGATTGAAAGCGCTGGAATATGTCTGTACGCTTGGACGCAGAAACATCTCCTCGTATGATCTCGGACGTGACCCGGTCCTGCAGCAGCTTGTCGGATAACATATCAATAGTGTGTCTGAACGGTACAAATACTAGTACCTTTTGACTGCTTTCATCTATGACCTCTCTCAACACTTGATATCTATTTTTAATATCAAATTGTATCGTATCACCTTCATCTGTGTAGATTGCCCCTGCACTTATTTGTAACAACTTGTTCAAACTTATGGCGGCGTTAGCGGCTGTTATATCCTCGCCAACTACTTGCATGACCATCTTCTTACGAAGCGTCTCGTAATACTTTTTCTGTTGTGTTGTCATGTCTACAAATCGCTTGGTGTAAACCATGTCAGGCAAGTCTAAACATTCTTCTTTTGTAAAGCGTATTGCGGGTTGCAATGCTCTGAACACAGTATCCTTGGCTGTGTCTTTTGGTTTGTATTTAAACTGTGTGACTTTCCACATAACTATGTCTCGCCAAGACCCAAAAAACCTTGGAACCGCCAGTGGATTAACCATTTTAGCTAGGCCATAGGCATCCAATGGACTCTGTGCTGCGGGTGTGCCTGTCATCATCCACAGCCAATCATCTTCTCCTATGATGCTGTTGAGAGTCTTCCATCGCTTTGTTTGTACGTTTTTGTAGTGCGTTGCTTCATCTACAATAAACAGATCAAACCCACCTTTGGCTATGTCATCTTTTACTATCTCAACGCCGTCATAGTTTATAATAATAAACTCTGCGCCACTATTGATAATCTTTTTACGCTTCTCTTTAGAACCATAAGCAACATCAACCGTCCTGTGCATGGCAAAAGCAAACAGATCATTTCTCCATGCACTATCCATAATAGACAGTGGACATACAACTAACACTCTATTGACCTTGCCTTGTTTCATTAAGTAATCAGCAGCCCATATGGAGGACGCTGTTTTACCTGTACCTTGCTCGTTAAAACAAAATGATTTCTTGTTCATAGTCAGAAACGATGCGGTATCTTTCTGATGTTCGAACGGTTTGTACTGACCCGGCCAGCTATAACGTTTAGTAATAGGTGACGGCATGTTTATATTTAAATCTTTTAGGGTATGAACCTCATCAATACCCCAGTTTACGACAACTTCGTTCATAGACACTTCCTTACTTTTTGGGATCACAGTTGTTATCTGTTTAGGGTTACGTACTTTAAGCAGTAACGCCTTATCCCTTATTATCTTCATGTTGTTCTCCGTGGTAGCTTGTGGCTACTTCTTTTTGCGTGGTGGCTTACTCATCCGGCCACCTGCTGCTCTGTTCTTTGATGGGCTTTGTAGCGTTACGCCATCTTTATTAGACCCACCTCTACTTAATGCTTTCTTATGTGCAATGTCCTTCCCTTTTCTATTTACTTTCTTCTTATCCATTTTCCTACGGGCGCGTTGTCTTTCCATACGGTCAGCGTGTTCGCCTCTAGCTTTCTGTTGCTTATATTCTTTTTTATAAGGTCTAGGTTTGTTTTTATATGGCATTAGTTACTCCCATTATGAGGACACTCCAACACTGGACAATGACGTTTGCACAAACCAGAAGGGCGGGGATTCCACACATCTTTGTCAAACGCTACTTTCATGTTAGCATACTTTGTTAACCATTTCTTCCAAAGAATTGACTCTGAGTCAATTTCATAAGTTTCTTTTATTAAACTCTTTGCAACCACAAAAAGCAAACCCGCTTTTATTTTTGTTACTTCTGGATAGTGTTTAAACACCGAAAGAGCCATAAGTTCTAACTGTCCTTTATCAGCGTACTTGGATGATCGACCTGTCTTATAGTCAATCACCCAAGCCGCTCCTGCCAATACGTCAACTATTATTAAGTCAGCTATGCCTCTAAACCATACCCTCTTATCAAAGAAACCGCAGGGTTCCAAGTCCTCAGTTAGTCCTAACTTCTTTTCACATACCTTTACACCCCTCTTACTATTTAGGGCGTCTAGTGTAGGTTCTATAAACCCAAACTTTTTTGGTAGTGGTGTGTCTTTTCCTATGTAATCTTCACACGCTTTATGAAACTCAGTGCCATACCGCGTAGCTTCTGTCTCTTCGAAAGGATATTCTTTTAGTATGTTCACATGATAGAACTGCTTCGGGCATGTATCAAATGCCTTTGCTTTACTAAAAGACCAAGGTGCTATGCTCACTCGCAGTCTCCGTATGATTTCCCTGTGCCGCTTTCACAATCCACAGGTAAGCCTGTTGCCCAATCGGGTGTCCATCTCATGCACTTCTCAACATACGCTTGAGCTGCTGCTACTTCGTTGTCTTTCACACAGCAAACTATTGAGTCGTGTACCGTCAACACCACTTTATATTTCTTATTAATTCTTAGCATTTGTTCGCCTATAAT
>JGI25128J35275_1000308_pt1 | contig 15332 bp, 12 predicted proteins | sample ETNvirenome_2_60_FD_35275 | JGI IMG/M metagenome (IMG submission 35275)
AGCAAGCCACTTAATATTAATGTGAAGGGAAAAATTATCATCAATAATTCCCGTCCTGTAACTACGCGCTGTCTTCGGTTTTTCACTCACTTTTCTTTCTCACATCTTCCCAAATATGATGTTTGTAACAATAATTTTCACCAATAACAATTCCATTGTTTACTGTATTAGTTACATACCAATGTTGAGAACTATCTTGATCTGTAATGATTAAATAATCTATATAAATAGAATCGGAAGGACTTATATCTAAATTCCCAATAGACCATCCGCTATTACATCCAGTTATTGTAGTAATTACTCCCAAAATCATTAATAACATCACTATCCACCAAAATAATAATTTCCGCTCATTCGCTTTCACCAGACCATTCATCCTTTTTCATTTCTTCTAAACATTCACTATGAGACAAAGCAGTGATACCACTTGTACTTTTAACTGCGTCTAATGTGCCATCTGTTATAGGTAATTCATATTTAACTAATACTTTGCTACCATCATTATTCCATCTTGGACTACCAAGTTTTCCATGTTTAAATGCACACTCTTTCCATGTTGGCGATTGCAATGTGGTGGTATCTACCACAGATTCTGTGTACTTATATTCTTCAGCTTCTTGAGGTACACCATTTTCCATAACATACTCATCAATGCTTTCAAGTAACTCTGCTTTAGTATCACTACTGCTATAATCTATGCTATGAGTGTCCATAAATGCTTTTATTTCGCTCTTTAAATTGTCATCAGTAGGAAGTGTCACATTTACATTTCTTGAGCCTGTACGCTCAACATCTTTATAAGTGTACTCATTCCAAGACAATCTATCAGCAGTTTTAAGTTTAGCAGGTAATGCTGATTCCCACTTTGCTTTTGTTAATATTAAATACGTATTAGTCATTTTTATGCTTTCCTTTGTCATGCTTATGATTTTTAGATACTTCTGCTGGAGAAAGTTTTTTATTATAAATTCTTACTTCATCTATAATTCCATTAAAAGAATTAGAGCTACCAGCTATATTTTTACCAATTTGCACATTGGATGCTAAATTTGATTCTGTTGTATTAAATCCAGTAAAATTATTTCCTGTAGTAGTTGTTGTTACAGCATCTCCATTTATATATATAATCCCTGTAGTTCCAGATAATGTAAAAACAATATGATACCAAGTATCTTCTAAAATAGAATTATTAGGAGAATAATAAGCGGTATGATTAGATGCGTCTGTATATAAAGAAACTTTTATATTATCATTAGCTGTATGAGCTAACATTGAATACTCACGAACTGAACCACTTTGATTATCTTTACAAATAATGTTACCAGTTACTGAAATATCATAAACTTTTATCCATGCTTCTAACGACATTTCTCTTGATGGAAATGATAATGTTTTAGTATTTGGAATTGTAACATTTTCAATAGAATCCAATCTCAATGCTCCACTTATATTATCTTTAAAGTAAAACCCTAATCCATCTCTGTTTGAGTTAAGTCCTTCTCTGATCGTTATAGAATCTGGTGTGCCTTGTACATCGCCATCGTTTGCACCAAGAAAACTGACTCCACCAACTTGTGTTCCATGATTATCATTACCACTTCTGTCAAGTATTTTATCTGTACCTGTTAAGTCTGGATTAGAATGAGTAGGATTTAATAAATAGTTTATTTGAAGTCCACTTGAATATGCAGATAAAGAACCTTTACGACCTAAAGCATATATTGCTGATACATTAGAATCTTGAGCAGTATTCCATAAAGCAAATTGACCAAGATTGCCTTTAAAATAATTACCACTTGCTTCGTGATGACTGCCTAATCTAAAAAAATAACTATCATTACCCCCACTCGCACTAAAACTAAATTGGTCTGATTGACTTCCATTTAAGTAAGATGTAACAGTTCCAGAACTCCAAGATACAAAAATATGATTCCATTGATTAGCAGAATAAGATACAGCAGAACCAAAAGTATTACCATGTGCCATTTTTAATCCACTTGATGTTAATTGAATATAAACTCTTGTATTTGTACCACCATCTCTTCCACCAACAACATATTGAGCAGTGCTTGGGTTTTGGTCATGTGCGTAAAACCATATAGAATAAGCACCACTTGCGTAATTATCTAATGCGTATCCAACACTTGTTAGATTAATGTTATCATTAACACCATCAAATCCTATTGCTTGTATATCACTTCTATCAGTCCATGTGGTAACACCATCGTTACGCCAATAGCCTAATAGATGGTCATCAGCTTTACTATGTGTAGTAGCATCTAATGCGACACCATCGTTAAATAGTTCTTGGACTTGAGATTGAGTTAGTGCAGTATTAAAAACGCTAAAATCATCTATAATGCCATCAAAAAAGTAATTAGGAGAATAGCCTCTTGCTCCAATATTTCCCGCTGTTGTAACACTTAAAGTAGTAGAGTTGCTTGTTCCACTACCTAAAACGGCTCCATTTGCATAAATATTCATCGTAGAGCCATCATATGTACAACAAAAATGTATTAATTTGTTTACATAAGTATAACTTTCTGTTTTAATTACAGAATTAACTCTGTAAGAAATACCACCACTATATAAATATATATGCACCCCATCTTCGTGCGTATCTTCTTCTGAAAATGGCATTAATAAACCAGAAGAATTACTTGTATGTACCCAAAAAGATATAGAGTGTGTTGTGTTTAAAATAGGTGATGGTAAGTCTATATAATCATCGCTATTATCAAATATCATTTTCTGATTATACTTCATCAATGGTACTTGTGGAACTACAGGTTCATTCACAGCAGTATCAAATCCAGTTAAGGATACTCCTACTTCTTTAAGAGAAACATCATCTATATAAAAAGTACCACTTGCATTAAAACTCCTAACTGTTAAAGTAGTATTTGAACCAAATGTATATGTACCAGATAGTTTTTGAAAAGAGCCTGTAGTACTTGATGTTGCTATACTTGCTCCATTACTAAATAATTCAACAGCACCGCTAACGATATAAACATAAGCTTCAACATAATAAGTCTTATCCTCTGTTTGAGAAACAGTTTGATAAATACCATCATCATCTCCATCTGCAATAATTTTCCAAGACTTTGAACCAGTTCTTACATAAGTTGAATTTGTATTAATTATTGAAGTTGTGGGTGAACCAATATTAGTCCAACCTGTTCCATCGCTTTCAAAACCATTATTAGTAACTAACTCATCCCCAAAGAAATTTGTAGTAGCGTGGTTGCCCATGAGGACTTCTTTAAGTGAGATATCTGTAGCGGTAAAATCAGCGTAGCCTGAAACTCGAAGATTAAAAGTAGTTCCACTTGCAACAAAATATCCTGTAAATGTTCCAACTCCTAATGTTCCAAAAGTTAATCCTGTAGAATTATTTACGCCACCTATTGAACCATCCGTATATGAATCTAAAGTAATAGTTACTTTATATAGTTTTCCATTTTCTGTGATATTATACCGAATTAATTGCTTATTTTGTGCATTTATAGCAGTTAATTTTCCTGTATTAGTTGTGTTTATATCAACTGTTCCTGTACCAAGAAACCTAATATAATAATTCGCATCATCAAAAGATGGATCACCAATTAACTCACTACCCAACTTCTTCTCACTATGGTCATACACAATGCTTTGTGGACTTTCTGGGTTACCTTCACACATTGGATACCAAGCTTTAAGATTTGATTGTATTGCACTTGAAGCAGATTGCTCTGGCTTTAAATAAAGTTCCTGTACTTGAGAATCTGTTAATATACTTGAAGTCAAAAATATTTTAAAATCAGACATACTTCCATTAAAAAATCCGTTATTTGTGGGATGACCACCTATTGCACACGCTTCACCTACTCCACCATCTTTAATATCTGCTAATGTTGTAGTAGCATTTAATGTGTAAGATAAAGTCTGATTTTCTCCATTAATATATATTTTATTTACATCTGCATTCCACGTATAAACAATATGATTCCAGTTTCCAACAGATATAGAATCATTTGGAGTAGTAATTATATTAGTTGCAGAACCAGTATAAACACCAATTTTAACAGCTTTATTGTGGTCAAGAGTAATACCGAACCAAATATTTCCTCTTGAAATAATAGTTTGATTTCGCCAGTAATATTGTGCGTGGTTTGAACTGCTAATAGCAGTTGTATTTACCCAAACAGATATTGCTCCTACATTTGGATTGTCTAAAAGAGAAGTTGATAAAATTAATTTATCTGATGCACCATCAAACACTAATCCTCTACCGCCATATACCTCGGCTCTTGAAGCCACATCTGCTGTAAGTAGTGGAGTGTCTGTTGAAATTGTCGTAGCCATTATTTAAGAACTCCTGTGTTTGAGGTTACTTTTTGTATACTAAAGTTTTTAAATTTTTGTACATCTTCTCCAGTACGACTTGCATTTCTGTACCACATTGGTATTCTATAACCCGAAACAGTTGTTAACACATAATAATTTGTAAATGTTTGATATTCTGTTGTTAATGTTATATCTGTATTTGTAATTACATTACCTTGATTATCTTTAAATTTAAGAGTATTGCCAAAACCACTTGCGTTAGTTACTACCTTTGCTTCAAAACTAATTTTTGCTAAATCGCCATCTGCATAGCCTAATGAACTTGAAATTCCAAACCCCGCTAAATTCCCAATATTCATCCCTACATTATCACCAGTTGGAATAGTTAATGTTACTTCATTATTTGCTACTGAAACTTGACCATCATTATTTGAAGCAAAATTATCAAGACTTACAAATGTATTGCTACCTAATGTCTCTCCAGTAGTTACATCATTTGTAACGCCATTTGCTGAACTATCAGCATCAAGAGGATAATACGCTACAAGGTCGTTAGTTACTTCTTTGACTGAAATGTTGCTTAAAACTGCTGTATAAGCTGTACCACCATCAAATGCAATTTTTTGTGAGCCACTTCCAGAAACTAAATATATTGCATGACTTCCATTTGTGAAATCTGAAGTATTTTGGTCGCCACCACCACAGCTAATATAAACACTACCTCCTGTATGTCCTGTAACATCAAAAGAAAGTTTTACTAAATCACCTTCTGATACACCACTTAATACATTTGTATAAGATGTTGCAGTAGCACCACTTGCAGTTAAAGTTTCAGCACTTGAATCATAAGACCAATTAGTTCCTGCTGATATAGTTGTAACTAACTCACTACTCAATGTACTCTTAACATCTGCGGGTATCTTGGCATAGGAAGTGGATTCCATAACAGATTGGATTTTTTCTTGCGAAAGCACCCCTAACCAAACTCCAATTTGGCTTAATTTCCCATCAAAATAATTAGTGTATTCACCAATAATAACATCTGCATTATTATTTGTCATACCAGAAAAAGAACCAGTAGAATAATCTGCATTTGAAACTGCTATCCCATTTAAATATATTTCAATTCCACTACAAGCAGTTCCACCATCATAAGTAGCTGATATATGATGCCAACTTCCTGTTGTAATAGCTGAACTGTATTTTCTTCCAATAAACGCACTTGCAGTAGGGTTATATAAAGCAAAATTAAGATGGCTTGAACCATTAGTAAATAATCTCCATTCATAATCAGAACCACTTGAAGAACCTTTACCAATTATAGTTTTTGTTGCAGTAGTGTCATAATAAACCCAAGCACTTATAGAAAAGGGTTTTGTAGATGCAAAGCTAAAAATTGAATCATTTCCTAAATCCACATAATCAGAACTACCGTTAAACAAAGCACTACCATTCCCAATCTGCTCTGCAAAAGACTCTGCTATGTCTATTGCACGAGGTAAGATCGGTGCATTGCCACCATATACTGATGTGGTAGTTGTTGCTCCTGCAATTATTCCATCATTATTATTTTTAGAATCTGTAGTTACTTGTGGTTTTAAAGAAAAGTTATCAAGCCAAATAATTTCACCAACATCCATACCAATCATCGTAACATAATTAATAGTACTATTTGTTGCTATAAATGTAATTGATTTTGAAGTAAAACTTGTTTCAGTAACCGCTACACCTACAGCTGGACCTCCAATGTTAACTTCTACAGATGAACCGCTATTCACTTTTGCATCAAAAGTAAACTTATATGTTGCTCCAACTATTAAATTGTCTGACAAATCACTTGCATTTTTTAACCATACATAAGCACCTTTGGCATCCGCATTACTTATTGGTCTTGAAATCTTTAAAACACCAGAATCATTATCCATTCCATTGTTACTGTTGTACTTTACCCAAGAGTATGTACCACTATCAAATGAACTTGCATCTGCATCCCATAATTCACTACCATATACGATTTCTGTACTATCNAANGCCCACCATNCTAANTAAACTTGTTTTTTCTACAGAGCCTAANTGACTGTAAGACTTNTTCATAACGGATTGGATTTCTTCGGGCTCAAGCTCTCTATTCCAAATGGCTAAATTGGATAAACTACCATTCCAATAATATTCACCACCATATTGCGCCCTACCTATTACATGCTCATCTCTTGAATTAGTACCCGCCCAAGTATTGCTTGTATCTTGACCAACTAAAACACCATCAATATAAATTGCCGAACAAGTGCTTGTATCTTTTTTTATAAGAACTGCATGATGCCATTTATTATCATTATATGTTCCTGTAGTTCTTCTATCTACACCCCCAGTATCAGCACAATTCATTTGAATATGACCATCCCACATACCTATTGATATATAATTACTTGTTCCATCTACATTTGTATAAACTGCTCCATTATCTTCTACTGATGCCTTAAACCAAAAAGCAATAGACCAAGTACCAGAAGGACTTAATGCTGACAATGATATATAATCATTACCATCAAACGATGTCGAACCTTCTGATGGGAATGCAAGTGTGTCTGACCTATTTGATTTGAAGTCGAGATATAGCTTGAGGTTGTCCTTGACGTATTGAAGCACCGAAGCTGATGCTTTTGATATAGTATTTCCTAATCCTAACATTAAATCTTAATAGGTTTTTTTAGAGCTTCCATAACTGGGTCTTTTTTTTTACTCGGTTTGACCGCTTTCTTTTTTTTAACTATTTTCTTTTTTCCTGGCATTTTATATTCCTAAATAGATCATTACTTTTCCACTAGCTAGTTGGACACCTGTCCATCTTCCATAAATCGTACTTCCTTGTGGAATTGTGCTAGACCCAAATGAATCAGCATTTGTTCCATCGGCAGCAACACTTTGAGCCGTATAAGCAGTACTTTCGGCAGTTAGACCTGAACCAAAAACAGCATCTTCTAATACTTGAATTCCGATTACTACATAACCACTTGGAGGTGCGTATGCAGATGCATCACCCAAGAAAGCCGAGCCTACTTGACCGAATCCAACTTCATTAGAAAAATTCTGTCCTTCTTCGACAGTATATTTCTTTAAATTAATTGACATGATAATCTCCTATTTAATTGCATGAGGTTTACGAGGGACCATTTGTCTAATACCCCCAAATCGTTTATTTTGATACCTATACACGCGTCTTTTGAACTCACGCATGTGATATTGTGCTTTTTCATAATTCTGCTGATTTTCAGCAAATTTGCCCGTTACATAATCCACAACTGCTAAAGCAAGGTTTTCATCTACATCAATAGTGTCATCACCACTATTAATTGCAGTTGGCATTTTAGTAAATTCAAATTTTAATCCATTTGTAATCGCTTCATCAGAACTTTTGTATTCTAGTGTAGAATTGTCTTGTTTAAGCAAAGCAATCTTTCGACCACCAACATAATAGACCCAATTATTTTTCATACATCATCCCTATCATCGTTTAAAGTTTGAATTGTTCTTGCTATTTGTATGTATTCATCGTTTGTACTATCATAAATAAATACTTTTAATAAATTGATCATATCTGTAGGTAAATCATAATATCGTTTATTTTTTACAATATCTGTTGTTGCTTCTCTTGTTACATTGTCTTCAATCATAGTTTGTATTTCTCGAACGGCATCATTGATATAAGCAATAGTAAATCCTTCATCTGCTATACCAATTCGTTCCATTAATTCTTTTACGGTCACTGCCTAGCTCCTTCTTGTTTTTCTTCTTTACTTGGCATTTGATACGGCATAAATATTTGTTCATATTCTGCTTGTAATAATTGTTGTTGTTTTAATCTGCCATCAATTTTTTGTTGTTGTAATACGGCAAGTTCAGGGTCTTCATCTGTTACAATTAATGTATTAAGTGTGTCTGTATCAGTATGAATTAATTCTTGTAAAACTTTAATACAAGCGTATAAAATCGGAGCGCGATAATATTCTTCAGGAAAACCATCAATTGTACTTGCATCTAAACTAGCGTCTAAACCTGTTCTTTTAACTAGAGTTACAGTACCGCCTGTTGTTTCTATGGGGTCACCTGCAATTGAGTTTATACTAAATGAATTTGCTCCTATTTTTGTAACGGTTCCCGTCATACCATTAATTTGAGTCATTTGAACAAAATTAGATAAACTCACAACATCGCCTGTTAAAAAAGGATGACTAGTTTTACCAAAAACAGAAGGGTCGCCATTTTGTGCAGTAACCCCTGTAGATATTACAGAAGCAACAAGCTTTGGAATTTTTATATAAGTGACAATACCTTCATCCCTTATTTCTTGACCTGCACCACCTCGATGAGTTAATTGAGGCAAAATAAATACTTTTCCATTTAGTACATAATATTTAGGATGATAACTAGTTGCTCGTTTTAACGAACTTGAATCTTCTGCGATAAAACGGTCATTTGGATTAATTTGATTTGCAATTCTTTTACCAACATCATAAGCTGGAGATTCACTAGTTCCAGTATTTAATACTTTATCGTTCCTAGCAACAGAAATCAACATTCCTTGATTTTCAATAGAAATTCCATCATTTACATTTGCATTACCAGCTCCCGTACTATTGTCTTCTGTAATTGTTTCTGTTTCAAGTTTTGGAATAATTGAAGGATTTACAATTAAAAGACGTTGGGTAGCATCAATTAAACCTTGATTGAAATAATCGAGGGTATTGGTTCCTGCTGAACCGATGATTTCTGTGATCTGTGTGCTAAAGTTTGCCATGAGGAAGTGGGCGGGAGAGGAGGCTATCCCGCCCTTAACCTAGTTAGTTACTTCCAAACTGCATGAGCTTCAGGCATTAGACACTCAAGACCAGCCTCAGTTTGAATGAGGTCAATCCTTCTGTCAACACCAGTATTCTCAAGACTCTGAACACCTACATGGATTGCAGTATCACGATTCACACCGTTACCGACCAATGGTCTGTAAGCAACATGTTTCATGTTTACGGCTACCATCTTTGCACCTGCTTGTCCGCCATCAAGGTGGATGTTACGAGTAACATTCATATCTCCATAAGGAGTAGAGATAGTAGTAATGTTCAATCCAAATTTCTTGGATTTGCCTGTAATTGCCATATCAGCTCTGCCATACGAGTTACCTGAACTATCAGGTGAACTTGCACCAGGTTTTACCATGCCAACATTATTAGCAAAGTATCCACTGAGTTTATGGAGCCAATTGTAAATTGCAGTATTTGCAAAGAACACAGTAGCATTACCATTGTTATAGCGAGGGTCAAGATAACTACTCATATCGTCAAGAAATGAATCTTGAGATTTTGAAGCTTCAGCTAAAGAGAAAATATTTCCAGATTGGAGAATATAATCTACAATACCTTGCGTATAACGAGTAGTACCATCCACATACTTTCTATTAAATAAGAAAGCCTGTTCCATGTCATATTTATGCTCAATCAACTTTTGCTTCCAAATTCTAGCCCATTCATCAGGAACAAGCTTTAATTGAGTCGCTCTAGCTGTATTGGTCATCTGACAACTTGTCTTAAAGATTTGAGTTAATCCAAAAACATCGCTATATGGTTGGTCTTGCCAAGTGCTAGGGAATGAACTTCCTTCAGCATGAGCAGAACCTACTGCATAGACTTTACTAGCTTCATTTGTATTCAAACCAGAAGCTGACCAAGCACTACTTGCATAAGCTTGTCCAATAAAAGCAACTCGTTCATCGCCACTTACGACAATTGGTCTAATTACTTTTACTAAAACACCTACAGCTTCAGTATCAGTAGCTAAAGTTGAAGAACCTAGAACTTGACAAACAAAATAATCTGTTCTTACAATAGCACTATCTGTTGCCGAAGTTACTATGTTCATTGGAATTTTAAGTAGTTGCCCATCTAAAATCCAATTTGGCTTTGTGCCACTTGAACCCATAGCTATGCCTGTTTGACCAAGTACGCTTTGAATGTTACCTGCATTTTTGAAATCAGATTCCATCTTTACTGCAAAAATCTGACCTGCAGCTTGTTTTGCTACAGCAGGTATTGCATTAACTACGTAACCAGAATCAGTAGCTAAATTTGTAGATGCAGTAGCACCAGCTTGGTAACCAACTACATAACAATATCTTTTATGAAAGCTATGACGCATTTCAAGAGATTTAAACTCTGGGTCATCTGTTGGTTTTTTTGCCGCCATTGACAAAAAACGAAAAAANGGNGTTTGGTCTATTGCTAGTTCTGATACGCGGTCNCCGAACGCATANCGTCTTCTGAGATCACCGATGCCACTTCCACCTGTATCTGGGCTTGCACCCTTCGCGGAAGGAGCTTGGTCTAATGTACTAAGAAATAATGGACTGTCAGCCATTGTGTACTCCTTTTATCTTTTATAGATTATTTACAAAACAACCTAATCAAATAAAGAATCCACCTGATTATCCAACCCTTTTAATGCATCAAATACCGCATCATTGGGGTCTGTCGCCTTTGCACGAGAGTTTGTAGCTCCTGCAGATGTTGGAATGCTACGCACCGCTTTCATCTGATTAAGCATATCGCTCTTTGTGTTTTTAGCAACATTTGACATGAAAGCATCCTTGTTCTTCAAAAAATAAATGTCTTCAAACGATATTTTATGCTCATCTGCCCAATTCATTAGGTCTTCAAAGTCATTATCATTTACATTCATTTTCTTCTTAAACTCCATAGCTTCACGTTCTTGTTCCGCTTTAGCACTTTTTTCTTGCATGGTCTTTTCTTGAGCAGAAAGTTTTGTTTCTACTTGATTATTGACCGCACGAGAAATCATACTGTTAAAAACTTTCGCGCTATCACTATCGGGGTTTGAGAATGCTTCATCTGAGTCAAATATAAAATCATCAGGAAGATTTAAATCTTCTTTGACACTTTTAGGTTTAGTTCCGTTTTGCACATAATCCCTTATTGTTGATACTAAGCCTTCATCATTTTGTAAGGCTTCCACGAATGGTTTAAAACGGCTCATCTCATCTAGCTCTTGTTTAATTTTTTGAGCCTCACGTGATGAATCTGAATATCGCTTTTTCCAATCAGTTTTATCTTCTTCAGAGTCCACATCGTTTAATTCTGTAAACATGGGAGTTTCTTCAGAGGGTTCTTCTGATTTTTCTTCTTTTTGAGGTTCTTCGCCTTCTTGAATCGCACCATTCACTTCACGATCAAGGTCTTCAAAGAATCCTGTTGTAGAGCCAAATACAGCGTCATCTACATCAGATTGTTCTGTAACTGGGTTGTCTACCGTTTGTGTTTCACTATTCATTTGGTACTCCATTTGATATTAATGAATTCTGTTTGAGCATTTGACGTTGCAAATCAGATTCGGCTTTGGTTCTATCTGCAGAACGACCTTCGGATAATTGTCTATCCATTACTGCTTTTGCAACTTGTTTTTCTCCTTGAGATACTTTTTCTTTAATACCCGCTTGGACCAACTGTCTTGATAGAGTTTCTATTGTACCTTCTCTATCTTTAACTTGCTCTTGTAATTGTTCTAATTGGCTTTGTAATTGTGAGTATAAACTCTTTCGTTGAACGATTTTTTCTTTATTCCGAATGTCTGTTTCAGCAAGTACCGCTATATCGTCTACAATGCCAAGTTTTAACAACTCTTTTAATTCTGCTAAATATGCCCATCTGTTTACAGGGAGTGTTGACCCTGCAACAATACGAACATCAAATTTTGCAGTAGAATAATCGTTCCACTTCCCAATCGCATCTCCATAATCATTATAAATTGGAACATTGATTTCTACTTCTTTCATTTTTTCTATATTATTAGGCTGAACAATTCTCATTACTTTATGAGCCTTGTACACGCCTTGACTAAAATCTTTAACTATCTCACCTAATTGCTTAAGTGATGGCTCTATACTACTTTTTAACCATTGCTTTACCCTACGAGTACCATATTCATCTAATGCAAGTAAGCCTCGATACGTTTCTACGTCTTTATCAGGAGAACCCATTGATGTACCGTAGATACCCGCTAGATACTCCATATCTGCTTTACCATTTTGCACAATTTGATAAAAGGCTCCCGATAATTGGGCTGGCATTACTTCTTTCGGAGATTCAAAACCTTGATTGACAGGCAATAAGGCTCCTGGGGCAGTCGCAAATTTTTCCCAATATGCCGTATCAATGGAACCTTCTTGATACATCCAACGTAAAGAACTGCCCAATGAAGCGTTGTGTATCATAAGCTGATGTGCTTTGTTGATTTCCTGCTGTTTTCCAACCAAGGGGGCAACGGCACTCATTGAAAAAGGTGTTCCTGTCCATTTATACATAAAGGGAACCAGAGGGTAGTTTTCAACAGGCAAAATATCCTCTGAAAGGGTAATATTCCCTGCAACTTTTAATAATTTGATCTGTGACTTATAAAAGAAAACATGGTCTACAATCATCGGAGCAAACTCTTTATCTTCTTTTAATACTTTATATTCTTCTGCGGTAATAACTCTGTTTTCAATGACAGACATTTCTTTTTGTGCTTGAGCCATTAATTGTTGACTAGCAAGAGCCAATTGTGCTTCATTTTCTTTTACTCTTTTCTGAAGTTCAAGCTCCATTCTATCAGGAAGTATTTCTCCACTTTGAACACCTTGTTGTAGTTCATTCTGTAGTTCTTGTAGTTGCACTTCCATCTCGGCAGTCATTTCTGCTATTTGTGTGTCTACTTGCTTTTTAACTTGAGCAAGTTCTTCTTCACTAGGAATCTTTTGATAAAATACATTGCAGAATTTTTTATTTTCTTTTTCATAGACCTCAAAATATTCTACAAGTTCACTTGAAGCTCCCTCACTATCATATCCAGTAGTAATCTCTTTGTACTGAAAATCAGCACTATTAAGTGGTTTGTCTGAATAATCATAATCTGTGGCATGTCTGGAAGAGGATTTTTGAATCTTTGACCTAAATTCAGGATACATTTGAACCAATTGAGCTTTAGGTAATACTTTACGAATAATAACGTGACTTGCATCTCGAAATAATGGATCACGAGACTTNGGGTCNATATAAACATCAAATGGGTCGGGTTGTTGAAGTATTACTTCACCCATTCCATTGTCAGCATTTGGGTCTATTGCAACTTGTAAATATCCAATTGATTTTGTAATGGCATCATTAATGACATTGCTATAAAGCGTTTGACCTTCGGAGTTATTCCATATATAATCAGCAACATCGGAAAAAACTGCTGCAACATCACTATCAGAAGCTTCTACTCCTACGGCTTGCCACCTTGGAGTATTATTGGTAGCATAATAATTGAGCATTTCTACAACAGGAATAATTCGATTAACGGTAAACGTAGGCATTCCTTGCTCNCGCAAAGTGTCTACATCCTGTTCAGAAATTTGATTATCTAAATAAAAGTCATGACCTTCTTGNTTTACTGTTTCCCAATTTTGTCTATGACTATCGTTGATAGCATCGAATAATCTTCGTACTCTATCAGCTCTTTTGTCTTGCTTTTTAGCCACTAAGCTAATGTCCAACTCTTTGGACGGAACTTGGATTTACGCAGATATGTCCCGTTTTCTTTTACGAGACTCTGAGGAGGAGAGGCGTATTTTACCGCGTAGGCGAGTGCATCAATTACGTCATCATGCGCCATACGGTTCCCAAATGTAACTATTTCATGGTGTAAATCGTAATGGTTTTTTTTAATAAATATTTGACCGACGGCAAACCGTTGAGAAAGTATTCCTTGTATTCTATCACGTTTGGTCATTCTAGTACCAGGTTTTTCTTCTTTCCACTTAACCGAAAAGTCATTTCTACGCATTGCTTCGGATTTTAAAGACTGAAATATCGGTCTAGACATTGTAGTATCTTCTACTACCATTAAATTAGGATGGTATTTATGAGCAAGTTCAAACATATGATCAACTATGCCCAATTTTCCTTCACCTAAAATAGACATAACAGGAAGTCCTCTTTGCCTAATATAATCGACTACATAAACTGAATTATCCATATCAACTGCTACAACCATTAGCACACTATAGTCGCTATCTCTACGATTAACGTCAGTTGCAGGGTCTACTCCAACAAATACTTGAACTGGTTTCATTTGGTCGTCATGCCAAATATATCCTAATTGATGGTCATTATTCCATTCGTAATGCCCATCCCAATATTTAATATGCCGAGAATTAAAAACACTATCTTCTTCACTTTGTACTTCCATCATATATTCTTGATAAAATTTGGCAGGCATGCCGCTATCTCGATAAAAAAGTTTCTTTTCTTCTAATTTTTCTTTAGGNAACCAACTACTCCAAAGNGAATTTCCTTTTTTGTCTATTGCTTTGTATAGTTTTACATCCCAAGCAAAATCTTTTTTATCTTTTTTGGCTTTTTCACTATTGGTAATTAGNTTATTAATAAAAGAATCAAAATGCACAGGTGTACCATTGATACGAAGCCGACCAGTATGAGGCTCCAAAGCAGGATAAACAACCGCAGTGATAAGGTTTCCATTTTTAGCTCTAGCTTCTGGAGTAAGTGTATTATTCTCATCTTCAAAATCATCCAATATAATTAAATCGTATCGTTTATGAAGTTTTGCTCCACCACGAATACCCGATACATTAGATTTCGAGAGCAATTTACATCCGTTCTTTAATTCAATATCTTCTTCTGTCCANTTGCGTCCTTTTTGATTACCAAAGTAGTAACGAATCTTGTCATTAAATTCTAAATGAGATTTAATATAATCCATATTACCTGAAGCAAGTTTTTGTGTAGCCGATACCCATCCATAAAACAAGGGATCATCTTGCTTGGCAAAGCAAAACGACCATAAAATATCGCACTTAGTCAGTACGGTCTTGCCATGACCACGAGGCATAATAATTGCTAATTGCTTTTTATCGTGATTCATAATGTCATCAGCAATCTCATAATGAAACCAAGGAG
>JGI25128J35275_1000309_pt1 | contig 15327 bp, 9 predicted proteins | sample ETNvirenome_2_60_FD_35275 | JGI IMG/M metagenome (IMG submission 35275)
TCAAACTTATACAGAATATCAACATTTTGATAAAGACCGCTGGTTACTTCAATATACAGTTGTGACAAGAGTTGATAGCGCACTGCCACCTCACTCAATGAATCAAAAATCCCCACGCTGTATTTCACTTGAATACCGGGCGTAACATAGCCTGATATTTCAACTTTAGTATCATCGCCACTGCCTGTAGAACTCAAGCTNACATCCGATAAACCAAAGCTTTCGCCAATTTTAGATACCACACCTTCACTGCGGTTAACACCTTGCGCTAATAATAGTTGCGTCAACATTGCATCGGTTGAGCTGTCCCCTTCGTCAAGTGGCTGACCATTCAATAAGTAAGCCAATGCTTGTGCTTGATCCATTGCCGGCTCTGAGAACACTTTTAACGATGGCTGTTCCACATTCCCGGTTAAAGTAATACCCGCAACCACACCATTTGCGGTGTTATCAGGGTTGCGAATAGCTTTAATATTTAAATACGGTTTATCTATAGAGCCACTAAAGCCNACTTGACCTGTCCGTATTTGTAAATCTTGGCCAAAAGCGCGGTAGGTTCCTTCAACAAGGTTTAATTCTCCGGTGGCAATCATCGGTGTCGTTTGGTCCATGTTGATATTAATATCCCCTTCGACTTTTGACTGTAATCCAAATGAATCAATACGCACGTCTCTTTCAACCAGTACCTTTAAGTTGATAGCGTAATCGAAAGGAACTTTTTCAGCTTGTTGTTGTTCAATATCCACAATGACTTCNTCATCACTGACTTGCACAGCNCCCTCGGGTAGCTCCTCAATGGCAATCCGCCCCCACGGAACAACAACCTGCCCTTCAAGGTTAAAGGCATTATTTTTTAATGACATAGTGAGCTCAGGCGACACTTTAAAGGTGACATCTTGTTGCGCACGTACNAAGAACTCATTGCCTTGCAATTGTAAATTTACATCGGGTAAATCTGCATGCCAATCAACACCCCCAGATAACTTTAGCGCTCCCCCTTCACGGTCTTTTAGCTCACCAGTCACTGTCGCACTTTGATTATTAAAAGCGATATTCACCTGTGAGTTTTGCAATGAAACAGGAAGCGTTGCTCCTTCTAAGTTAATGCTGTCAACATTAAGCTCACCATTAATGAGTGGCTCTTTTAATGAACCTGCCAAGGCCAGCTGACCCTTAATATCACCATTTAGCTGCTCTAACGTGCCAATAAAAGGCTGTATATTCGTGAGTAGAATTTTTTCAATAACCAGATCACCCGAGAGNAATTGCTGNTTTTGAATATCCTCTACATTAATTTGTGAGGTTACTTTTCCAAGTACTGATGAGTCGAGTGTCGCTTCAAGCTTCGCCGTTTCTGCATCACTTATCGCAGACAGNCTGAAGACCTCAATCGGTAGCTTATAAACTGTCGCACCATCGATTAGTGATGCAGCTAGTTCTTGCNTATTNATGTTAGCTCGCAGGGTTTTTAGCTCTGCGTTATGCCAGTTGGCAACAAACTCACCTTGCGCTAAGCCGGTTAAATCGAGATTATCAGGTAAGAAATGTTTAAACTCTGGTATCGATAACGCCCCAAGTTGCGCATTAAGTTGACCCAATTGCTTTGTTTGCTGCAAGGTGTTTACACACAACTGAGACTTTTCACTTTGCCAACAGTGTGCCGAGACATTAAAGTCTTGCGTCTGCGTATTTACACTGACATTAATGGCTTTATCTGTTCCAAAACGAACTTTATTATCGGTAACAAGTATTTGACTTAACGCCCCTTGCCACGTGTTCTTTGTGAACTTTCCATCTAAATCAAACGACACTTTACCTTGATCAGCATCCAGTAAAAATACNACATGGTGATCCGTTTTGTCACCTGAGGCATTAAGTTCAATCTGATTAATTTTGTGCTCAGCAAAACTAGCTGAATCCAAAATAAGCGATATCTCTGTTTGCCAGTCCGCAGCATAATCAAACTGCCCGTTTAACGCTAAACCCTCAACTTGGATATCCTGATAACTTAAAGTATTGAGGAGCAAGTTCACATTGGCTGTCGGTTCAAGGCGTGCTCCGCGCAATTTAAGNTCTGCACTTCCTTTNCCCTGCAAAGGAAGCACACTTTGTTCACTTGCATCAAGGCGGATTTTACCGTCAACAAGCCATGTATCATCGACTTGACCCGATAGTGTAATTTCGTTATTTCCACTTTTAAGCTCAAGCTTATCAAAACTCGCGTGAAGGCTGCTGTCGAGTTTAAAGTCAGAGGCGACGTTCACAGGNATATCATTTACTGTGCCATCAATCACTGTGTTTGCTAAGATTAGCTGCCAATCCTCGTCTTTTAGAGTGAAGGAGCCATTAAACTTGCCAGATAAATTACTGCTTACGGCATCCGTTAAGTACTGAGCTTTTAAATCGCTTAACGTGCCTGAAAACTGACTTGTCACGCCCTCAGACCAATCTGCTGATGCGTTAACCGTAGCTTGGCTGTCGTTAGCACTGAGCTTTAGTTGATCAATTTTGACTCGTGTAAGGCCTCCATTTGCCTGCATTTCAGTTAACATCGCAGGGTATGCACCTAGCCGACTTGTTAAATTNACATTAATGGCGTAATCATCCGCATCGCCTTGCATACTGATAGCAAGGTCAGATAAACGTAATTGCGCAGCTTCTGTGTCTAACAGCCACGTATCAATGCCACCTTTTAGGCTAAACGGGTAATTCGTTTGTTGTAGATTGACTTGACCACTCAGTGTAGCTGGGTATTGACCCTGCGTAGTGAGGTTTAAGTTTAAATCCCCTAAACGCCCATTTAAGCCAAGNGTTGCTTGGTGCTGAGAATTAACCACAGACAACGAGGCATCAACTTTATTATCACCCCTTAAAAGCGCATGAAACTGGGTATTCAACTGCCAGTCAATGTAACGTGCAGNCAATTTCTCGACNCTGATTTCACTCTCTTTCGCTATCGCTTCAAGTTCAATGTTGTTAATAACGTGCGCACTTTCAGCTGCAAAAGGAGTNATTGCAACTTTATCGACCTTAAATGCGTGCAATTGCACATTAATTGGTAAGGTAAAATCAAGTGATGGTAGAGCTGGCAGCTCATTCAGCGGCGCACTTTTTGGGGCTTCTTTTACTTCATGCAATGCAACTGCAATATCGGCGATAGTAAATGCGTGTACGTTGATATCAGATTGTGATGCATAGGCTGTCAGGTTTAATTTGCTCACCGTCACATCAGCACTTGCATGCTCCAAGGTAAAACGATTAACAGCAATGCGTTTAACCGTGACATTTATCGGCAACGTTATTTGCTCAGCCGTGGTGGGCTCACCGTCAGTCATTTCTGTATCGGTTGGTTGTGGGTTTTCTGCCAAAGAGGGGGGGGTATCAAGTTTTAAATCTATTGTTTGCGCACTTAAGTTGTCTACACAAACACCATCACACCCCCACCAGTACAAATCAATTTTTAGTTGTTTTGCTGAAAACTTGAGTCCTTGTTTATCGTACGAGATATCGAATGCATCATTGTACAAAAAACGCCCGCTCGGTAAATTTATCTTCAAGCCATCTACTAATTTATTAGCTGAATATGCAATAAAGTGATTTCCTGGCGCGGTGAATAATAAACAAAAAAGTATGACGCCTACGCTGACTAGTATGGCTGATAAAATCGTCGTCGTTTTTTTAAACTTGTTCATTAAATTTCAGGCCCTATGGTAATACTTAAACGGGTACTTTTACTCTCTTTTGTCAGCCCCCATGCATGATCAATGCGAACGGGNCCAACGGGCGTTAAGTAACGAAAACCAAAACCAGCACCTACTTCAACACGATCAGTAAAATCATTAGTCGCTGTACCACTGTCTACAAAGACGGCAGCTCGCCAATGTTCTGCAAATTGATAGTTATACTCAACAGTTCCAGTGGCTAGGTATTTCCCCCCAATAAGGCGACCTTTTTCATCTTCAGGAGAAATTGATTGATATGCAAAACCACGGACACTTTGGTCTCCCCCTGCATAGAAACGCAGTGAAAAAGGCACATTGTCAATATCATCCACTAACATGGCCCCCAAATTGGCACGTAAAAATATCATGTGACGATCAGCAACGGTTGTAAGCCAAGCGTTCTGNAATTGAAGTNGCAAAATATTTGTCGTTGAAAACATGTCTTTTAAACCAAATTCNGCAGATATAAGCCATTGATAACCCTCGTAAGGTGTTGTGCCACCTTCGGTGTCTTTTTTCGCGTAACTAATGCCTNGCATCAGCATTTTAGAGCTTTGCTCTTCATCGCCAATTTGGTAGGTTTCTCTATCGCGTCTTAAAAAGGCAGTACGCACCCACTCATCATCAGTTAACCACTGGCGCTGCAGTTGGGCTGTTAAAATTTTACTGTATACATCATTCGTCAGCTTATCTTCGAGCTTATAACCAACTGAAAAACGCCATAAATCATCATTTGGATCATTTACCGGCACAGTATAACCTAACGATATGTCTTGTTGCTTTTCAGAGACATTCAGGTTGCTTTCGAGATAGTGTCCGTCTTGTGTAATCCACGGTTTAGACCATTTAAAACGCACTTTTGGGCCTAGGTCGGTACTAAATCCTCCCCCCACTTCGTAACTATTTGCAGGCTTGTGCAAAACATCAACATTCACTGGCACCTTGCCATCTTTTCGATTTGCTATGTCGGCATAGACTCGTACACTCGTAAAATAAGGGGTACTCGAGAGCGCTAGATTGTAGTCGGATACTTCTGTTGATTTGTAAGGTTGACCTGCCTTAAATTCAGCTAAAGATCGAATGTATTTTTCAGCTGGCGTTTGATTACCTATCGTTATTTCACCAAATTGATAACGAGGACCGGTATCAACATTGAAGGTAATTTTCGCACTGTTTTTCTTAAGAGATACAGCCAAGGTATGTGCATGCCATTTAGCATCAAAATACCCCAGCTCTAAAAGTTGACTTTCAATACGCTTCCTTGCCGCTTCATATTTAGCGTGATTTAAAAAATCACCCGGTTTTAAACTAATACTATCTACAGCAACCATAAACTCAGGATCCGCTTTACCGGCCCCGCTAATGGTAATATCGACGTCGGATATACGTGTCACTGGCCCACGCTCTATATCAACGATGATCAACTGCTCGGCGTTATCAAATTTTATTTTAACGACAGGCTTATAATACCCCAGTGCTTTTAAGCTCGCCTTTACTTGGCTTTTAGCATGACGCTGCAAGGCTTTAGACGTTTTTTCATCTATTAACGGTTTAATGTAAAGCGCGACGTTTTTTTCAAGGTCGCCATTGACCCCTTGAATTTTATAATCTTTGATGATCGTTTCAGCACTAAATGCATTATTACTCAGTGAAAAAAATAAAATTAAAAAGACAAAAAAGAAATGCCGAATGTACAAAAAATATCCTTACTTTTTTGAAAGTGTCATAAATCAGATAAATACAAAATGATACTAGCACAGTGAAATAGCCACTGACATAATTGAAGTGTTAAAATTAGTGCGCGTTAACCAATTATTTTCGCTACAATAGCTAACAATTCCTAGATTTATAATGAATGAGCGATTAAATGCATTTCCCTGACGACGAAAATGGTCAATTATTAGCAGAAATTGCAGCGGCTGGTGTTGATTTAACCAGCATGCAAGTAATAGATTTCTATATTCTTTTTGAACAAAAACCTGAAGCAGAAAAGTTCGCAACGGCAATTGCAAGTGATGAACTAGCGCCTGCAACAGAGTTAGTAAAGTGTCCCGACACCGGGGTGTGGGAAGTCGTTACACGTGTTGAAATGGTCCCTGACCACACGCTATTAAGCCAAACTGAACAATACCTCGAGAGCATCGCAAATAGCCACAACGGCTATGGTGATGGTTGGGGTTTAATGGCTGACGAATAAACACGCGACATAACGCCTGCATATGGCAGGCGTTGATTACTTTAATTGATTTGCTTTTCTATAATTACCCTGATAATCAAATAGTTTCTGGGCAACTTTCCAACCATACTTTTTGTTCTTTCGGGCAATAACAAAATCTGGCGCGACCAATACATGTTGTTGTTCAATAACCTGTTCTGCTGTTTNCCAGGTAATCGGGGCACTATTCCCTTGAGCTCGCCGACCAAATTGCTTGTTAAAGATAAAACGGCCTGTGTCGTTGCTAAGATTAAAAACTTCGTCGCAACTGGCACCATCCTCATCAAAATAGCTAATTTTCAACAGCCCATTTGCGATAAGTTGTGCCGATAAACCACTACAGCGAAGCACCAACGCATCTTTTAAATTAAGGGCTTCACGCAACTTATCATCGGGGTCTGTCATCATGGCTGAGCAAGCTTGGCATTGCCTCGCTGCTATATCATTTTGCTCACCGCACTGCTCACATTCTTTAAANCTAAAACGGTAGTCGCACTGTATTTGCGTGCCATCATCATCGTCTAGAAGACCTTGGCAGCGACGCCCAAAGTGCTCAATGACATTGCCTGCGGCATCTGTTTTTCCCCAAAAAATATTCGCAAAGCCACAACCAGGACACAGTACTTGCACAGGTTCGTTGTCACTTTGGGCTTTTTTACTGCCCACCTCTGGGTAAAATAAGTCAAAGCCATTGCCTGCGTAATCAATCACTAAGCACTCTTTTTTCCCCTCACTTAATCTAAGCCCCCTGCCAACAATTTGCTGATATAAACTGACTGACTCGGTTGGACGCAAAATNGCAATAAAATCGACATGCGGCGCATCAAATCCGGTGGTGAGTACAGACACATTGACCAAAAATTTCAACTTTTTCGCTTTAAATTGATTGATGATAGTGTCGCGCTCGTTGTTATCTGTATCACCAGTAATTAATGCGGTATTGTCAGTTGGCAAGTAGCCGACGATTTCTTTGGCATGCATGACTGTTGCCGCAAAAATCATGACGCCGTGCCGATGCTCACTGTAGTCAATAACCTGCTCAATAATCGCCTTCGTTGCGCGGGTATTATCTTTGAGGAGCGCATTCATATTTTCAGCACTATAGCGTCCAAATGAATCGCTGGGTAAAGATGAAAAATCATAATGGCTTATGGCTGCGTCTACTTCATGAGGCGGCGTTAAATAGCCATGTTTAATCATGTAACGAAGCGGTAACTCAAAAATACACTTTTTAAAGGGTGCGTCTTTATCTCCCCTTACAAAGCCATGATAATGATGATGATAAACCCACCCCATTCCCATACGAAAAGGAGTCGCGGTTAACCCCAATACTTTTAGCCGGGGGTTCTGTTTCTTAAGGCTGGATATCACTTGACCATACTGACTTTGNTCATCCCCACTGACGCGATGACACTCATCAATAATGAGTAATGAATACGTATCACTAAGTTGCGCCGTATTGCGCGCTAGTGACTGCACACTTGCAAACGTAACCTGTTCTTTAAGCGATTTTTGTTTAAGCCCTGCAGAGAAGATACTCGCTTCAAAACCAAAGCTGATGTACTTTTGCGCGTTTTGCTCTACGAGCTCTTTAACATGCGCTAAGACTAAAATTTTCTGTTTAGCAATACGTGCTAATTCAGCAATCACTAAACTTTTGCCCGCGCCTGTTGGTAATACAATCAGTGCCGCCTCGTCCGATTGCTTAAAGTGGCTAACCGTTCGCTGTACGGCCTCTTGCTGATAAGGTCTAAGTACGTATTTCATTATTTTGTGCAGTAATAAAGACAAAAAAGGGAAGCATGTGCTTCCCTAAAAGTTCATATGGGTGAAATTAAGCGAGGTGCTTAGTTAAGTCAACACCTTGGAATGCTTTAGGGCGTTTACCACGGCCTGTCCACTCAATAATTTCACCATTGTATTCGATGCGGTATTTAGGTTTTACTTTCGTACGCTTATCTGTGCCTACTACATCTTGTAAATCTTCTAATGTAAGTCCTTTTTCTTTTAGCAGATCGAGTACTTCTTTTTTAGCTTCTTGCTGTTGAGTATATTTCTCGATAGCTGAATCAATTAACTGTTTTGCTTTTTCAAGTTCAGTTAAAGACGCAGATTTGACAAAAGATCGGATTTCTTTCATTTAAAGCTCTCTTAATTATAAAAGTTAAAGATACATATCAATACACAGCTTAGTATATGGTGAAAAAATAAAATAATCTAATTTAAGTTTATTATAACCATAACTTTATTTTTTCGATCACGCACATTTCAAAAAAAGTAATGTAATAGAATGTAAATATAGTCATCCTTGACTGAATCATTTATTAATTTATGTGATTAGGCGCTGTGTTCGACCTCAATCCAGTCTTTTTCATCGACCCAGTTTTGTGCCCCATCTTTTACTGTCCGAATAGGTACGATGTAGTCACAACTCACTTGTGGCTTAACAGATGCAAAAATTGGCACAAAGCCAAAACTCAATGCGGTTTCTATTATTGCTTTTTGGTTTTGTGGGTCGATATCCGCCGCTTCATCAATATAAATAGGGATACGGTATAAGTTTTGTTCTTGATCACTTAACAGGTAGCGAATAAACAGCATGCCACATAATAACTTAATTGTTATACGTGTGCCGTTAGAGCCCGCGGAGTCAATTTTTTCAAAGTGCTCTGTTTCACCTGCACGGTTTACTACCTCAAAGCGAATATCAAATAAATCGGTCAGTGTTAATCCCGCTTTATCTGAAGCGAGCTTAATTAAATGATCTTTTGCTTCGTTTACTGCCGACTCACTGTACGGCTCTTGGCTTAATAAATCGAGAGTATCACCTTGCTCAAACTGGTTTGAGGTACTGATAATGGTGTCGATGCTATCAACCAACATTTTTCGCGGGATCACATTGATCTTAAAGGCTTGTAAGTTTGAAATACGATGCTGACTAATGCCTTTGTTAAAGCTGTTCATTTCGCGGCGAAGGCGATCTAGGTCTTCACGCAGGCCTTTAATGGTGGCTGCTACTTCGGTAAGCGCAACTCGGCCTTGGCGCTCAACCGCATCGCGTTCGTTATCAATATTGTGAAACGCGCTTATTAGTTTTTCGTACTTAGTGAACTCATCGTTTTCGTTATCGAACTTTGTAATTCCTGCATTGTAAATATGCATGTAGGTATTGCGCACGTTGATATCAAAGTTTCTCAGCTCTTGGCAATCTTTATTAAAATGATGAATTAGATCACTTAAGTTATCAAAATCAATGCTGATTTCGATCATGTACGGCGTTACTTTGCCTGAGTAAAAATCGAGAGTATGGTCAATTCGCTCCGACTTAACTTGACGTAAGCGGTCAGCTTGGCGGGCGAGTAGATCTTTTTTCGATTTGATAATTGAACGACGATCACTAATTGACCCACTGTTTTTTTGGATATCTTGCAGGTAGTCGTCCACTTGTTCGCGTTCAGCATTTAGCTGCTCTTTAAGCAGGGTTTGCGCATCAACAGATTGCTGCATGATTTCAAATTGCTCAAAGCGTTTTAACGCCTCTTCAGAGGCCATTAGCTCATCATAAAGCGCGTCTTTCTCTTTTTGCTTTTGGGCGACATTGGCAGCAACTTCGCGCTGCTGTTTAAACTCTTTTAATGAGTTTTCAAGTGCGGCTAATTGTGCGGTTAATTGCTCTTTGTTTTCGCCAGTTTGCATTTGCACTGGGCTAAGCTTTTTGAGCTTAATCGTTGCACCCGGTAGGGTAAGAATACCGCCTTTTACGTTGGCTGATAATTGCTCTAAAAATTCCCCAAAGGCATCTTCGTCAGTAATCTCGACATCCCCATTGCTGGTGGTTGCAAACGAGAGAATATCGGGATTGAGAATACGCGAGATTTCTTCAACCTCTTTTAAAGACAAGTCTTCACGCATACGAGTAAAGAGGTTGAACTCTAAGTTTTTCAGCTGCAGCTTTAAGCTTTTAATTTGCTTTTGTGTTTCGCTGATGCGGTAATCAAGCGTGTGTAAGCTTTGCCCTTGTGCGCTGTTTAATGAATGCGACAGCGACTCATAGTCCTGCTTAAGCTGGGTAAGGCTTACTTTTAAAGTGGCTTTATTAACCAGTTCAAACTCAGATTTTAATGCTCGGTAGTCTAAAAACCATTGCTCAATTTGCGTTTGTTTGCGNTCAATATCGCGAGACTGTTGAATGTATAACTGTTGCTTTTGTTCAAATTCGTGTTTTTCGTGCTCNATATCTTCAAGGGCAANATTGAGCTCTGNTAGCTGCTCTTGTTGATAGCTTTCAAAGTCAATTAAAGCTTGGTCAATCTTAGGTGCGTACGCAGCCAGTTTACCTTTTAATACGGTTTGATTTTCAAGCATAGATTCAAGGGCTGCAATAGGCTCTTGCATTGATTCAAGGGCTTTTAACTCGCGTTTGGCACGGTTTACTTTGTCGAATGAGCGACGCCATACTTCATAAAAGTCTACCCGAGAGTTTGACATATGNCGCTCAAACACACGCAGCATAAAGCGTTTAACATCACTGGCACCGAGCTTGTGCAAGTTAAGAATACGGCGGAAGATTTCTTTGTAAATTGCCGAGTCTTGTACGTTATTCAGCGGGATCATTTTTAAATTGATATCGCCATCAAACGGCGTCGCACCACCAGTTAAAAGGGCGTTGAGCTCTTGTGCTTTAAGTTCAATAGGATTGAATCCTTGCTCTTTTAAATGATTAAACAGCTTAGTGAACTTAACAATAGTTTTGCCTTGGGTGTAATGGTCAAGGTNTAGTTTGCCCTGATAGCAAAAAAACTGATGTGCGAACCCTGCAATTTTACCCAAACCAGCAACCCCAATGACNACTGGGCCGTTTGGTAAGTCGGCTTCAAGTAATATATATGATTGGTCGGATGAAAAATAAAACTTTCGGGTTTCATCTAAATCGTGACCATCCCACTCGGTAAGGCGTAAATCATTAATTAGCGGAAACTGCAGGGCATTAATAACAGAGCTTTTACCGGTATTGTTAGGGGCACAAATCGAGCTACTTTTATCAAGCGGGATCACGCATTTTGCATAGCCAGCGGTATTTAATAGCGCAAGCTTACTGAGTCCGTATAGGCTTTGGCTTTGCATTATTCGTCATCTCCTAGGTAGGTTTCTTCGTTTACTTCCATTAATGCATCGATATAACGATAAATAGGGGCTTGTAGCATAAAGCCGTTTTCAACTTCGCGGGCAAGTCCTAAGCGCACCATACGTAGATACACATCTTTACGTAAATCTGAGCCAGAGAAAATTTCAAGTTGATCAAACAAATGTTTATTAATTTGCACAAGGGTTTGCATGAGCTCTAAGTCATTAACTTCGTCGAACAAAGCGCGCATCGGGTCTTTACCTGTGTTGGCATAGTGTTCAATCAAAATGTAAATAGTCAGTGCAATAGCGCGCGAGATCTTGCCCATATTAGGTGTGCTTTCATCGCTGCCAAAGTAGTAATAGCCACGGCTATCGTGTTGTAAATCATGACCGAGTGCATTGAATAGGGCGCGATAAGCATCAATGTGTTGATCAAGCTCTTGCCACATTAAGGTGTCTTGCTCGCTAATGTGATAGCCTGAGGTGAGCTTTTTATTAATCGCTTGTAGATGTGTTAAATCATCTAAATTAATATCTGTCATAGTTATTGCTCTGTTGCTTGTTTGTCATCAGCAGGCGATGAATTAAACGGGTAGAGTGAAAAGTGCTGCTGGGCAATCTTTATTTTTACTTTTTCTTGGCTTTGGCTGATTTCAAGGTCGCCATCGCTAATGAGTTTTTGATATAAAAACAGCATTTCGTCAGCGTCAAGGTCGGGGTAGCTTTCATCTAAGAAACTAAGCAGCGGTTGTGACTTTTTGGTGGCCTTTTTGAAGCGCTTTTTAAACTGTGATTTTACATCGTTGTAATCGGGGATATTAGGGCTTTGGTACGCCGGCACATCTTGATGCTCTGGTAGCTCGTATTCATCGTGCTCAAAGTCAACTAAACCTGCCATATAGGCGATAATATGGCGTTGTTGACCAAGTGAAAAGCGTTGTGAATCAGAAACAAAATTAGGTTGCACGGCGCTCAGCATGTTATCAACGCCATTTTTACGCACAAGCCCAAGTACTTTCGCTGCTTGGCGGGTGATTAAGTTATTACGGCGCAGCTCTTCACGCAGTGGCATTAGCATATCAGCACTTTTACGCAGGCTTTCGCGACCCACTAAATGCATTTCTAAAATACGCGTTCGAAGTTGCTCAAGCATGCGTTTGTCTTGGTATGACTTTCCGAGCCGATCAATTTGTTCAATCTGAAGGCTTATTTGCGTTTCAATGGTGTTAAAACAAGCATGGAAATCGCCGCGTATATCAACCATTTCAAGCATTGGCTCTATGTATTCGTCAAATGCTTCTATAACAGCTTGATAGCGTTTTTGTAGCGATTGTACTGCGTTATTAGCTTTAGCTTGTTCAACAATATTTAAAATAGCGTTTTCGTTATGGCTAAACAGTTTCATTATTTTGCGAACCCGATCATCCATAATTCGGCTAAAGCGACGCAGCTCGTCGTAATCTTCAATTTCTCCGGCTTTTGCTAAGCGGTTGCCCAAGCGTGCTAAGTCATCAACTAATACGTTGATCTCTTGTGCTAAACCCAAATGTTCTTCTTGCAATAAAAAGGTTGCAAAGTCAGCAATTGCGCGGTTGATTTCTAATTGCGAAGATTTTGCCAGTGGAATAATAATATCTTGATTCAATAAACGATTTGTTTCTTTATAAATGCGTTCATTTGACCAGCTTGGCTGTTTTTGTTTTATCGCATTTTGCACGTCTTTTAAGCTGAAATCAGCCATCTTAAAACGTTTAAATAAGAGTTCTAACACCCCCCAATGCTCTGTAAGGGTATTTAATAACTTTTTAGCTGGGATCATACGGCTCCAGTAAATCAAAATTTTGGTGTTAGCGTTTAGTAGTAATTTATGTAATTGAGAATAGTTTTATGACTTAGATGCTGCTAGAATCCGCGCCGAAACACTCGACTTACAATTTTTACATTTTTATAAAGGTTGTTCAAACACCATGGTAACCCCACTTATCCTAACCCTGATAGCGGTGGCATTTTTGCTTATCGTTATAGAGGATATTATCCATGTAAACAAGGCCAAAACGACGCTTTTTTTTGGCACTTTATGCTGGATTATCTTGTTTATCTCTCCAATTCATGGGCAAAGCCCAGAAACNATACAACATCAACTTGATCACAATATTTTAGAAATTGCTACTTTGTGGTTATTCCTAATGGCTGCTATGACCTTTGTTGCTTATTTAAACTCGAAAGGGTTTATTCAAAATATTGTTCACAAAATTATGCCAAATCAAATCAGTGAACGAAAGCTGATGTTTTTGATTGGTGGTTTTGCGTTTTTGTTTTCTTCTATTTCCGACAATATCACAGCAACATTAATTTCGCTTGCAGTNGTGATGTCGCTAAAGCTTGATCCNAAAAAATTAATAAAATACGCGACCCTCATTGTATTCAGTGTGAACTCTGGTGGGGTATCACTTATTACGGGTGATGTAACGACCTTAATGATTTTCCTTGATGAGAAAGTCACNATCGGTAACTTGTTATTGCTTATTGTGCCTTCACTTGCAAGTGTGGCGCTATTGGCTGTTATGCTATCTACGGGGATGTCAGGGAATGTCGTATTCGAAAAACAAGCGGCCCGCCGCATAGAAAAGACCGACATCACCATTGCGGTGATCTTTTTCTCGACGATTATCGCAACCCTAACACTCAGTGTGCTTTATAGTGTGCCACCACTATTAACNTTTTTATTTGGTTTGTCGTTAATGTTTTTAGTGGCGCAATTTTTAATGCGCAAGAAAGACGTTAACAAAAAAATTATNGATTATATTCGTGAAATTGAATACGACACGCTCTTATTCTTCGTGGGTGTATTGCTACTCGTAGGTGCGCTTAAAGAAGTGGGTATGCTGTCTAAATTTACGCACTTATATGAGCTTATGGCGCCTGAGTATGCAAACTACTTAATGGGCTTGTTGTCGGCTGCGGTTGATAACGTGCCGCTAACGGCTGCATTACTGAAAGCCGATATTGTCATGAGCCCTCAGCAATGGTTATCGTTTACCTATGCAACAGGTGTGGGAGGCTCAATGCTTATTATCGGCTCTGCAGCGGGTATTATCGCAATGAGTAAAGTAAAAGCATTAACGTTTATGAGTTATTTAAAAATGTCGCTGTATTTATTAATAGCTTATACAACGGGTTATTATGGCTCATACCTAGCGGGAAGTTTTATTTAATACTTGACAGCTAGACGTCTAAACGATAAGTTTCAAAGCCTGCTTTTTATAGCAGGCTTTGTTATTTTAACCAGGTGTTAACTTAACATTCAGAAGAGGTGCGATACTTAGGTATTTAATGTGAGGTGACGATTGCCAATGACCATTAAAGAGGGAAGTACTCGCCGAGGAAAGTAATCGGTCGTCGCGGTTATTTTTCGGTTTATGGGGCTGAATCCTCAAAACTGTCACCAAACTAGGTGGAGAGCTTCTGGCAGTGGACTACTCTTTTTTATCAAAGCACCCCTTGCCGAGTTCTTCTTGAATTAATGTGGATTGTTACCCACAAAAGGAGACGACATGAATACCCAATTAGCCGCCAACTCGAAATCAGATTATGTAGTTGCAAAATTTGGTGGCACCAGTGTAGCTAACTTTGACGCCATGAGTCGTTGTGCAGAAATTGTCTGTGCAGATAATCAAGTACGCGTTGTTGCAGTGAGTGCAAGTGCGGGCGTGACCAATCATTTAGTTGCACTGTGTAAAGGTGATTTAAGCGCAGCACAGCGCGATGAACACATCACAGGTGTTATTGCTATTCAAGAAAATATTTTAGCTGAGCTGTCGCTGGATGCCGATTTAGCTCATGGCTTTGATGAAACCTTAAAAGCATTTCAAACGCTTGCAGCAGCAGGGGTAAATCGGCCGCTGAGCAAGATGAACTGCTGAGCTTTGGTGAGCGCTTGTCATCTTATTTATTTACTCAAGTACTGCGTGGTCAGGGCTTAGATGCTGTGCGATTTGATGTGCGTAAAGTCTTAAAAACAGATAGTCAATTTGCAAAAGCTACCCCAAACATTGCTGCAACAGCCGCGGCGGCGCAAAAATATTTAGTGCCCTTATTAGCAGAACAAGTTGTGGTAACCCAAGGCTTTATTGGCAGTGATGAGCACAACCAAACAACCACGTTAGGCCGTGGTGGTTCTGACTACAGCGCGGCATTGCTTGCAGAAGCAATTAACGCTAAAAGTGTGCATATTTGGACTGATGTAGTGGGTATTTTCAGTAC
>JGI25128J35275_1000326_pt1 | contig 14918 bp, 11 predicted proteins | sample ETNvirenome_2_60_FD_35275 | JGI IMG/M metagenome (IMG submission 35275)
CGGTCGAAAGCGGCTCATACAGTCAGGTTCCAGGAGCGATGCGCAATTCTACCGGCGAGGGGAAAAGTCCGACAGGCTGCTAGGTCGATGCCGTCACCGCGGAGGTAGCGGGTCATGAAAGTCAGGCCGGGAATACCGACGCTGGCGAAGTTAAAACGTAGCGGGCCTGCCAAGAGGTTTCGTCCTTGCTGGCGAAGTCACCGATCTGCACGAAGTTGACCAAATAGGCATCGGCGCCATTGATATAGGCGAAGCCGGTATCGCCGCTCATGCGCTGGTAGCCGAGACCGAAGGCATGGCCGCCGACGCCGTAGGTGAAGAGCGCGCCGAGGGAACGGTTGTCGACGTTGCTACCACCGTCATCGCTGGAGTGGGCGAAGCGGATATCGCTCTTCAGGGACTGACCATCCCCCAGAGCCAGAACGTGGTTGAGCGTCAGGTAGTGCTGGCGGTAAAGATTGTCCAGCGCGCCATAGCTGTAGCCGGTGCTGAGACTGTCATTCCAGGCGTAGGTGAGGCTGGCAAAGTCGAAGGCATCGCTGCTGGCGTGGCGCGTACGGATGTTCTTCACCCCGACCGCCGTGGTGATGGTCATGTCTTCATAGTCGCTGGAGTCACGCTGGTTGACCTGGCTGAGGCGACCGGCATCCAGATTGAGTCCTTCGATCTCTCGCATGCTCAACTGACCTCCGCGGAATGTCTGTGGCAGCAGGCGCGAGTCGTTTGGCATCAGCACGGGCAGTTTGGGCAGCAGAGTACCGATCCTTAGCACACTATTGGAGGCACGCAGCTTGGCGGTCACGCCCAGATCAGCGTATTCGTCCTGGGCACGCTTTGGATCCTCGCGATCACGTTGCAGCAGGCCGGTGCCCGATCGCTTCGGACTGGAATCGAGCTTGACCCCGAGCAGACCGATGGCATCGACGCCAACACCGATGGCGTCTTCGGTGAAACCGGATTCGTAGCGCAGCAGAAAACCCTGTGCCCATTCCTCGGCCTTGGACTGCGGGGCGGCATCCTGGCGGAAATCGCGGTTGAGGTAGAAATTGCGCAGCTCCAGGTTGGCCTTGCCGTCCTCAAGGAAAGCCGCCTGGGCCGGTACGGAGAGGCCGGCGATGCTGGCAGCGAGCAGGAAACATGGGAAGTGGCGTGGTGCGGAGTGAGACATGGTGGAGTCCTTTTGTTGTTATTGGAGGTACGACGATCCCTGCACGGACCGCCGGAGCAGCCCATGAGGGGAGAGCGTTGGTGAGTGGGGGCTAATCGCGCTGTACGGCCAGCGCCACCCCCTGACCGCCGCCGATGCACAGCGTGGCGAGACCCTTGCGGGCATCGCGGCGCTGCATTTCATGCAGCAGAGTGACCAGAATGCGGCAGCCGGAAGCACCAATCGGATGACCCAGAGCGATGGCGCCGCCATTGACATTGACCTTGGCGCTGTCCCAGTGCAGCTCCCGACCGACGGCCAGGGCCTGGGCGGCGAAGGCTTCGTTGGCTTCGACGAGGTCCACGTCTTCCAGTTGCCAGCCCGCCTTTTCGAGCACCTTGCAGGTGGCGAAGAGCGGGCCAATGCCCATGATCGCCGGATCGACGCCGGCACTGGCCGCCGCGACGATGCGGGCCATGACCGGCATTTGCAGGGCGGCGGCCTTTTCCGCGCTCATCAGCAGGACGGCGGCGGCGCCGTCATTCAGCGTCGAGGCATTACCCGCCGTTACCGTGCCATCCGGCTTGAAGACCGCTCGCAGTTTGCCCAGCGAGGCCTGGGTGGTGCCGGCACGGGGCTGCTCGTCGCGGTCGAAGACGCCAGGTTCGCCCCTGACCTGGGGCACCTGCACGGGAACGATTTCGGCGTCGAAACGACCGCTGTCGATGGCGGCACAGGCACGCTGCTGCGAGGTGGCGGCGAAGGCGTCCTGCTCGTCGCGCCCGATGCCGTACTGCTCGGCCAGGTTCTCGGCGGTGATGCCCATGTGGTAGTCGTTGAAGGCGTCCCACAGGCCATCCTGGATCATCGTGTCGATGATCGCCTGGTGACCCATGCGCAGCCCGGTACGCGCCTGCGGGATGACATAGGGCGCCAGGCTCATGTTTTCCTGGCCGCCGGCGATGATCACCTCGGCATCGCCGCAGGCAATGGCCTGATAGCCGAGCTGCACAGCCTTGAGGCCCGAACCGCATACCTTGTTAAGGGTCATCGCGGGTACGGTATGAGGCAGTCCGGCCTTGAGTGCGGTCTGCCGGGCCGTGTTCTGCCCGGCACCTGCGGTGAGCACGTGACCGAGGATCACCTCGTCGACCTGGGTACGATCGAGAGCGGTTTGCGCGAGCAGGTGGCGGATGACCGTAGCACCGAGTTCCACCGCGGGAACCCGACTCAGGCTACCCTGGAACGCGCCAATGGCCGTGCGGGTGGCGGCGACAATCACAACATCACGCATAGAAACTCCCGTGTTTCGATCCACCCCGGCGGGTCTGGATCGCGAATAAAAAACGCAGTCCCCAGAGACGAGGCCACGCAACGCCCAATCGTCAGAACTGCTCGGCGCCCAGGCCGAACAATGGCTCGCTGCCGGCACGGATAGCGGCTTCCAGGCTCAGGATGCGTGGCAGCAGACGGCGGAAGTAGAAGCCCGCCGTGGCCAGTTTCGCGTCGTAGAACGCCGCGTCCTCGCTACGCATGTTCGCGGCGACCTGGGCCATGCGTGACCACAGCCAGGCGTAGGCGACGTACCCGAACAGGTGCAGAAACTCCACCGAGGCCGCACCGACTTCGTTGGGATTTCCCTTGGCCTGCAGCAGCAGCCAGTCGGTGGTGTTCTCCAGGCGCTGCACCGCGTCCAGCAAGGCATCGCGATGCGGTGCGTCCGCCGTGGCGAAGGCGCGGACCTCAGCAGTGAACTGGCGCAGGGCGGCGCCACCGTTGGCCACCACCTTGCGTCCGAGCAGGTCGAGCGCCTGGATGCCGTTGGTGCCCTCGTAGATCTGTGCGATGCGCACGTCGCGTACCAGCTGTTCCTGACCCCATTCGCGGATGTAGCCGTGGCCGCCGAGCACCTGCTGGCCGTACACCGTGCTTTCCAGCCCGCTGTCGGTGAAGAACGCCTTGGCCACCGGGGTGAGCAGCGCCACCAGGTTTTCGGCTGCCTGCTTCTCGGCGACGTCCTCGCTGAACTTGCTCAGGTCGAGCTGCTGGCCGACGTAGCTGGCGAAGGCGCGACCGCCCTCGGTCATGGCCTTGATGGTCAGCAGCATGCGACGCACGTCCGGATGCACGATGATCGGATCGGCGACCTTGTCCCTGACTTGCGGGCCGCTGGGCGCACGACTCTGGATGCGCTCGCGGGCGTAAGCCACGGCGCTCTGGTAGGACGCCTCGGCACAGCCGATGCCCTGGATGCCGATGGACAGGCGCTCGTAATTCATCATGGTGAACATGGCCGCCAGGCCCTTGTTCTCCTCGCCGATCAGATAGCCTTCGGCACCGTCGAAGTTCATCACGCAGGTGGCCGAGGCCTTGATACCCATCTTGTGCTCGATGGAACCGCAGCTCACGGCGTTGCCCGCGCCCAGCGAGCCGTCGGCGTTGACCTTGATCTTAGGCACGAGGAACAGCGAGATGCCCTTGGGCCCCGTCGGTGCATCCGGCAGCTTGGCCAGCACCAGGTGGATGATGTTCTCGGTCAGATCCTGCTCGCCGCCGGTGATGAAGATCTTGCTGCCGCTGATGGTGTAGCTGCCGTCGGCCTGGGGCTCGGCGCGGGTGCGGATGAGCCCCAGGTCGGTGCCGGCATGGGCTTCTGTCAGGCACATGGAACCGGCCCAGCGGCCTTCGTACATGGGCGGCAGGTAGGTGTTCTTCAGCACTTCGCTGGCATGAGCATCGATAGCCAAACAGGCGCCGGAGGTGAGCGCCGAATACAGCGCGAAGCTGGAACCGGCGGCGTAGAGCATTTCCTCGAACTGCACGGCAAGCATCTTGGGCATGCCCATGCCGCCGTACTGCGGATTGCCGGACAACCCGACCCAGCCGCCTTCGATATACGTGGCATAGGCCTGTTTGAATCCGGTCGGCGTGCTGACGGCACCATTCGACCATTGCGCCCCTTCCTCGTCGCCACCGCGGTTGAGCGGTGCGATAAGACCGCCGGTGACCTTGGCCGCCTCTTCCAGAATGGCGTCGGCGGTCTCGGCGTCGATGGTCTCGGCCAGGGCCGGCAGTCGAGCCCACAAGCTCGGGGCATCGAACACCTCATGGAGGACGAAGCGCAGATCGCGCAGCGGGGCGTTGAATTCAGGCATGGTGCAACCTCGAAAGCAGAGGCGCCGCGGCGGACGCGGCGCGCGTGGAGCGGAAAAGGGTCAGTCGGCGTCGATCGTCTCGGCCTGTTTGTCCTTGACGCTGGTGAATTTAAGCAGATGGGTGCGCTCCACCAGGATGTACAGCGCCGCGCCCGCCGCCAGGCCCCAGCCGGCGCCGTACACGGCCAGCACCACACCCATGGTGCCGGCGATGCCGCGCTCTGTGTTGTTGTTCAGTTGCTCGAAACCGACCATCAGGCAGATGTAGCCGGTGAGAATCAGCGTGAGCGACAGGGCGATCGGCAGCACTGGCTGGAAGAAGCTGACCAGCGGCAGCATGAACAGCGCAGCGAAACCGGTGATCCAGAAGGTGCCGGCGCCGCTGTAGATCGAGTCCATCGCCTTGCGCCCGTACTTATAGCGCTCGGCCATGGTCGCCGCCACAGCCGTCCACAGCGGGCCGGCCAGACCTGGGTAGGGGGCGAAGAAGGCGTGCAGGGCGTTGCGGATGGCGGTCACCAGGTGGATGCGATCAACGTTGTTCTCGATCACCTCGTCGGTACGCAACTCGTCGGCGCGCTGCATCAGCGACTGGCCGACGATGATGTCGCCGAAGGCGATCACATAGGCGATTACCGCGGTGGGCACGGCCAGCATGAACACGTCCAGACCGGGGAAACCGACGTTGAAGGGCAAGTAGTTCCACATCTCGCCGAAGGCCGGCGCGGTGATGCCCCATTTCACGTCGGGCATCTTGTACTCGCCCACGGCGATGCCGATGAAGATGGCGATCAGCATGCCTGGCACCATGCCGTAGTTGACGATCTTGCGGGCGAAGGGCACGCGCTCGGTCAGGCCCTTGAACGACACCGAGAACATCAGGTACAGGCAGATCAGGCTGCCCAGCACCAGGGAGATCGGCGTGTTGGCCAGGCGCCCGCCAGCGTCGATCTCGCCGATCAGCGCAGCGATGCCGGCGCCGATGATGATGCCGCCCTTCATCGAATTCGGGATCAGCCGCACCAGCGCGCTACCCAGGCGGGTGACGCCGAGAAACAGAAAGATCACGAACACCAGAAACTGCAGGGCGAACAGCGCCTGGATCGCCTGTGGGCCAGGCTCATAGTTACCGAGAAACAGCAGTACCACCGGGATGCCGGGGGTGATCCAGCCGGGCATCAGCGGCACGCCAAGCAGCGCAGGCAGCATGGCACCGATGCCGCACACCACCACGTAGGCCAGAGCCACGTCGTAGGGCAGGCCGAGGTATTTTTCCAGTAGCGGGATCATTGCCAGGCTGACCACGAACATGATCAGTGCCTGCAGCATTTCCGCGGTTTCCCAGCGGTAGTGCACAAAGGGCAGACGCACCTTGAACGGGCCCAGAGGCCAGTACGGTTGTTCGTCGCCGTCACGGCGTTTAAAAACTTGCATGAGGGTTCTCCGTCGGCCGCCTGGGCCGGTTCTTGTTGTTGTACAAACGGTGTGGTCTGGCCGTAGCCCGGATGTAATCCGGAGCCTGCCATTCGGTTTCCCCGGATTACATCCGGGCTACGGGTGTCAGAGGGCCTTGGCCATATCGCGCAGGACGAACTTCTGGATCTTGCCGGTGCTGGTTTTCGGCAACTGGGTGAAGACCACCGTGCGCGGCACCTTGAAAGCGGCCAGGTGATCGCGGCAGAAGCTGATGATGTCGGCTTCGCGCACGGCCTGCTGGTCGGTCTTGAGGGTGACGAAGGCGCAGGGCGTCTCGCCCCATTTCTCGTCGGGGCGGGCTACCACGGCGGCCTCCAGCACAGCTGGGTGGCGGTAGAGCACGCCTTCCACTTCGATGGTGGAAATGTTCTCACCGCCGGAAATGATGATGTCCTTGAGGCGGTCCTTGATTTCCACGTAGCCGTCTGGATGACACACGGCAAGATCACCGGTGTGGAACCAGCCACCTTCGAATGCCTCGGCCGTGGCACTCGGATTCTTCAGATAGCCCTTCATCACGGTGTTGCCGCGCATGAAGATCTCGCCGATGGTTTCGCCATCGCGCGTGGTCGGTTCGAGGGTTTTCGGGTCGGCGACCATCACTCCTTCCAGGGTCGGATAGCGCACGCCCTGGCGAGCCTTGATCGCCGCCCGCTCATCCAGCGGCAAAGCGTCCCACTCGGCATGCCAGGCGCACAGAGTGACCGGGCCGTAAACCTCGGTGAGGCCGTAGACGTGGGTGACGTGGATGCCCATTTCCTCCACCGCGCCAATCACCTTGGCGGGTGGCGCGGCACCAGCGACCATGGCCTTGACCGGGTGATCGATGGCCGCCTTGGCTTCGCTCGGCATGTTGACCAGGGCATTGAGCACGATCGGCGCGCCGCACAGGTGGGTGACCTGCTCGTCACGGATCAGGGTGAGAATCTTCTGCGGATCCACACGGCGCAAGAAGACATGCACCCCGGCCAGGGCAGTAACGGTCCATGGATAGCACCAGCCATTGCAGTGAAACATTGGCAGCGTCCACAGATACACCGGGTGATTGCCCATAGCCCATGTCATCTGGTTGCCCAGCGAATTTAGATAGGCCCCTCGGTGGTGATACACCACGCCCTTGGGATTTCCGGTGGTGCCAGAGGTGTAGTTGAGGCTAATTGCCTGCCACTCATCATCCGGCCAGCACCAAGCATACTGAGGGTCGCCTTCGGCAAGAAGCGCTTCGTAATCCAGATCACTGGCGGCCTGGCCCTCCCCATACTCTGGATCATCGACATCGATCACCAAGGGAGGGTGATCGAGCATGCCGATCGCCGCATGAGTTACTTCATAGAACTCGCGATCAGTAATCAGCACCTTGGCCTCGCCGTGTTGCAGCATGAACGCAATAGCTTCAGCGTCCAGACGCACATTTAGAGTGTTGAGCACGGCGCCGAGCATAGGCACGCCGAAGTGCACTTCTAGCATTTGCGGAATGTTCGGCAGCATCACCGCAACGGTGTCCCCCTTGCCGATGCCTCGCCCTGAAAGAGCCGATGCCAAACGCCGACAACGGCTATATGTCTGCGCCCATGTGCGGCGAATCGAGCCGTGAATCACTGCGGGATAATCGGGATACACGCTGGCGGTACGCTCAAGGAAACCGAGCGGAGATAGTGCAATGTGGTTTACGGCTGCAGGGGCAAGGCCCTGTTCGAAAATAGACATACTGGATACCCGACGGCTGATTATTAGCTCTTTTTCGCTTCTCTAGATCTCATGGAACGAGCCTAAAGGAAGCGGGTAGGCTAGTAAGCTACTATAGAACAATACCCAGTGCAATATAGTACATATACTATATTTTGCATTAAGGCATCGAACGGCATAGTCATGGCGCCGGATGCTTTCGCCAAAATTGGAGCTTTTCATGAACCAGGCCTCGGTCCGATTACACACTTGGTTGCGCATGCAGCGTGAAGGAGTACCACTAAGCGTCCGGGCCGATGCCCTGTGCAGCGCGCTTCGAGGCTGCAGTGAGGTTCGCCAGGTTTATTACCTGAGCTGGCTGGAAAAAGTCGGCATTTATAGCCATGAAGGTAGCAGCCAGCATTTACCGCCAGGACAAGGCGATCCTCTGCAAGCAAGCGATCGGGTACTCCTTAAGCGCCTGGCAGATACTGGGCGATTGGATCTGGAGCAAGTACGCGGGCTCAACTGCTGGCTATCCGGTAGGTTGCGAAGGGCAGCCATCAGTCACGGACAGGTCTTCGATATCGCTTTGCAAGCCGGTCAACCAGGGCTACTGCTGGTGGAGGTGCGTGAGGACGTCAGCCTGGATTGGCTTGGCTGGGTGCAAGAATTGTTATCAGCTTTATTGAGCATCTCTAGCGGGTTGATACGTGCATCACCGCTACTTGGGCAGGACCCGCAGCCAACCCTGCTCCTGAATAGTGATGGGATTCCACTGGAGCTGAACGCTGCGCTACTGGCGCTGCTGGCCGATCAACCGCCCGGCTCCGCTGTGCGTTTTCTTCCGGTTAATTATGAATCGCTTGTACACGCCTGCCTTGACCAGTGCCGTGCCATCGAGGACGTCGAGGCCCAGTGCGATGGACTGATACTGATCTGGACTTTCATTCCCGATCCTCAGGAACAGCGTGTGCTGGCGCGGTGCCGAGAGGCTACCGAGCAGGTTCTGGCCGAGCGCGAAGCGACGAAGGCACGGCGCTTGTACCGGCTTATCACCGAGAACACCACGGACCTGATTTCCCGCCACACCCCGGATGGTCGGTTCCTCGACGCCTCGCCAGCCTCCTGGACCCTGCTTGGCTACTGGCCGGAGGCGTTGCGCGGACAACTGGCCCAGGGGCTGTTCCATGCCCATGACCTGTCCCAACTGATCCAGCGTGCCCGCGACGCGCTGGAAACCGATGGCTATCACACCATGACCTACCGCATTCGCCATCGCGATGGGCATTACCTGTGGTTCGAGACCGCCAGCCGGGCGATTCGCGAGACCTACACCGGCACGGTGGTCGAAGTGGTCAGCGTCTCGCGCGACATCACCGCACGGGTGCAGGCCGAGGAGAACAAGCGACGCTTGGCCGAAGTGGTCGAGGCCAATACCGATCCGGTGCTATTCATAGATTCGGATGATCAGGTCACCTACCTCAACCCCGCTGCCCGCAATGCCCTGAAGCTGGAGGAGGGGCAGCCGATGCCGGCGCTCGCCGCGCTGTTCGCCCATGATGACCTGATGCGCCTGCAAGCCGGGCGCGACAAGGCCGAGCAGACCGGGGTATGGAGTGCCGATTCACGCCTGCAGCCACCCTCGGGCGGAGCCTCGGTGCCGGTGTCCCTGGTTCTGCTGGCGCACCGTGCGGCGGGAGGCGAGCGCTACTACTCGCTGGTTGCCCGCGACATGACCGAGCGTGAGTTGCGCGAAGTACAGCAACGTCGTCATCAAGACGAACTGGCGCATACCGCACGTCTGGTCACGCTGGGCGAACTGGCTTCCGGCATCGCCCACGAGATCAACCAGCCCTTGGCTGCGGTGGTCAATTACGCCAGTGCCAGCCAGCGTTACCTGCAATCGCTGGACAGCAATCCGCAGGCGGTCGAGCGGGTGGCCCAGGGCCTGGAGCGCATCACCGAGCACGCCAACCATGCCTCCGAGGTGATCAAGCGTTTGCGCGGTTTCCTGCGCAAGGGCCAGCGGCGCATGCAGGCCCTGGACGTGGCCGAGGTGGCACGCGAGGCGGTACGCCTGTGCGCTTGGGAAGCGTCGGCCTGCCTGGTGGCCATCGAGGAGCAATTGCCCGACAATCTGCCACCGGTCTATGCCGACCGCGTCCTGCTGGAACAGGTTCTGCTCAACCTGCTGCGCAATGCCATTGATGCCAACCGCGAAGCACATCCAGGACGCGCTTCGCGAATCACCCTATCCGCCGACTTGATGTCCGGCGGGGTGCAGGTGAATGTACGCGATGAGGGACCGGGGCTCTCCGATCCAGAACTGGAGCGGGTATTCACGCCGTTCTATACCAGCAAGCCGGATGGACTGGGGCTCGGGCTCTCAATGAGCCGCAGCATTGTCGAAGGATTCGGCGGAGCGCTCGTTGGGCAGCGAGCAGAGGAAGGTGGGCTGGTTATGCGCTGCCGACTACCGCTTCAGTGATACTGCACGGAGATGCAAATAACAAGAAGAGGAACAATGATGACAATCGCCGCCAAGCAAGTAGTGTACGTAGTAGACGATGATCAGGGGATGCTCGACTCCACAATATGGCTGCTGGAGTCTGTCGGCCTTACAGCCCGGCCTTTCATGAGTGGGCGTGATTTCCTCGATGCCTGCGATACCAGTCTTAACGCATGTGTACTGCTGGATGTGCGCATGCCCGGCTTGGGGGGGCTCAACGTGCAGGAAGAGATGCGAGCGAGGGGCATTGAGCTGCCGATAATTTTCGTTAGCGGCCACGCCGATGTCCCGATCGTGGTACGCGCCTTCAAGGCTGGCGCGCATGACTTCATCGAGAAACCGTACAACGAGCAGCTGTTACTCGACAGTGTGCAACTCGCATTGAGCAGCTCCGAGCGGAAGGGTTTGAATAGTAGTGAAGGAGACGACCTGCGAGAGCGACTGGCCAACCTGACGCCAAGGGAACGGGATGTATTGATACCGTTGGTACGGGGATACACGAACCGGGAAGTGGCGGAGCAGCTAAGCATCAGCGTGAAGACCGTCGACCTCTATCGCTCCAGAGTCATGAAACGTATGCAGGCCGAACGCCTTGCGGATCTGGTTGGCATGGCGATTGTTGCCGGTTTAGTCGACCCTCTGCGCCTGAGGTAAGCCTAATCTGCAACCTCTACCAACTAACGCCAACGCGCCATTAATCGATAGGGAAATCCAAAATGGCACGTATCTGTAGAACGGTTAGCCCCCGTTGATAACTGGAACGGCCTAGCTTGTCGATGCGCTGCCGTTCGTACTGCTCAGCCACGCCACGAAGGAGACAACCGATGCTTGAAGCACTGGAAAAGATGCTCGCCCAAGGTATGGACAACCCCATGCTGCGTTTCGGACTGGGCAAGGGCTATCTGGATGCCGGTGATGCCGAGCGAGCCGCCATGCACTTTCGGCGTTGCGTCGAGCTGGACAGCAACTATTCAGCCGCCTGGAAACTGCTCGGCAAGGCGTTGCAGGCCAACCATGATGCGGATGGCGCGCGTCAGGCGTGGGAGCAGGGCCTGATCGCCGCACAGGCGCATGGCGACAAACAGGCCGAGAAGGAGATGACGGTGTTCCTGCGCAAGCTGGACAAGGCGGAGCGCCCCTGACCTTCCTCACCGTTTCGGCCCGCGCCTAGCCCCCGTAGGGCCGAATTCATTGTGCGACACGAAGTCGTGTCGGTCATTGTTCAGCCACAGCAGGCAATGTGTGGAAGAGAACCCGCTGTACGACCAGCGGTCGTCTAGGAGGGCATGCGTCACTGGTAACGGTGGGGTGTGAAGCCCCTCTGACAATGTAGCCCCCAGATGGGTGTGCCAGGCTGTGAGGGTTGGTACAGATACTCGGAGCAGAACCGGGTTGAGGCGCTAGACGGGCTGGTATGGGCAACATAAGTGAACTGCTGATAAACGTCGTCACGCCAACAGGCCAAAGCTGCTGTCAGGCCTGAACCAAAAGGGTGGGTGATCGGATACCTCTCTGATGAATGGGGGTACGTCGTCACTGGATCACCGGCGAAGAGGCAGGCCCTAACCCAGTCGTGTGACCGGCAGGGAACGTGGTAAGCCCGTATGGCTGCCCAAGTGGCAGGCTGAACCGTAAGGTGAGCTGTTGGCAATGCGGGTAGAGGATCGCAGAGAAAGCGAATGCCATGTTGCCGCTGACCGAAAACTGACCCAGTAGAGGCTGTTCTGCCGACTGAAAACTGACCCAGGTGTTCAACTGCTTCTGCTCAATTTTTGAGCAGGAGAACACAGGGTGATCAGTATGGAAATGATGGGCAAAATCCGCCGGATGTATTTCCGCGACAAGCTGTCGCTGCATGAGATAGCCAAGCGCACCGGGTTGGCGCGCAACACGATTCGCAAGTGGGTCAGAGCACCTGAGGCCAAGCCGCCGGTCTACCAACGCCGCGCGATCTTCAACAAACTCAGCCCTTTTCACGCCACGCTGGAGCAGGCGCTAAAAGCCGATTCGCTGCGGCCCAAGCAACAGCGGCGCAGTGCCAAGGCGCTGTTGGCGCAAATCAAAGCCGAAGGTTATGACGGTGGCTACAGCCAGCTCACCGCGTTTATCCGTGCCTGGCGAGGGGGACAGGGCAAGGCGTCGCAGGCCTTTGTGCCGCTGACCTTTGCTCTTGGCGAGGCGTTTCAGTTTGACTGGAGCGAGGAAGGCTTGCTGGTCGGCGGCATTTACCGGCGTATGCAGGTGGCACATCTGAAGCTGTGTGCCAGCCGTGCGTTCTGGCTTGTGGCGTATCCGAGCCAGGGCCATGAGATGTTATTTGACGCCCATACACGCTCGTTCGGCTCCTTGGGCGGCGTGCCGCGCCGGGGCATCTACGACAACATGAAGACCGCCGTCGACAAGGTCAATAAGGGCAAAGGCCGGGCGGTGAATGCGCGCTTTGCGGTGATGTGCGCGCATTACCTGTTCGATCCGGACTTCTGCAACGTCGCCGCTGGTTGGGAAAAGGGCATCGTTGAAAAGAACGTGCAAGACAGCCGCAGGCGTATCTGGCTAGACGCCCAGGACTGCCAGTTTCACTCCTTCGAGGAACTCAATGCCTGGCTGGGCCAGCGCTGCCGCGCGCTTTGGAGCGAGCTGACGCACCCTCAATACAGCGGGCTGAGTGTGGCCGAAGTGCTGGAGTTGGAGCGCGCTGAACTAATGCCTGTGCCAGCGCCATTCGACGCTTACGTCGAGCGGCCTGCGCGGGTCTCCAGCACCTGCCTGGTCAGCGTCGGGCGCAACCGCTACTCGGTGCCGTGTGAGTACGCGGGTAAGTGGGTCAGCAGCCGTTTGTATCCGACCCGCATCGAGGTGGTGGCCGATGATGCGCTGATAGCCAGCCATGCGCGCTTGCTGGATCGCGACCAGGTCAGCTACGACTGGCAGCACTACATCCCGCTGATTGAGCGCAAGCCCGGCGCGCTGCGCAACGGAGCGCCCTTTGCTGATCTGCCGGTGCCGCTGCGTCAGCTTAAGCACGGCCTGGGGCGTCATGCCGGCGGTGACCGGATCATGGCGCAAGTCCTGGCTGCCGTACCGGTCGCCGGACTCGATGCCGTGCTGGTAGCCGTTGAGCTGGTACTGGAGAGCGGCAGCCTGAGCGCCGAACACATCCTAAATGTCGTGGCACGGCTGATAGCATCCGAACCACCACCCAGCGTCGAAACCCACTTGTCGCTCAAGGAAGCCCCCGTCGCTAACACGGCGCGCTACGACCGCCTGCGTGGCCAGGCCGAGGAGGTCGGTCATGCGTGATTTGATGGCGGAACTCAAGGAGCTGCGCCTGCACGGCATGGCCACGGCCTGGGCGGAGTTAACTGCACAGGGTGAGTCGAACACAGCCTCGTCCAAGTGGCTGCTCGAACACCTGCTGGAACAAGAGCACACAGATCGCGCCATGCGCTCGGTGAGCCACCAGATGAACATGGCCAAGCTGCCGATGCACCGCGATCTGGCCGGCTTCGACTTCAGCGCCTCCAGCGCCGACGCTCGCTTGATCAGCGAGCTGGCCAATCTGAGCTTTACCGACACCGCGCAGAACGTGGTGCTGATCGGTGGGCCAGGCACCGGTAAAACCCACCTAGCAGCCTGTCGGACTTTTCCCCTCGCCGGTAGAATTGCGCATCGCTCCTGGAACCTGACTGTATGAGCCGCTTTCGACCGATAAACCGCGAAATCGACTACTTGCTCCCGCCGTCGGTGCAGGACTGGCTGCCCGAGTCACATTTGGCGCGCTACGTGGTGGAGGTCGTAGAGGGCCTGGATCTGTCGAAGCTGGAGAGCGTCTATGCGGGCCGTGGCAGCGCTGCCTACCATCCGGCTATGTTGCTGTCGTTGCTGATCTACGGCTATGCCACGGGTGCGTATTCAAGCCGCAAGATCGAGCGAGCCAGCTATGACTCCCTGGCGTTCCGGTTTATCGCCTGCGACCAGCACCCGGATCACGACACCCTGGCCAGCTTCCGCCGTCGCCACGGAGAGCAGTTCGCCGCGACCTTTGTGCAGGTACTGCAAATCGCGCGCGAGAACCAAGTCTCGCGTTTTGGCACGGTCAGTCTGGACGGCACCAAGATCCACGCCAATGCCTCGCGGCACAGCGCCCTGTCCTATGCTCACGCCGAGAAGATCGAGGCCCAGCTAAAGGCCGAGGTCCAGGAGATGCTCAAGCTGGCAGAAGCGGCCGATCAGAGCGACCTCCCCGACGGGGTCAGTCTGCCCGACGAGATCAAGCGGCGCGAAGACCGCCTGGCCGCCATAGCAGAAGCCAAGACCAAGATCGAAGCGCGGGCCAAGGAACGCCTCGAGCGCGAGCAGGCCGAGTATCAAGCCAAGCTGGACAAGCGCGAGGCCAAGGAAAAGGCCAACGGCAAGAAGCCTGGAGGCAAACCGCCGAAGCCGCCGCAGGTGGGCCCGCGCCCGGACGACCAGATCAACCTGACCGACGAAGAGTCGCGCATCATGAAGGTGGCTGGTGGCGGCTTCGAGCAGTGCTACAACGCCCAAGCGCTGGTCGATAGCGAATCCATGTTGGTCATGGCGCCGCATGTGACCCAGGCGGGCAACGACAAGGAACAGGTCGTACCGATGCTGGCCAAGCTTCAAGCGCTTCCCGAGGAGCTGAACCAGCCGGAGAAATTCCTGGCCGATTCTGTTGAAAAAGTAGCTTCAGCGGCAGCCTGCCGATCAAGTGTGCCTGCTGTCGAAGTGGCTGCAAGCCACTTCAAGTTGCCTTTCGGCGTTTCGCTGAGCGTCCTTGCTCAGGTTTGAGGGTTAATTTGAGGGTTTCTGCTCTCAGCAGGCGTACCTATCCCGTGAGCGGTGGCCCTTGAGGCAAAAGCTTGGCCATGCGTCGCAGGTTCTGCACCGTCGCCGCCAAAGTGAATTCGTCAGTGGCACCTGTCAGGCCACGCAGTCGTAA